>ENA-UOOK01000523-UOOK01000523.1-fermentation-metagenome-genome-assembly--contig:-NODE-523-length-50921-cov-34.949691_pt1 | contig 50921 bp, 46 predicted proteins | sample MGYA00245777_ERZ724023 | MGnify/ENA primary metagenome ERZ724023 (study PRJEB28704, sample SAMN03018312) | fermentation metagenome | biome: anthropogenic terrestrial biome; feature: soil; material...
GCTCCGCTGCCATAATCCAAGGTAATTGTAAAGCATTTTAATTCTTTCATTAAGCATCCTCCCTATGAATACTATGGGGCAAGCATCTTACCCCATAGTATAACATCAATGTTACCTTGCAGTATGTTGTTCAGTTTAGGAAAATTTATATAAAAATTCCCATAAGGAATCGCCGGTTTCAGACCATAATCAATCAGTCGACCTGGCAGTGTTTAGCTGAACAAGCGAAAGGTAATAATTGATAGACTTCTTTTTCCCGTTTTGCCAGGCCAATGTGTTCCACCGGCTCGGCCTATAGCCGGTTAAGCTTTCTGCCGCTAATAGGTCATCTCCCCGGAGGCGATGATAAATCCGGGCTGATGCCATTATCCCATGTGCCAATCATAAATTCCTTTTTAATTATTCCGGTATCCATGTGCAAAAGGCTGTTGTAGGTCCATTATTAAAAATCAGGGTATATACCGGGCTGGGTAAATTCAATTATCAATCAGTATAACAGGCTCAAAGCGTATTTTTTTAGTCTTGTTCAGCTTGAGGAACAAATTCCTGGCTCTGGCACTTATTACAAGATACCTCTGCAGACAAATCCCATAATCCAAATATTCCGCCATATAGTTAATATCCTTAATATCGGTCAAAGAAGAGCTATCGTAATGCAACGGCCAGGGAAAGCGGCCATAAAGGCCACAAACAGAGCAGTACTCATTGGGCATGGGTTCGAGATGCATTTGCTTGCTCAAAGGGGGCAGAATACTGGTGGATACGAGCTGGTATATTTTTTTTCGCTTATGTTCCGAACCAACATGTATCACCGGCCGCAATTCATAACCGCTTATCCCTTCAGTTTCTAAAATCCGGGCCAGGGTTTCTGAAACCAGGACAAAGCCTCCGCCTGTCAGATCTGCATACTCCATCAAGATTAAATCTTTTTTCATTATGCTGGTGTCTATGTGCAATTCGTTGAGCTGGGTCCATTTGATCAGCCCGCAGGCCGGACATACTATTTCTTTTTTGTATTTGGTTCCTGAATAGGCCGGATGTTTATTTTCCCGTATACGTTGCAGATAATGCTGGAAAAGGAACAAGGGGCTTTGTTCTACTTCTTCTTTACTAAACTCAAAACGAAAATGATAGTGATATTTCATTCCCATTCTATGAAGCCAAGTGGTCAGCCATCCATATTCGGGTGATTCCATGTCAAGATAAAAATCATACCATGCTCGTGGGAGAATTAGAGGGTTATCGGTTTTACGGTCAGGCGGTATATCACTAATTCCTAGATTAAGCAGAAAATGATCAATTTCTTTTTTTCTTTTAAAAAATTCATCATAATTTTTGTAGCTTCCATCTTCATAATTTATATTAAAATAAAAATTTTGATGTATTTTCATTTACAGTTCTCCTAATAAAAATTTGATATTGGGCATGGAACCCATGCCCAATATCTATCCTAGTAATATTTTACAAGATAAAAAACAGCTTATCTAGGAGTATGCTGCCGGCTTTGGGAAAATTTATAAAGGAATTCATAGACCGGATCACCTGTGTTACTCCATAATTCATCATATGCTTCTATATGTTTATTAATAATTTGGTCTGGAGTTAAAGTGGTACCTCCATACGGTATCTTTTGTTTCATTAAATCGGTAATAGGGTCATGATAAGATGTTTTGGGTATGGTTAAACAAAGCATTCGTCCATCAGTAGTACCCAATTTAGATGCAAAACGTTTTTCGAAAATATGGTGACGATTCCAGCCACTGGGGATAGTTTGGTTTACTAATTGATTAAATGTTTTAACTCCAAGGGGTTTTTGTAAACCCTGGCGTAAAATACTGGAATTCTGGAGCATACGTTTTACGCCATTAACGCTGGGGATACCTGGAAGGACTACCGAAGCGCCGTCAAATACCAGCCAGAATCCGCTCCAAAATGACGGATTCTGGTTATATTCGTACAGGGAGATGGCGAAATTTCCAATATCAAATATAGTCTCGACAAAGTTAACGCCAATTTCTTCTATTTCAGCCTGAGAGAGTTCATTTACAGTTATTTTTTTCAGTTCATAAGCGGAATTTAATTCCTGAAAAGACTCTTCTGCAATGGAGGTCCCGGGTGTAAGATACAGTATGTCTTCTATTACTTCGCCGGTTTCCTTATTCAATATTTCTACGACGGCTTTTCTATCAGGGACTGCCAGCTTTTTATCCGTTGCCTGATTTAATTCCGACGAAGCGCCAGGATTATCGTTTTCTATGGAATCTGCCATTGCCACAGCACTGCCTGGGACAGTAAAAAACATTAAGGCGATTAATAAAATCGAAAATAACTTGCAGCAGTTACGTTTAAACATTTTTTCATCCTCCTTTTATTAGCTTCTTTCAGCATAAAAATCAGTTAAAATGGAAGCGCAGTCTGCTCTCCATGGTTGTAGAGTGCAAGTCTGTCGGTCCCGGCAGGGTAAAGTACCTGTCGGGGCCTATTTTGTTCTTTAAACTCTTCTCACCTTCTTTCTGAAAATAGCTTCATAAAGAAATTCGTTTATCATCCCACCCCCTATTCCTGTTCCAGAACATTTCTTCCCCCTTATCGGGTATCTGACAACTAGACAAATAAGCAGGCAAAAAGGTTGACAAAAATTTTTAAATTTTTTGTCAACCTTTTCCCTGCTCCAATGGTCTTATTATTAAATTCAACTGAAAGGCGGTATACTCATGAAAAAAAGCTCTCGTATCTTGGTTTCCCTGCTGTTTTTGCTGGCTTTTGCGGTCTGTTTGCCTGGTGTGGCTGCTGCGGAAGAGATTGGATCTTCGGTAACGGCTGAAGGAACAGTTCACCCTGATCTGCAAAATGGAATCGAAGTCAATATGCAGGAAGGCTCCGGGAAAGAATCTCCGCTGATTAAACAATGGAATTGCACCATAGCTGATAATTCGGATGGAACCGTTGCTATTTACGGCGAAACAATGGCTTACGGTACGGTCGATTATCTTGATGTGGAGGTTTTCCTGCAGCGATGGAACGGATCAAGCTGGGTCGATGTAACCAGCCGTGCCTATAGCGATAGTTCCTGCGTTTATGTCAGGGGTTCCGCGTCAATTAAAGCAGCCGGAGGGTACTCTTACCGCTGCAGAGCGGTTCATCACGCGGAAAAAGCCGGCGCTAACAGCGCCAAGGCGTCGGTTTCCAAAGCGCTGCTGGTCCAATAGATGGTTGATAGCAGTGGTAATTGCATTTTCCCACTGCTATTTTCACCTTTGTACCGCTAAATCGACTCAGCCATCTCAAGAGCCTGCTCAGGATTGATATCCCCGAATAGCTGGCACATGATATGGTCGTCCGTAATCCACAATAAACTGGCGGAACCATCCTCAAAAGTAATCAGATTGCCTTCGTATTTATCAATCGAGACTTTCCTGGCTCTGGCCTGTTGAGCGTCTACATTTACAGAAGAACTGAACTTATCTGTAATGCCGGTCTGGACAAATAGTATGTTAGCATCCGGCGCGCTAAAAGACATAATAATACAAGCCTGTTCATCGGTAGGACTCTGCTTAACGCTCTCAAAATCAAATCCCGGAGGTATATAGCGGGGAACTAAGAGCTCAAAAGGTACATCCTCCTGAATAGCAGCAACTTCTTGAGCTATCCGGTTTTGGAGCCGAAGCTGGTCGTCATCGCTGCTCAGACTGATGTTTAAGCTTTCGCCTATATTAATTATAGTTTGAAACAGCTGTTTTTTTAGGGCGTAAGCCGGCCCGGGAAAGAAAACCGCCCCGGATACAGCCAGTAACAAAATCACTGCAGCCGCGATCTCTATCACGCGACGCTGCTTTTGGCGTTTTTGGCGCCGGTTGACTATTATCTTTTCGGCAATCATCTGTTCCAGTTCATTTATAGGGGTGTCGACTTTAATTTCGGCGGCTTTCAGTGAACTGCTTAAAAAGTCATCCAATTTATCCTTGGGCATTTTCATCACCTGCGCTTTCAGACAACTGCTGAAGATCATCATGTAACCGGGAACGCGCTCTGGATAATTGTTTTTTTACCGTTCCGACACTTACCCCCAGAGCAAAGGCAATATCCTTTTCCTTCATATCTAAATAATAACGCATAATGGTTACCTGCTGCTCCTGGCGGGACAGCTGGCGGATGGCTTTCAATACCAGCGCCGTTGTTTCTTTTCGTTCCAGTAATTCTGCAGCAGAATCATCAACCGGTAACCTGGAAATATAAAATTCCATACCGGAGGCTGGTACGGTGCGTTTATTCCGTTTCAGCTGGCTGCGACTGATATTTACGGCTATAGAGAGCAGCCAGGGAAAAAAATTATCCGGATTTTTAAGCTGGTGGAATTTTTCCATGCCCCGGGCAAAGGTTTCCTGAGCAATGTCTTCGGCCAAAAATCGGTCTTCAGTTAAAAAATATATGTAGTTAACGATTCTCGGATAATATTTTTTTATTGCTAAAAGCCAGAGTGAATCATCTCCGAACTCCGGATTGTTGGCCATATTTACGATTCCCCCTCCGGGATGACTCCATCAATGCCAGTACTGATCTGACAGGGATGAGAATGAGGCTGCAAAAAGCACACCCTCTTTCCAAGAATATCCTGGAAATGGGGTACTGTCAACAACCCGTATCCCGGGCATAACAACCTAAGCGAACAAAGTTATACCCGGCCATAAAGCCTGGCAGTAAAAGTTGCTTTAAAGATATTCGAATCAGTTTAAGCTATAATTGAATGTATCTGTATTGGTATGAGCAAAAGAGAGGAATGAAGCTGTTTGAGCGCGAGAGTTAAGGGAGGCTTGCATCTTACCCTGGCAGCCAGCATCTGGGGCGGAATGTACGTGGTGAGCAAATATACCTTGGACGTCGTCCCCCCGTTAACTTTTTTATTTATACGATATTTACTGGCCTTAACCCTATTGCTGGCTTTATGCCGGAAAGAAAAACAGCCCGTCTTTCCCCGCCGGCAACGCTGGCTGCTCCTGCAGATCGGTCTGTTCGGGTATTTTTTCTCTATTGCGGCGCAATTTATCGGAACGAAGCTTTCTTCCGCCCACATGGGAGCCCTTATAACCACTTTGTCGCCGGTATTTCTTTCGCTGTTCGCTATTATCATGCTCAAGGAAAAGATGACGGGAAAGCAAGCAGCCGCTACATTACTGGCATTGTTCGGAGTAATACTGGTTCTCAATCCGGACAGAAGCAGTCTCCACACGGCCGGCAGCCTGGGAAATCTGGTGCTGGTGCTGGCCGCTCTTTTCTGGGGCTACTACTCCGCCCTGGCCCGTAAAGCCGCAACCAGTTTTTCCGCTTTGCAGGTAACCACCTGCGGTATTTTAATCGCCGCCATACTATCATTGCCTTTCGTATTTATTGAAGCTCATGAGTGGAATTGGGCGGCTTTGCTGCGCCCCTCCATTCTGGGGGGAGTTCTTTACGTATCCTTTATCTCCACCGCCCTGGCGTTTTTTAGCTGGAATAAAGGACTTTCGCTTGTGCCGGCTCATCAAGCGGGTCTGTTTTTCTTTTTCCAGCCATTGGTGGGCGTATTGCTGAGCTGGCTGGTGCTGAAAGAACAGATAACCGGCTATTTCTTCGCCGGAGGAGTTCTTATCCTGCTGGGCGTGTATTTGAGTATGGGCGGCAGTGCTATTAAGAAAGCGTCTGATACCGATTAAGAAGGGCGATGCCAAGGGGGTTCTCCTGTTATTCCTGCCTTAAATCCTCATTTTCAATTGCGGGATTTACGAACGCCATACTCTATTGCCCCTTGCGGACAGTTATCCCCGCAGGTACCGCAGAGAATACATTCGCAATCGGCCATTTCTTCCTCCCGAATCGTCTTGTCTCACATCCAGATTGACAAATTGACAATAAGTATTGTTTGTATTATAATAAATGATACAAAAGGGAGTGGCTCTATGATCCTGAAGATAGATATGACCAGCGACATCCCCATTTATCAGCAAATCCGCAATCAAATTGTATTTGGAGTCGCCAAAGGTAATATTAAGGCAGGCGATTCGCTCCCCACCGTGCGCCAACTGGCCAATGATATTGGGGTCAATCCGATGACTGTAAACAAAGCCTATGCGCTTTTGAAAGAAGAAGGGATTATTCTGATCGACCGCAGGCACGGGGCCAAAATCAGCAATCTCGGAATGAAGGGGAATGCCTTTGACCCGGATTTTGACCAGCGGGCGGAGCTTTTAATCGCAGAAGCCCGTATGAAAGGCGCTTCCAGGCAGGATGTGAAAATGCATATCTTAAATCTTATTGATTCGGTTTACGAATAAGGAGGGATTCCATGCTGCAATCACTGCTTCTTATATTATGGCTGGTTTTCGGAATAATGGCGGTATCCGGGTTATTCTATAAGAATCATTACGATAATCAGGTTTTAGGCGTAACCCTGTCGCCGGAACACGCCCAATTTCCCGAAGTAGAGGAAATTGTTAAGCGATTCCAAAAAGCGTGTTATGCGGTATTGCTGCTATCTATAGGGCTCAGCCTGCTGATGCTGGTGCAGATGTTCGGGGCATATGCGGAGTTCTACATGGTGGTTCTGGTTATGGTCAATTTTTTTGCCAATTGGTTTATTATTCACCGTTACCAGCAGAAGCTGCTGGCGCTGAAAAAGGAAAAAGCATGGACTTACCCCCGCAAAAGAGTGGTAGCGGTTGACTTGAATGTTGCCAAAGAGAAAGGCCGCTCAAGCTTTTCGGCTGTTTGGAGCTGGCTGTTTTTAGGCCTGAGCTTCGGCCCGGCGGTTTTTCTGATGCTATATCCGGAATCCCAAGCCTTTTATCCGATCGGCTTTAGTCTGATTGGGCCTTTGTGCCAGCTGGGTCCCATTTATTTATATTATCAAATGAGAACCCGTCATACACCGGCTCTGAGCGATAACACGGAGATCAATAAGGCATGTGCCCGGACGGAAGAGCGCGTCAATACTATGGCGGCTACGCTTTCCGCCTTGGCCCTGCTGACCTTCTGGATTCTGCTGAACATCTCTATAGTTTATCTGAAAAATGGCCTTGCGGTTGCCCTAGCGGCTTTTATTTTGGTGGTTGCTCTGCTTATAATCGCCAATTGGCAGCAAGGAAAGATACGGGCGGTGGAGAACCGTTTCTTCGGTGCAATATCAGCGGGCGGCGGCGATATTTTTGAAACCGGGAGCACCTGGAAATGGGGCTGCTACTATAACCCCAGCGATTACAGAATAATCGTTCCCAAGCGGATGGCAAGCATGGGCTGGACGCTCAATATAGGAAGACCGGCCGGCAAGGCCATCGGCCTGGGAATGCTCGTTTCGCTTCTTGTCCTCACCGGCATCATCGGCGCTGTTCTTTATGGGGGCTCGAAAGATTACCGGATAACCGCAAACGGTCCCGCGATCATGATTGACGCCGCCATGTATGACCTTACCCTGGAGAAAGACCAGGTCGTTTCCGTGTCAACGATTGACGATATTCCGGCTGGGATCCGTACCAACGGATATGGCGGCGTAAATAAAAGCTTCGGGCATTTTGCAATTGACGGCTATGGGAAATGTATGCTCTACGTCTACAACCAGGTCGACAAGTATATCGTGCTGCAGCTGGCAGGCAACGATCCCGGCTATGTGATTGTCAACGATAAATCCCCGGAGAAGACAGAACAGCTGTATCAAACCATCAGGCAATGGCTGGACGAATAATATCCCTCTTACAGTGCGTCCGGTAGCTTTTGCGCCGCATCCGGCTGCAGGAGCGTTTCCGCAATATAACCATATATGCCATCCAAATCCTGATAGGCGCGAGAAAGCAATTTTACGGCGTATTTATCCAAAATGCCGTCTCCTTAATGCTGAGAGGGCTTTTCTTGCATCCGGCAACTGGCGGTCAGACGCATAATCAGCTTTAGCTTCGGCGATAGCGGCATCAAAATGTAAAATAGTCTTGACATTTTATGCAATCGTTATTATAATTTTAAATGTAAAAAGTATTTTACATTTAGGAGGCGAAGATGGTTATGAAAATCACCAAAGCGGATGAGATGGAAATGGCCATAAACTTAAAATCCATGCGTTTATCGTGGGTTTTCGTTATGGTAGCGCTATGCGCATGGTGCATCGTGGGCTTTATTAATGACGGCAATTTGCCATTTATCCCATTTATGATTTTTTGTTTGCAAAATATAATCTTTTTTTCAGCCAAATTATTTATTACACGCCAAATTGTCGGCAATGTCAGGTAATAGACTATGCAAAATAAAATTAAATTATTGCGTAAGGAACTGGGATTACGGCAAGAGGATGTTGCGGAAAAATTAGGAGTGACCAGGCAGACGATCATAGCGATAGAAAACAATAAATATAACCCCACCCTGGAACTGGCCATGAAGCTGGCAAAATTGTTGAATACTTCCGTTGAGGAATTGTTCCAATTAAACGAATAAAGCAAAACGTCTCCCTGTGTCACATAAAAGAAAATATAATTGGGGTATCTGACAACTAGACAAATAAGCATACCAAAAGGTTGAGAAAAATTCTTTAAAATTTTTGTCAACCTTTTCCTTGCTCAAATGATCTTATTATTGAATTCAACTAAAAGGCGCTATACCCATGAAAAGAAGCGCTCGTATCTTGGTTTCTCTGCTGTCTCTGCTGGCTTTACGGTCTGTTTGCCTGGTATTGCTGCTGCTCGGCCTTACCCTAACGGTTGGAGGAACAGTTCACCCCTGATCTGTATATTCCTGGCGGTAAGGTAAATTCATGATAACAAGGTAAAAACAGCGAGCCGGTTATTAAGGTTTCGTATACCCGGAATGGCGGCAAAAAGCTTTCCCCGGAAGGAATGTTTTTTCATCTCGCAATTAAAGCTTTTTTCATCAATAAGCTGCAGGCCAGCACAGAGTTTTTCCACTTCTTTCCCTGATTTTATCCCCCATTGGAAGGAGGCGTTGGTGGTTTTCACGGTATCGTGATATTTGCTGCCTTTGGCGGAAAAAGGCGGCATTAGCTCCGCCAGCACAATAACATCATTAAAATTAGCCTTTATGATTTGAAAAAGCTGCTTCACTTCCTCTTCTTTTAAATACATTAACATTCCCTCTATGAGGATGACGGTCTTATCTTGCTTTGCCACTGCCTGCGGCCAGGTAGGGTCTAAGGCAGACTTGGCTATTAAATGTACCCTGTCCTGCTGCGGAAAAAATCGCTTCCGCGCCGCGATTACATCCGGGAAGTCCAGATCATACCAAATAATTGCCCCGTTATCCACTCTGGAAAACCTTGAATCAAAGCCGCAGCCGATGGAAATGCAAACCGATTGGGGATATCTTGCTATATAATGCTTCATGGCCGTATCAAAGAGAATGGTTCTTGCTACCACTCCCTCATGGCTCATAAATTTATCGTATTTAGAAACATCCAGACCTAACTGCTCTATGATTTCCACCGCCTTGAGATCCTGTATCCTGGCATTAGGACGTCTGGTTTCACTTGCCTTAATGGCAAGAGGTATCAACATGGTTTCCTGTACTCCAGATAATGAAATCATTGCATCCGCCTCACATAGAATATTTTAAAGTTAGTTTATACTAACTTCAGTGCAGGCGCAACCTGATTTTGCGTGAGCGCAAGCCGGCATGGATTAGATAACGATATTAATCTATGCAGATATATGGTGTCAGGCTTGGCAGGAATAAGGTGAGCCGGCCGGAGATGTTAGATTTAAGCAACTACCCCTTTTTCGAGAACAGGGTTTTAATGGGCTGGTCGAGCCAATCGCCGATCTTTTTCCAAGCGCCTTTATAACCGGCGCTTTTCCTTTTTTGCAGGTAATCAATATATATCACCGGCAGGTAACCAAGCACCAAGATCATCGGCCCGGATATCAGACCGGCGGCGAAACTCCCGGTTTTTGCTTCTATTATCCGTGCGCATGACAAGGCCAGCAGCATTAGAAGCAGTAAGATCATATAATGGCGTTTAGCGGCCAGGTCTTTTACCAGTATATCAGCATGCAGACATATCGGCAGCAAAGCCAGGGCGATGACCAATATAAGCAGAATGATGATTATAAAATGCATATAAACACCCCCTTAATATCCCCGGCAGATCCCTGCATATGTCTAAAAAGAAGCGTCAAGTCTTAAAAAAGGTCGAGTTTTAAAAAACATAAAGGAATAAGCAAAAAAATCCACATCACCAGGTGGGAAATAATAATAGAGCCGAATACGCTATTGAGCCAAAAGCGGGTAGAAAAAGCCCGGTTTCTGTTAGCCCGTAAAACTAATATAACCATGGAAATAACAAAGGCAGCGCCCAGCCATACTAATGAAACGGCGGGATAATTAATACCGACCACTCTGGTGGGAGTCTCGAAACCATCGTATTGCGGGGTACAGTAAGTATTGCTATAGATGTTAAACATAAGCGGGCTCCAGGTGCAGAGCATGATTAATACGGCCGCTATGACTATAACCGCCGAAATCAGCTGCCGGGAAAATCTCCAACTACAATGCATAGCGTTTTGCCCCTCCCCCAAGAATTATTGCCCATCAGCCCTATATTCATTTATAGTAAATGGATATTAAGGTAAATCGCGCCAAAGCCTATTGGGATAATTATACCATATCATAGCCCCAAATGACGGCCTTCGGAAGTAACTTCGACCTTTGCTTTCTCCACCAGCGGTTTTATTTTATCAGCATCAATCCTTGCGGGGCTCTCGACGATATATCCCTGTTTGCCGTCCTGCATTTCATTGTCGTATTTGTTCAGGTAGACACCCCAATTGATTTTAGCCAGGCTGTCGGCAAAGCGATCTTCCATTAACAGATAATATTCTTCCTCAGAAATACCCCAGGCTTGTATTAAAATAATGATTTCTTCCAGCTGTAACTCTTCCATATATTTCCGCTGATCTGCTATATAAGCCTTAATCTGTTCTTCGGGAGGATAGATCCCCAGGCTTCTTGCCGTACTGCTTATCACCTTGGTCTCGATCAAATCATTAAATATTTCCGCATTTGAAGGAGTGTCTTTATTTCCATACTTCGCCCGTACGATTGTGTCAATCTCTTCCAAATACCAATCTGAGGCGGAAACAAATTCTCCGTTAACCTGGGCGACAACGATCTTTTTATTTTCCAGGGTAACCTTTCCCTTGAGGCTTTCACCGAAGAAGCGCATTCTTTCATTAAGTTCTCTCTGTTGGGCCGGATCAGGTTTGGAAACCTGGGATAAATCAATATCGACGATAACGGACTTGGTGGCGGAGGCGATAATTTCGTCAATTTCAGCTTCAGTAAGCGGCGGCGGGGCGTCTTTAATGCCGTTGGCTTGGTCGGTCTGCCAACAGCCGGCTGATAATACGGGTATAATAAATAACAGGCATACAATTATTATCCTTTTCATAAGCCGCCCTCCTCCCTTTTAGTATACTATAAATCAGCACGAATACAGGAAATAATTGGATTCCTAAACTTTTTCTATGGGTAATGCCCCTGCGCTCATAGGGCACAGGCAGGTGGGTTGATCTGCGTCTTTTTATATCAATCAATAAACAAGAGAATATTGGTGCAATCGGGATATCGCCGCCCATCGGGGCAGGAATCAGACCTCTGGAAGTCGAATTCGTTATAGATAAGGCATCATAAACGTCGTAATATGTAGAACTTGGAAATGGGCGCATGAAGTGCCCGGAAACGGGGGCGATACGATGAAAGAGGTGTTGATTAAACCGGAACGCTGTGTAGGCTGCAAATCATGCGAACTGGCCTGCGCGGTGGCACACAGCCGATCCCGGACCCTGGCCGGGGCTCTGACGGAAAAACCGGCGCCGCGCAAACGCATTTACGCCAGCCAGTGGGAAAGCCGGAAATTTCCTTTGAACTGCCGCCACTGCGAGGAACCCTTATGTGTGCGGGTGTGCCCTACCGGATCCATGTCCAAAGACCGGGATACCGGGGTGGTTTCCCACCAAACCGCGCTCTGCCTGGGCTGTGGCATGTGTGAACTGGCCTGTCCTTTTGGCGTGATTGGCCGTCAGGCCCAGGGGAATATTATTGTGAAGTGTGATCGTTGCCCGGAATTGGAAGTGCCGGCCTGTGTAACAGCCTGCCCCACCCGGGCCTTACTTTTTGCCGAAGCCGGCGAGATCTTGAAATCGAAACGGGAAGCAGTGGGCGAGCAGTTATTTGCCCAGGCCGGAAAAAGTTGAACAGAGCGACAAACCATGAAGGGGAGGTCATCTGAATGAAAATCAAAAGTGTGGATAAAGCCAGCCTCAAAATGCTGGATAAAGCGACCGCCGAAAACATCAGCACCGCCTGGGAGCGCCTGACCCAGCAGCAGCCCCAATGCGGCTTCGGCGAACTGGGAATCTGCTGCCGCAATTGCAATATGGGCCCCTGCCGTATCGACCCCTTTGGGCAGGAACCGCATGAAGGGGTTTGCGGGGCCAATGCCGACACTATCGTGACTCGCAACCTGCTCCGCATGATTGCCGCCGGCGCCGCCGCCCATTCCGATCACGGACGCGATATCGCCACCACCCTCTATGAAGCCGTGCAGGGCAACGCGCCGGATTACCCGATCAAGGACGAAACCAAGCTGCAGACCCTGGCTCAGGAATGCGGTATCCCGGTGGAGGGACGCTCCGCCCGGGAAATCGCCCTGGATCTGTCCGGCCTGGCTCTGGATGAATTCGGCAGCCGCAAAGGCTGTCTGCAACTGCTGGAGCGTGCGCCCCAGAAAAGAAAAGACCTGTGGGCCAAACTGGGTATCACTCCCCGGGGCATTGACCGGGAAGTAGTGGAAAGCATGCACCGCACTCATATGGGAGTCGACACCGACTATGTCAATCTGACTTTGCACGGCTTGCGCACTTCCCTGAGCGACGGCTGGGGCGGCTCCATGTGGGCCACCGAGCTGGCCGACGTGCTTTTCGGCACCCCGCAACCGGTTAAAGGCCGATGTAATCTGGGCGTTATTAAAGCCGATCAGGTCAATATCATTCTCCACGGCCATGAACCTACTCTGTCGGACATCATTGTTTTCGCGGCCCGAGATCCGGAATTGCTGGCCCAGGCCCGGGCGGCAGGAGCCAGCGGCATCAATGTCTGCGGCATGTGCTGTACCGGCAATGAAATCCTGATGCGCCATGGGGTGCCGGTAGCCGGCAACTTCCTGCAGCAGGAACTGGCCATCATCACCGGAGCAGTCGAAGCGATGATCGTGGATGTGCAGTGCATCATGCCTTCCCTGCCCCAGGTAGCGTCCTGTTATCATACCAAGATCATTTCCACTTCCCCCAAAGCCGTGTTCCCCGGTGCGGAGCATGTGCCTTTCAACGAGCATAACGCCATGGAGACCGCCAAAAAGATCGTGGCTATGGCGATTGACAATTTTCCTAACCGCAAGCCGGAGCGGGTCAGCATCCCCAACGAGGAAATGCAGTATATGGGCGGTTTCAGTACCGAAGCTATAGTGGAAGCCCTGGGAGGTTCTCTGGACCCTCTGCTGGAGGCGGTAAAAAGCGGGGCCATCCAGGGTATTGTCGGCATTGTCGGCTGCAATAACCCCAAGCTGGTTCATGACCAGGAGCACTTGACCCTGACCCGGGAGCTGATCAAAAACAACATTCTGGTGGTCGAAACCGGCTGCGCCGCTATCGCCTGCGCCAAAGCCGGACTGCTGCTGCCGGAAGCCGCCGCTGAAGCCGGGGAAGGCCTGGGAGCAGTCTGCCGGGCTCTGGGAATCCCGCCGGTATTGCACATGGGATCATGTGTGGACATCAGCCGTATACTGGTAGTAGCTTCAGCTCTGGCCAACGCCCTGAATGTGGACATTAGCGATTTGCCCCTGGCGGCGGCGGCACCGGAGTGGATGTCGGAAAAGGCCGTATCCATAGGCGCTTATGCTGTGGCTTCCGGCATCTTCACCGTTCTGGGATTGGCGCCTCCGATACTGGGCAGCGGGAATCTCACTGCCTTGCTGACTGCCGGAGCTCAGGATGTGGTCGGAGCCACTTTCGCGGTGGAAACGGACCCGCAGGCGGCGGCAAAGCTGATCGTCAGCCATGTGGGCCAAAAACGTCGGGCCCTGGGATTGTAGATTGAAGAGGTGTTGATATGAAAATAGCAGTGTCGGGCAAAGGCGGCGTCGGCAAGACAACCATAGCCGCCGGCCTGGTTTCTTTACTGTTCAGCCGGGGGCACAACGTATTCGCCGTGGATGCCGACCCCGATGTCAGCCTGGGTACTTTGCTGGGCTTTACTCCTGATCAGATTGATCAGCTCAAACCCATCGTGGAGATGCAGGAGCTGATCGCCAAGAAAGTGGGGGGCCGCGGGGGGCTCTTCACTCTGAATCCTGATGTGGACGATATTGTGACCGATTATACCCTGCGTCAGGGCCAATTGCAATTTTTGCGCATGGGAGCGGTGAAAGCCGGTGGATCATCCTGCTATTGCCGGGAGAGCAGCGTGCTCAACGCCCTGATCGCGGTACTTCTACTGCAGGACAATGATTTCGTGGTCCTGGATATGAGCGCCGGAATTGAGCATCTCACCCGGGGCACCGCCCGGGGCGTCGATCTCATGCTGATCATTTCCGACCCCAGTCTGGTCAGTGTGAAGACCGCCCTGGTAGTGGAACGGCTCTCCCGGGAACTGGGCATTCAAAAAACGATGTTTATCGGCAACCGCATTCGCCGCCCCCGGGAAGAAGATTTTCTGAGCGAACAGCTGGGCCGGAAAAATATCCTGGGATTTCTGCCCTTTCGGGAAGAAATTCTGGAGCAGTCCATGGAAGGCGATTATGCGGTAAACCATTACGAAATTCCGGGTCTGGCCACGATCGTCGATAAAATAGCAGCTAACTCCCGGTGAAGCTATAAAGAAATAGTTTATGCGGAATTGATAAAAAACCCCGCCTTAATAGAAAAAGGCGGGGTTTTGGCCGATTCGCGCCGGGAATTACCGGAAAGGTTCCATCTGGCGGGCTACCCTGGTTCGGCGGCAGGCATCGCAGAGCAGGCCGGTGTCCAGGTCGTCCTGTCGCGCTATCAGATAATCCCGCTGCTCCGGGGTGATGAAAGGACGGCCGCAGACTTCGCAGGGCAGAAGTTCAAAATCCCGTTTCCAGATGGTGCGGTTTCCCCCTTCGTCTTGCAGGGGAATGGCCCCGGTGGGGCAGATATGGGCGCAGGCCCCGCATCCCAGGCAGGCTTCGGAAGCCTCGTCATAGGGGGTGGCGATCTTCTTGTCCACCCCGCGCAGCACTGCGGAAATGGCACTGGCGCCCAGGGCGGTACAGGCATTGACACAGAGCCGGCAGAGGATGCAGCGTTCCTGTTCCCGGTCGTCCTCTGTGATAAACTCATCCAGGCAGCCATATTCCCGGGCCAGGTCCTGCATCAGTTCACTGCCGGGAGCCTGCCGGTAAAGCAGCCGGATGATGTCGCCCCGGAGTCTTTCAATCAAAGGAGTACTGGTGCTTACTTCTATTTCCGCAGTGATCGGGTAAGTACAGGAGGCCACCAGGCGTTTATCCCCCTGGGCGGCGACTTCCACCAGGCATAAGCGGCAATGCCCCTGGCCGCCAAAGGCGGCATGATAACAAAGGGTAGGAATGGGAATGTCATGCCGGCGCGCCGCTTCCAGAATCGTCTCCCCGGCGGCGGCTTCTATTTCCTGACCATTGATTTTTACTCGCATCTTTTTCCCTCCTTACCGCACCAGGACCGCATCCTGGTTGCAGCGGCTGACACATTCACCACAGCGGATGCATTTTTCCCGGTCGATCACATGGACTTGCCTGACCTGGCCGCTAATAGCCCGGGTGGGGCAGTATTTCACACACAGGGTACAGCCGTTGCAGAGAACCGCGTCGATATACAGCTCGGTAAGCTCGGGGCAAACTCCGGCCGGGCAGCGTTTCTGGCTGATATGAGCCCTATACTCGTCGCGGAAATAGCGCAGGGTCGAAAGTACGGGATTGGCAGCAGTACTCCCCAATCCGCAGAGGGAGGCCAGGCGCATGGTCTCGCCGATCTCTTCCAGCCGGTCCAGATCGCCAGGGTTCCCCTGGCCGTGACAGATCCGCGTCAGCACTTCCAGCAAACTGCGCAAACCTTCCCGGCAGGGAGTACATTTACCGCAGGATTCGCCGGCTAAAAAATTAGTATAATAGCGGGCTATCTCCACCATGCAGGTACGGTCGTCCATGACGATCATGCCTCCGGACCCCATCATGGAACCTGCTTGCCGCAGGGAATCGAAATCCACCGGCATGTCCAGACCGGATTCCGGTATACAGCCGCCTGAAGGGCCGCCGGTCTGGACCGCTTTAAATTTACGCCGCCGGGGAACTCCGCCCCCGATATCGAAAATAATCCTGCGCAAGGTGGTACCCATAGGCACTTCCACCAGTCCGGTATGAAGCACTTTGCCCACCACGGAAAACACCTTGGTTCCTTTGCTGCTCTCCGTGCCGACGGAGGCAAAGGAGTCGGCGCCCTGGGCGATGATGACCGGGATATTGACCCAGGTCTCAACATTGTTGATCACCGTAGGCTGTCCCCAGAGCCCTTTTTCACTGGGAAAAATGTATTTATCCCGGGGCTCGCCGGCTTCGCCTTCAATGGAACGGAGCAGGGCGGTCTCTTCCCCGCACACGAAAGCGCCCCCGCCCCGGACGATCTCTATGTCAAAATCCAGGCTCCGGCCCAGGATGTCAGTACCCAGGAAGCCGCGGGCGCGGGCGTCTTTAATGGCTTTTTCCAGTCTGCGCACCGAATTCTCATATTCATCCCGCACATAGATAAAACCCCGGGAGGCTCCGATCGCATAAGCGCATATGATCATGCCTTCCAGTATGGAATGGGGATCGCCCTCCATCATGCTCTCATCCATAAAAGCCCCCGGGTCGCCTTCATCCCCGTTGCAAACGATATAACGGGGCGAATCAGCAGTGGCGGCGCAGGACAGCCATTTCCGCCCGGTGGGAAAGCCTCCCCCGCCCCGGCCCCGCAGGCCGGAGCGGATGACCTCTGCAATGACCTGGTCAGGGCTCATATCCTCCAGCGCTTTCCGCAGAGCCTGGTATCCGCCTCTTTCCATATATTCGTCAAGAGAGTCGGGATTGATTTCTCCCACATTGCGCAGGGCAATTTTATGCTGATGGCGGTAAAAATCAATATCCTGCCGACAGCTTATGAACTCCTTGCGCTGCGAATCCCGGAACAGGAGGCGCTTGATCAGCGTTCCCCCCTCCAGGGTTTTCGCAATTATCTCTTCCACGTCCTTGGCCTGAACCCGGCAGTAGGTGATATCCTGAGGAAGAATCCTGACAAAAGGCCCCTGGGCGCAGAGCCCGTGGCAGCCGGTGGCCAGCGCCGAGTCGCTGCTCTCCACCTCCATATCGTTCCGGTGGGCCAATCCGCTGCGCAGAGCGGCCAATACTTCCAGGCCGCCGTTGGCTATGCAGCCGGTACCGCAGCAAACCAGAATCCGGACGGCCGGGTCAATTGCTTTCTGTGCCATCTTCGCCCCTCCTGTTCTGCTCAATGATTTCCTGCAGCCGAGCATTCGATACCTGGGCATAAACCTTTTCGTCCACGATTAAAGCCGGAGCCAGAGCGCAGGCTCCGATGCAATTGACTGTCTCTAAAGAAAACTGCCGGTCGCCGGTAGTTTCTCCCGGCCTGATCCCCAGGGTGCGATAGATTTCATCAATCAGTCCTTGCGAGCCTTTGATATGGCAGGTGGTGCCGTCGCAAAGCTTCAGGTTCACCCTGCCTTTGGGAACCAGGCTGAAGGCTTTATAAAAGGTAGCTACGCCGTATACCTGACTGAACGGCACCTGCATATGGTCCGCCAGCATCTCCAGGGCAGGCCGGGGCAGATATTGATAACAACGCCGCAATTCATGCATGATAGGAATGATATATCGCTTTTCCGGGGGATAGCCTTGGATGAGTTTATGAAACTCCTCCGCCGTTTCCTCTTTACGCAACTCCGCCGTCATGGTACGAACCCTCCTTTATGTCCGCCCTTCCCCAACATCATGGGAAGAACGGGAAGCGCGTCAATCCGAAGCAACCAAATCCTATCAATAAACTTCTCCATTCGCGTTCCTTTTCCTCCAACGGCAGCCGGGCTTTTCCGTATCGGTTTGGGGTATGGTTCAATAAGTTTCCCTATTAAACCGTGCCTTTTAGGCGTTTTTCTTTTGTATACAATTTGAAGTGTAGGCAAGGGCGTAACTTATCAGTAATTTCGTTCTTGTTATTTTAGTCTTATATGGGTATAATACTGATATAAATTTGACTATCCGGGGTGAGAAAATTGAGTACAATAATTAAGCCATCAAGTGAGCTTCGGAAAAATTACAACAGTATCGCTGATATTTGCCGTAAAACGAAAGCACCTGTATTTTTAACCAAAAATGGCGTCGGCGATACAGTTATCATGGATATGGAAACATTCAACCGGCGCGAGGATGATTTGGCAACAGCCGAGCGTTTGCTTTCGGCGGAACGTTCCCGTTTGCTTGGAACTCAAGGATATACGGTTGATGAGTTCGAAAAAAACATGAGAGAAGCCATCTCCAAGGGAGCGGAGTATGGAGCGTGATGAAAAAGTATATCAGGTCATTATTGCATCCGATGCAAATGGCAGAATGTATGACCATTTCGATTTTTTAGCGCGTGTCAGCGTTAATGCAGCAAACAGGCTTTTGGATGGATTGCTTAAAGATATCCGGAATCTCCGAACCGACCCGTTCCGTTATCCTGTGTATGATCGTCCATATCTTCCAGTCGGCAAATACCGTTATATACTATCAAATAAAAGGTATCGGATCGTTTATCAGATCACTGGCAATCAAGTATTTGTGGATGATATACAGGATTGTCGGCAAGATGATGACAAGAGCATCTTAAACAAATAATTGTAAATTATATTAAGAGACGCTATCCCTTACGGGGCAACGCCTCTCTGTTTTTCTTTTCCGTATCGGTTTAAGGTATGGTTCAACAAGGTTCCCTATTAAACCGTGCCTTTTACGGCACCCGTGTTCGGCTCAATTTTTCTCTATTTATTGGTTATCTTTTCTAGCTGCCGCGTCAGTTCAGGCAGCACCTCATACAGGTTGCCCACTATCCCGTAATCCGCCGCATCAAAGATAGGCGCCTGGTCATCATTGTTTACGGCACATATCACTTTGGCGTCCCTAATTCCGGTAATATGCTGTATCTGGCCGGAGATACCCACCCCTATATAAAGCTCGGGTTTGACTTGTTTTCCCGATAAGCCTATACACGTATCTTCCGGCATCCAGTGCAGCTCTTCCGCAATAGGCCGGGTACACCCTATCTCTCCTCCCGTCGCCGCCGCCAATTTATTGACCAGGGCCAGGTCTTCTTGTTTCTCTATCCCCCGGCCGACGCAGATTATTACTTTGGCTTCAGTTATGCTGCCGGCAGCACGGTCTTTGGGCTTTCTCTCCAGTATTTTTACCGCCGACTCCGGAGATGCGGGGAGCTCCCGTATTTTACCTTCCCGGTTCTGCCGCCGGGCAGGTTCAAAGGTTCGAGGAGCGATAGTAGCCATTTGCGGACGTGTCTGGCAGACTACTTTCTGTATACCCGCCCCTCCGAAGATTAAACGTTCCATTACTAATAATCCGGTCTTTTCGTCAATATTCAGAGCCGTACATTGGCTGCACAAACCGGTGTCAAGACGAGCAGCGATCCGGGCCGCCAGTTCCCTTCCCCTTAATGTCCCGGACAGTAAAAAAATATCCGGTTGCTCCCGCCGCCCCTCGTCAACTATTACCGGAATATAAGCATCAACAGTCTGCTCTGGATTTAATGCCGGTAAAACCAGGACTTCATCGGCTCCGCAATCAATATATTCCTGGCCCCGGTCCCGATCTCCCGGCAGGAAAGCGGTTAACCGCGCCGATACTTTATCCGCCAGGTCCCGTCCGATATTCAGCAGTTCTATGGTCAGGTCACGATTCTCAGCCAGAACCCAAACTCCAGCCATGCATCTAACCTCCTCCTGATCCACTTTCAGTCCGTACAACTTTTTCTCTATTATCCGCTCCTGCCTTGATAAGCAATATTCAGGATTACAGGCCTGCCCCTGCTTCTTTATCCCATAACCCCTTCCTTTAACAGGGCATCCACAAATTGCTTGATTCCTTCGGCATCGGGATTAAATTTAATACAATGGCGTTCCATAGTCGCAGCTTCTATAGCGGTGGTCTCTAAATGAGGCTTTGCCATCCCGGTCAATTCCTCTTTGCCAATACTGATAACCGATTTTTTAGCGGCTCCCAGGGTATCTTTAAGTCCCGGGATGCGGGGAGAATTGATATCCGGCAATACCGTTACCAGAGCCGGTAAAGGTGCAGTTACCACTTCAATCCCGTCCTCCATCTTACGCTCCGCTATCACCTGCCGCTCCTTTATATCCAGTTTAGAAACAAAAGCAATACAAGGGATATCAAGCAATTCTGCCAACCGGGGCCCAACCTGCTGGGCGTACAAATCACTGGAGCCTTCACCGCAAATTATCAAATCATACTGCAGGCGGGAAGCAATAACCTCTGCCAATAGGGAGGCCGTCTGAGACGGTTCCAAATCCGTAAAAGCCGGATCATTGATAAATATTGCTTTTTCCGGTCCCCGGGACAGGGCGTCCTTGATTCCTTTGGTGGCATCAGACGATCCTACCGTAACTGCTGTCACCGTACCTCCTTCAATATCGGCAATACGCATGGCTTCTTCAATAGCATTACGGTCATAATCACTCAGTTTATAATCGGCCCATTCCAGGTCCAATTCCCGCGAAGCTCCGACTTTTATATAGGCTTCATCTATGACCCATTTAAAACAGGTTACGATATTGAGCAAGATTACACCTCCGTAATAAAGACCAATTGGCCTGACTCAAGATGTCACAAGTTCCGGCTAAGTTTATCGTTAAAATTCCTAGCGCAGGATGCTGCCGGCAATTACCATACGCTGAGCTTCAGAGGTACCTTCATAGATTTCGGTTATCTTGGCGTCACGCATCAAACGTTCAACTTTTTGCCCTTTAACATAGCCGTAACCACCGTGAATTTGTACTGCCTTGGAGGTATGGCGGGAAGCCATCTCGGCTGCGAACAGCTTAGCCATGGATGCTTCTTTGCTGTATGGCTGGCCCTGATCCTTAAGATAAGCTGCATAATAAGTCAGAAACCGGGCTGCGGCAATATCAGTGGCCATATCTGCCAGCATCCATTGAATAGCCTGATTTTTGGATATGGGTTTGCCGAATTGGATTCTTTGCTTGGAATAGCTGATGGATTCATCCAAAGCTGCCTGGGCAATCCCGACCGCCTGAGCAGCTACGCCAATCCTGCCGTTATCCAGGGTCTGCATGGCTATCCGGAAGCCCTGCCCTTCTTTACCTAATAAATTCTCCTTGGGAACACGGCAATCATGCAAAATAATTTCCGAAGTCTGGGAAGCCCTGATGCCCATTTTCATAAAATGCTCTCCCACTTTGAGTCCGGGGGTATCCTTGGAAACTATAAAGGCGCTCATCCCTTTGGTTCCGGCTGCTTTATCAGTAACGGCAAAAATCACAAAGGTATCGGCTACCGGCCCGTTGGAGGTAAAGGTCTTGGTACCGTTAAGAACATACTCGTCGCCGTCCAGAACTGCAGTGGTTGACCCTGCTCCGACATCGGTCCCGGCACCCGGTTCAGTGAGAGCAAAAGCTCCTATATGCTGGCCCTTGCAAAGGGGCGCCAGGTATTTCTGTTTTTGAGTTTCAGTGCCAAAATAATAAATAGGGCCGCTGGCCAGACCTGTATGGCAGGAAAGAGTAAATCCGGTAGCTGCGCAGGAGCGTGAGAGTTCTTCGATTACACAGGCATAAGTAACATAATCAACCCCAGCTCCCCCATATTCCTGAGGATAAGGCATACCCATCCAATCACCCTCAGCCAATTTAGCCATCACTTCGGCCGGATAGCGGCTATTTTCGTCAATCTCTACCGCAATGGGGTCAACATATTGGCGGGCGAATTCCCGCATATTGGCTCGGATCAGCTCTTGTTCCTCGGTCAGCTTGAAATCCATACCTACATCCCCTTTCTTCTCATGTAAACTACCGACTCCCGCCTGCTGCATACTTGGAGCATAATCGGTTGCCATCCCGCGAAGTATATCCCCTGTAATGACGTGCGGTTAAAGCTGCTGCAGCCGGTGAGAAATATCCGGTAAAATAAAGTAAGGTAGCAATGGCTTATAATACTGTTTGAATGAATTCTAACGAAAGAGCAAACACTTTGTCAACCATTAACTTGTATACCAACTAAAATCAATACATAACCCCCCGTGATTATAATCCCGGGTTAAGTCTATGGAGCAAATCTTTCAGCATATCTGATTGCACGTGGTTCAATTCTTTTAAGGCTTTTTCATTAGCACTGATTATAGCTTCAGCCACTGGTTCTTCCAACTGCTTACCGGCATCGGTAAGTATAACCTTGAGTGCCCTCCGGTCCCTGGGGTCAACCTGTTTTTCAATCAATCCCTTCTGCTCCAGACGATCCAGGAGGCCGGTTACGGTGGAGCCATCCAGAAAAAGCCGTTCCGCTATCTGTCTGGCCGTTTGTCCGTTGTCGTCCCACAAGCATTTCAGTACTGCGTATTGGCCGGGGGTAATCCCGAACGGGGCTAATTCTGCTTTAAACAGTTGGTGTACTGACTGCTGTGCCTTGGTTAAAACAAAATTGAAGCACTGTTCCAGTTCCATAAAATATTATTCTCCTATCTGCTGCAAAACAAAATTTACTGTATTATCATGCTACCTTTAGCAAAAGTCAATTATTTTACCAGTCATTATTATTATGCTGGCAGAGGAAAATTAGACTAACTTATCTTACAAAGTCATGGGTTCGACTCCCTGTCTTAGTTACAAAGTCACGGTAAATTATGAGTCATAAGTCACGCAAACTATTGTAAATAAGCAAAATATACTATATAATTCAATTTGGATACAATAACGGCAAACTTTTCCGAAAGGAAAGGGCGCAAAACTACGGGCCTTACGGATCAGCAGCAATGATCCTATGGCAGCCGGGTTGCCTTGGGTGGTTAATGTTACCAAACCTGAGTAATGAATCTTCGGGTTTGGTTTTTTTATTTTTAATTAACATTTGCCAATAAACTCATTTAAGCATTTATAGGGAGTATGACATGGAGAATTTCAGAATGACCAGGCTGTTTTTACTGCCTCTTATGCTGCTGGTATGGCTGATATCCCCATCAGATGCGGGGGCGGTGGAGATCAACGGAGTAGGGCTGGGACCGTCAATCGTTGATAGGACAGTCAAACCGGGAGAAAGCTTTGAACAGGTGTTTGTGGTGCGGAACAAAACCGCTGCAGCAGTGGACCTGCAATCATATTTACAGGATTATCGGGTGGAGAACAACCAGTGGAACAAGGTGGAAAACCCCGATGCCGTTTGGTCTCCTATGACCTGGGCGACTATTATCAGTGCTCCGGAAAAACTGGATCCCGGTCAAAAAGGCGACATAAGGGTAAGATTCGATGTGCCTGAAAATGCCGAAATGGGTGAACATGTAACCTATTTCAGCGCCAAGTTTACACCGGCGGCGGCCCGGCAGGAAGAGGAACAGAGCACCCAAATCACCGTTGCTTCGGAAATCCGTTCCATCGTTTATGTGAAAGTTACCGATCCCCTGGGAATTTTTAATCTGGCCAGATCCTGGCGCATTGTTAAGGCGGGTACCGGCTATTGGCATTTTGATCAGCCGACTTTTACGGTTGCCGCGGCTAATACCGGGAATGTCCACCTGGAAGTGCGCGGCACTATTGAAATTACCGATTTGATAAGAAACCAGAAAACGCAGCTCACTGTACCTTTATTCAACATTCTGCCCGACACTGAAAAGAAAATGGAGATCAATTGGAAGGAAGCGCCCTTTATAGGTTATTTTAAAGGCCAAGTAGAATTGACCTATGACGGCGTCAATTTTGAGAAGCGCGATTTTTCCTTTGTGGTAGTTCCATTGCTTACTTTGGCAGGAACAGCGGCGGTTATTATCGCGATTATTTTGGCGGTCGTTCTCTATATCCGCAAGCTGCAAAAGCGCTTAGCGGAAATAGAAAAGCTGCAAAATAATAATTTTCCAGATTAATACTTGCAGGAAAGGAGGTGAGCATAGCTTGAAAAAAACCATTGTTGTTCTCTTAACGCTGGGAATACTGGTAGCAGGTATGGGGATAGTAAATGCGGCCGAAACCCTGAACATTACGGCTAACGTTCAATCGGCATTAACCCTGGCTCTTGATCCGGGCTCCTTAACTTATAACGACATACAGCCCGGGGTTGCTTCAGCAGCCCAAACCCTGACAGCTACTACCAGCGGCAGCGGTTCTTATCATCTTACATTGGCAAGCACGACCTTCACTTCGGCAGCCGGGACTCAGTCAGCTTCGGTGCTGCAGTTCAAGGAACAGTCCGCCGAAACTTATAAGAACGCTTCGTCTTCCGCCCAGAACATGTTAAGCGCGGCCGGCACCGCCACTGCTGAGGGAGATGAAAAGCAATTTGACCTGCGGGTTAATTTCCCGGTTAGTGCCGCGGATGGAACCTATGGCGCGACCGTAACCATTACTGCGGTTCCGCAATAAAGAAGCATTGTCCCAACCAATGTCACCCAACCTAGGCGGCTACCTAAAGCGGATCAAGGTAAGAACAATGCTTCGAAAATAATTGTAACATATTGTCCCAAGCCCCACAAATGGCAAGGTTAAGCGGACTGGTCCACTTTATATTCGGACCAGTCCGCTTTTTTCAGCATTGATATAATGAATATAATGCAATTTTGCAGCAGAGGACGGCTCGTGTTTATGGCTCTTCGCTCCAGCTGGCATCCAGCTGGCTTATCCACTCGAACTGGTGGCACTGGCGCACATCATCGTGGATTGTTCATGCTTTGCTCATTGCTGTACGGTTCAGTAAAAGCACTCTCCCCAATACCTTTATATGGTACACTTTATTGTATCATGGAAGTTTAATCAGGTCATACAGCAAGCAATCTATCTTAAGGCAGCATTATTCTATTTAAGTTAAAGCTGAATTCAGATTTCAAACTGCGCAATCGGTAAGAACTGAAGACGGCTCAAGGATTATAATAAATAGCGGAGGGACGAAATGAAATACCTGATAATCGGATCCGGAGGTACAGGCGGAAGTATCGGGGCATTTATGGCAGAGGCCGGTAAAGATGTAACACTGATCGCCCGAGGAAAACATCTTGAGGCGATCCGGAAAAGTGGTTTGAAAATGGAGACTACCCGCAGGGGAAATTATACCGTCTTTCCCATAAAGGCCGCGGATATGGATCATTACAACGAACAGCCGGATATAATATTTAATTGCGTAAAAGATTATTCTGTGGAGGATACTATTCCTTTTATCAAAAGAGCGGCTCATAAAGATACGGTAGTGATACCTGTACAGAATATATTTGGCACCGGGACCGGAATGCAGGAGCTGCTGCCTGATTTATTGGTGACAGACGGATGTATTTATATAGCTGCAGAGATTAAAGAACCTGGCACCATCCTGCAAACCGGGGATATTTTCCGGGTGGTATACGGGGTGAGAAAACCGGAGCAATACCGGCCGGTTCTTGAACGGGTGGCTGCAGATCTGAAGGACAGCGGTATTACAGGTATCGTATCGGATAACATCAGGAGAGATACTTTGCAGAAGTTTTCCTATGTGTCCCCTATGGCTGCCTGCGGGGTATATTTTGACGTCAATGCCGGAGCGCTTCAGCAGGAAGGCAAATTTAGGGATACGTTTATTGCGCTTATGCGGGAGATCAATGGGTTGGCACAGGCTATGGACATATATTTTACCGTAGATATCGTGGAAATCAATCTGGGGATTCTGGACAATCTTTCACCCTCGGCTTCCACCTCTCTGCAGAGAGATTTAAAACAGGGCAGAAATTCTGAAATGAACGGTCTCATATTTGAAGTAGTGCGCTGGGGCAGAAAGTATGGCGTACCGGTGCCCACTTACGCAATGATAGCGGACAAACTTGGATTTAAATTCCGAGAAGAGTAATATGAGATCAGGAATCTTCCCACTGCTTCCTGATCTCATAGGAAGCTGCCCCAGCTGCAGGGAAATAACGCAATTGCCGCACCGCCCTGGTCAGAGACTGTATTTTTTATTGGACCATATAAATTACTATGGCAGCAATTATATTGGGTACCGAGATCACTAGAAGATGGTTGCTTACCTTTTCCCTTTCTCTTCGGTCAGCTTTAGTTTCATAGGAGTAATTGGCTCTGTGTCTATCCCCGCTAATAAAGGCGCCATTAAAAAGGGCCCCCAGGACCAGACAACCGGCCCCTATATATCCGCAGATTTTTACGGTTATGGACCAGTCATTGGATATAAGACCGCTCAATAGTCCTATTATCACGGTTAGGGCCCCAATCCCCAATGATATTTTCATTTTTTTCTCCCCGCTTTGCTCTGTTTTATACTTTTGACGAAAAACTATTCCTGAACGATACAAAAAATGCCATAAAAATCAATTCTGATTCCTACGGCATTTTAAGCACTATCAGGTCCTTTATCTCCCGGAGCCGAACCACTTTTCCCAGAGACGGTCATAGGTGCCATTCTCTTCTAATGTTTTCAGGCTCTTATTAAGCTTATCCAGTAATTCCTGATTACCCTTCCGAACAGCAATTCCCGTCGAATCGGCGGAGGGTATTTGCCCAACCATCTGCAGGTTATTATCAGGATGATTTTTTAGATAATGAGCTGTCGGAGGATAAGATATTACAGCCGCATCAGCTTTACCTTTTTCTACTGCCGTCCATACCTCCTCCAATGATTCGAACATCAGAAGCTGGGTATCCGGGTATTTTTCCGCCAGGTCGGCAACCAATTCCTGGCCGGTAGTTCCAAGCTGAAAAGCTATTTTCTGCCCGGCCAGATCACCAAGACCCATATCCTGATCAGCGCCCTTGGTGCTCAGGATCATCTCACTCCAAACAAAATAAGGTTCGGTAAAATCTATTACTTTTTTACGGTCTTCCGTTATCGTTATCCCGGAAACGATTAAATCAACCTCTCCCGAACGCAGAGAAGGTATCAGCCGGTCAAAACTTACATCTTTGATTATGATGTCTTCTCCCCACATTTCTTCAATAGCCTTGATTAAATCAATCTCAAAGCCAACGATATCATTCCCCTCTTTATACTCAAAGGGAGGAAAATCAAGCGAGCTTCCCGCCACCAGCGCCGATTTGCCCAGACTGACCACCCGGGCCGCACTATCCCAGGACACCGGGACCTGCAAGCCTTCCGCCAGAACCCTCACCGGTACCATAGCTTTCTCGGCCATGATGACCGGAGCAGCGTCCAGGTTTATGGTTTCTCCATTAACCACGGCCTGAGTCTGACCAATAACCAGGGTAATCTGGTATTCTCCCTTGACTATATTAACCGCCTGTTTTTCTTCGTCCCAGGTTACCTCGGCCCCTAAATTACCGGCAACCTCCCGCACCGGAACCATGATCCGGCTGCCGTCAATGAAAGGAGCGGGCTCAGTCGCCATCAACTTTCCCTGCACCTGCAGCCCTATATCCTGCCGGGCAAAAGCTGAAGGCAAGCAGACCAAAAACGTAATCAACCCGGCTAAGGTAAAAACTGCCGCGGCCAGCACGATTCTTCTTTGGTTCATAGGTATTACCTCCCCGTCTGATAATGGAATCTTATCCCCACAGTCTCAGCATTGGTATTCTTAGTTTATTTTATTTCCACATTATGTTACCGTTCTCCTTTATCTTGCATGAATAATATCAACCGGCGGCAATAATTGCAGAAAGCAAATAGAAACGGCAAACCAGGCCGGGTGCTTTCATAATTATTCGGGGATATCGATCCCCACCATTTTCATCAGGTAACGGGCATTGGAAGTGGTGCAGCGGCCGGGACGAAGCTTATAATCAAAATTGATTCCGCCTTTGACGTACTGTTCTTCAAAATGGTAATTTCGGAACTCTAACTGTTTGTCTTTTTCCAGGTCGCAAAGCTCGAAATCGTGGGTGGAAATCAGACCGATTGCCCCCCTTCTGCTCAATTCCCTCAAGACCACCCGGGCGCCGGCAATCCTGTCCAGGGAGTTGGTTCCCCGAAATATCTCGTCAATTAAATAAAACATCGGATGCCCCTGGCCTGAATGCTTCAATATCATATTTATCCTGGTCAATTCGGCGTAAAAAGTAGAAATACCGCCGATCAGATCGTCCCTTATCACCATAGAGGTAAATAAATCCATAATAGAACAGCTGAATTGCCGGGCGCAAACGGCCGCCCCGGAATAAGCCAGTACCAGGTTCATTCCTATCGCTCTCAGGAAGGTGCTTTTCCCTGACATGTTGGAACCGGTAATAATACCGGAGCAGTTATCAATGGCAAAGTCATTGTCGACCCGTTTTTCCGGATGAATCAGGGGGTGGCCCAGCGCCCGCGCTTGAATTTTCATACCCTGATCCTGAATCTCGGGGAAAACCCACTCCGGGTGTATATGGGATATTACCGCCAGACTGCCCAAAGCTTCAAAGGCTCCGATGGTTTCGAACCAGGCTCTGATTCTGTTTCCGTTTTGAGTCTTCCAGCTTTCCAGATAAGCCGCACAATGGAAATCCCACAGTAAAAAGATATTAAACAGGAAATAAAAAATCGGGTTGTAGCGCAGGTCAATCGCATCCGATATCAGTTCCAGCCGTTTCATGCAAGTAGAAGCAGCGGGCTCGGTCGGGCTGCATAACCCGGATTTCAGGGTGGATAAGTGATCATCCGCGAACGGTTCGGACTCAACTAATAAAAACATGTTTCTGAAGGCGGCTAGACTTTTCTGGAAGGGATACACTCGGCTCAGATCGGGCGAGATTTTTTTATAGCCCAGCAGGCTAAAAAGCAGCTGTATAGCCAGAAGTACTGCCGGCACCTGTATGGGTACGCCCCACCTTAATAAATACAGTATAAGCGCCAGCATAGTAACCAGGGGAAAAAAGCGAATGAGGCGCAGACCTTGGGGAAATACTCCGTGTTCTTCCGCATAGCTGATCAGTCCGTTGGTCTCCCGTGCTGCTTTATCAATCAGCAGCCCCTGGCACTCCAGCTTTTGACAGAATTCCAGCTTGGCGCCCAGCTCCCTGACTGCATGCTGACGCATTTTTATGCTATCAGGGTTTGGGGACGGACTTGCCAGGAGGGTTTTCAGCCGGCAGCGGCCCACATCTGTTTTGGCTGCCGCTATCCATTGAAATAGGGATTTGGGTCCGAAAATGTCCAGGTCATAAGTGTAAGGATGCTTGCCGTCCATAAATTCCCGGCCGCAATCCTCAAAGGAAATCCACTCCCCGTTCATCCTGCTTAAATACCGGCGCTGTATTTCCAACATAGCACGAACTGTTCGTAATTCCCGCTCCACTTTAATGTGCCTGGAAGCAAGCGCCAGGAATACTCCGAGGGAAAAAAGGAAAACCGCTGAGGTCATAGCTGTGGTTCCCAGGAACGAACTGAGCACGGTAAGGGCAGTTCCCAGCAGGAATACACCTAAACGCAGATTGCTTATCCGGTCAAAGCTCTTGCCATACCTTTTTTCAAGATTTTGATAACGGTTATAACGACTGAGAAATAATTCTCCGGCAGACATCTAATCCTCCATTTATTAAAAATGATTCCACTGTACAGTACGATTATACCAGAGTATCTCTGCTGCGCTAAGCCTAAGACTGATTATTCCCCTTGAACCGCCCTTTTAATTTACGCCTCCCTTTTTAACCCGGATTATGTTTAAATTATAAATGGCAGTGTGTTTTCATCCGCTCTTAATTGCGAATAAACGTCAGAAAGCAAAAAATAAATACATAGTGCAAGTTTTCATGGCAATTTCCATATTTATCTTAAGATATAATACTGATGGAAAAGTAAGCCAAAGCCCGGAAAAGGTTTACGAGCCATGGGAAGGAGGAGAATAAAAATCAATCAACCTATCATTGCCATTGAGCAGCTTAGAAAAGTTTATCGGGTAGGAGACCAAAAAGTAATTGCCCTTAGCAATATCTCTCTGCAGATAGCCCGGGGTGAAATCTGCTGTATCCTGGGCACCTCGGGTTCCGGCAAATCGACGCTGCTGAACATGATGGCAGGCCTGGAAAAACCTACGCGGGGCCGGATACTGATCCGCGGCCATGATATAGCCAAAATGAACGAAAGGCAACTGGCCCGCTTCCGGCAGAAATACATCGGCTTCATATTCCAATCTTATAATCTTCTGCCGACCCTGACCGCTCTGGAAAATGTCAGCCTCCCCCTGACTTTTCGGGGAATAAACAGAAAGGCAAGGGATAAACAGGCTCTAAAAATGCTGCAAGCGGTGGGCCTTAAAAAACACCGGGAGCACAAACCTTCGCAAATGAGCGGCGGTCAGCAGCAGCGGGTAGGTATTGCCCGCGCTTTTGTCAGTAACCCTCCGGTTGTCTTTGCTGATGAACCCACCGGCAATCTGGACTCCAAAACCAGCACCGAGGTTATGGAGCTTATCGTTGCGATGGCCCACAGCAAACAGCAAACTCTGGTTATTGTGACCCACGATGCTACGGTAGCCGCTTATGCCGATAGGATAGTCCGGATTCTGGACGGAAATATTGAACGAATTGAGAATAATCCCGGAAACGAGGTAAATATGCAATGAAGTCTAAAATTTGTCTGTTTTTGGCACTATGCCTGTTATTCTGCAATACCCTTTGCTCTCCTGCCGCCGCGGCGGAAGATGGAGGTGCCGCTATTCCCGCCGGAGAACCTAATTTCGTTATCGCTAATGATCGCTGGATACCCGAATATAAAGCCGGCGATAAAATCACCTTGAATATACCTATTGATAATACCGGCACGGCCGCAGCCACCAATGTCAATATATCCCTGGCGGTCAGTGAGCCCGAAAAATTTCCTTTCAAGACTGACAAGATGTCCTTTAACCGCTATGTTTCCTATATCGGACCCGGTTCGTTTGCGATCAGTTTCAATGTGACCATTCCCCCCAACGTTAAAACCGGAACCTATCCGATTCCGGTCAATATCAGCTATTCGACTCCTTCGGGCGGAGGCGGCCAGGCATCGGGAACAGTTTACGTCAAAATCGCCAATGACTATAAGCAGCCTATTCTCCAATGCACCGATGTGAAGTTTGAAGGGGAGAAGCTCCCTGCCGGCAAGACTACCATAATCAAGCTGCAGATGGAGAACGACGGCGACCTGGCTTTGCAGGATATCGAATTGCGTCTGGGCGGATTTTCAGCTGACGGCATCAGCTTGGATAAATGGCCTGAGATCCAGAATATACGTGCAATGGCCGCCGGTGAAATCAAGCTGATAACTTATAAGCTCCTGGTAGACCCGGAAGTGAAAAGCGGTACCTATACCCTGGACCTGGCTCTGAAATACCAGGATGAATACAATCAGGAATACACCCGGGAAAGCAAGGTTTACATACCGGTGGCCGGCAAAGACAGTCAGGATGATCTCATACCCAGAATCATACTGGAAAACTATGATTATGGGGCGGTTACGATAATGCCCGGAACCGCTTTCCCTCTCACTCTCACCTTTGTCAATACCAGTGAGACGAAACCGGTATCCAATATCAAGGTCAGTTTTAATTCCGAGGGTCAGGTCTTTTCTCCGGTGGGAAACAGCAATTCCATCTATATTGCCAAGCTGGAAGCCCAGGGCAGAATCCAAAAAACCCTCAGTTTTATGCCCAAGGCCAGCGCTGAAAGCCAGGTTTACAACATAAATGCGGACATTGACTTTCAGGACAGCAAGGGAACCAAGCTGGCTGAGAAGGAAATCATCAGTATTCCCGTCAATCAAGAAGCCAAATTCGTTCTGGCCGCAGTGGAAGTGCCTGAGGAAATCGGGCTGGATAATCCCCAGGCCATAGCCGTCAATTACCATAATGGAGGCAAAGCCCTGGTCCGCAATCTCAGCCTGCGGGTAGAGGGAGATTTTGAAATAAAAGACGGTCAACAATACCTGGGCAATCTCGAAAGCGGTAAAAGCGATTATTACGACGTAACCGTAATTCCCCATAAAACAGGCAAATTAGCCGGTAAAGTATTTATGGAATATGAAGACGACAGCGGCAAGCGTTATGAACAATCCCAGAGCTTTAACCTGCAGGTGGTCAAACAGGCCGAACCCATGCCGCCCGGTCCTCCGGTCCCGGATACCGCTAAGAAAAGCCCGTGGAAAAAATGGATGATCCCCGGCGGGGCTGTTGCCGCACTGCTGGTGATTGCAGCCATAATATACCGGAAGCGTCGTAAGCATGCCAAAGAGGAAGTTGATTTTGACGATGAATAAAATAGATCTGCTAGGAATGAGCCTGAACAGTCTGAGGCGCAGAAAGGCCCGAACTTTTTTAACTATCCTGGGAGTGGTTATCGGTACCGCTTCAATCGTAATCATGCTCTCCCTCGGCACCGCTATGGACCAGAGCTTCAAAGAACAACTTGCCCGCATGGGCAGTCTTACCATTATTGACGTCTACCCCGGAGCAGGGGGGGAGATGTCCAATTACGGCAGGCAGGGAGACGTTAAACTAAACGATGAGGCCATAGCCAGCTTCTCCGCTATTCCCGGAGTGGAAGCGGTCATGGGGCTGAAACAGACTTTTATGCGCGTAGTTGCCGGTAAAATGGTAGGCGACGTGCAAATCACCGGAGTTGACCCGGAAAAACTGCCCGCTTTTGATTATGAAATCGAAACCGGCCGCCTGCTTTCATCTTCGGACAAAGATGCCATTATTTTCGGAAAATATGTGGCCTATGACTTTCGCAATCCCCGCCTCCGCAACGATTATCGCATGGGTTATTATATGGGTTCGGATGCCGACTCTCCTCCCCCGGTGGATTTAACCGCCGGCAAGCTGCTGCTGACAGGCGACATGCAGTACGGCGAGCGCAGTCAGGGTACCCCCGACCCGGATTACAAGCCGCCCCGTCCTCACGAAATCAGAGGCGTAGGCATTCTGAAAGAAAGCAATAATGAAAAAGATTATCAGGCCTTCATGAACATCACTTCGCTGCGTAAGATCATGGAGGAAGACAGCAAAACCACGAATCAGGAAACCCGCTCCCGAAGATCCGGGCAGGAAAACCAATATGACAATATAAAAGTCAAAGTTAAAGATATGGAAGAAGTCAAAGGAATTCAAAAGCAGATTCAGGCCCTGGGATATCAGGCCTCCAGTCTTACCGACATGCTGGAGTCGATGAAAAAAACCTCCCGTACCATGCAGGCGATACTGGGCGGTATTGGAGCGGTAAGTTTGCTGGTAGCCGCTATAGGTATTGCCAATACCATGGTAATGAGCATTTATGAGCGCACCAAAGAAATCGGCATTATAAAGGTATTGGGAGCCGACATCGCCGATATCAGGCGCCTCTTTTTACTGGAGGCGGGCCTGCTGGGCCTGGGAGGAGGAATAATAGGCTTGCTTGTAAGCTATGGCAGTTCCTGGCTCTTAAACCAGATAGCCGGGAGCTTCATGATGAATATGGGAGGGGGAAGCAAGATTTCGATCATTGACCCCCAACTTGCCCTGGGCGCTTTAATATTTGCCACCCTTATCGGTCTGGTCTCGGGCTACGCCCCGGCTCTCCGGGCCATGAGACTCAGCGCCCTGGAAGCTATAAGAAATGATTAAGCATTCACAAGGCTGGGCTTGCTTACAAAACAGGCTCAGCCTTATTGCCATTCATTCACCTCTAAACATACTATCCCCTGCCCATTAAGGTTTGGGGAACTTGTCTCACTGTTTTATAGATTAATCTGCTGTTGTTACCCCACCTGCGCTGTTGCAATAATTAACAATACCATCGGCTATGGCTTCGGCGGCTAAAGTTTTAAAGCTATCCTGCATCAGCAGCTGTTCTTCTTCGGGATTGGCTATAAAGCATACTTCCGCCAGGGCGGAGGGCATCTGAGTCTTCCGCAGTACTGAGAAATTGGACGATGAGCCGGTTTTTACTCCCCGGTTGGGACGCTGCAGCCTGGCTGCCAGTTGTTCCTGGATGCAGGTGGCCAAGCGGCATCTTTCCGCACTCTGCATGAAAAGTTCGGGAATCTCCAAGGGAGCATAATAATGGGTCTCGGTTCCCTGAACCGTATAACGCTTGTCCGGGTCTCCGGAATCATTGTTGTGTATGGATACGAACAGCCGGGCATTGTATAGATTGGCCATGCTGGAGCGGTCATCCAGGGAAACGGTGGAATCGTCCGTCCGGGTCAGAACTGCCTGCAGGCCCCGCTGCCGGAGCAGATCGGCTACTTTAAGAGCGATATCCAGATTGGGCCCTTTCTCCTGCAGGAAGTCGCCGCTGGAACCGGGTTCTGAACCGCCGTGGCCGGGGTCGATTACGATGGCCGAGCTGTACTGCCGCAGGTCATTCTGATCAATAAATAGGATGTTTAAGACCTTGTTTTCAGAGTTTTTACCCAGGGCAAATTGAGCCGGCCGATGGGTTTCTATCTCCATTAAAGTGCGGGGTGAATCACTGCCCCCCGAGTTTTGAAAAGTAACCTTATTCAGCAAAGTGCTGCTGCCATAGCTGTACTCTGACTGGACATCACCCGGTAATAACTGGTCCAGTTCGATTCGCATCCGGGTTCCATTTTGACTGGTGGTGTAGCTCAGCGGAAATAAGGTGGTTAAGACCAGTTTTTCCCCGCCGGCGCCAAAAGTCTGGCGGTCCAGGCTCAGGATGAAATTAGGAATGGTGATGATTTCCTTTCTGCCCTCATCTTCACTGGCGGTACGGAACTGTATACTGGATGGGATGATAAATTCGACCACGGCATTATCTCCCTGCTCCCGGGCCTTGACTTTCAGAAGCCGATTCCCCAGGGCTTCGGTAACATAGGTGTTGCCCTCTACACTTCGGTTTTTGATTTCATATCTGATGCCAGTGCCGCTTTGCTCCTTGCTTATCTCCATTCTGCCGCCGGAAGCGATAGTTATCTGCAGCCCTTTTTCATTTTGGGCGGATATAATACGCACTTTTTTGGAGGATATATCATTTATATCCGGAATAGTAGAGCTCGGAGCAGTCGGGTTTTCAACCGTCGGGTTGACGGGAGCCGCGGTTACCGGCACGTCCGGGGACTCGTTTTCCTGCCAGGCTAAAGTAACTACGGTTTCGGAAACCCAAGCCCGTCTCCCTCCTCGGCTGACCTGATACCAGCCGTCTTTTTCCCCCAGAACGCTCATGCGTTCTCCTCGCGGCGCCTGGTCAACCACGGCATCATTAAAGGAGGGGCCGCTGCGCAGGTTTACCTCTTCGTCAGCGATCACGCCGGTGACTTTTCTCCCGTTACCGGCCGGGGTAATTGAGGAAGCTGAAGTGGCTATATTAATGGTCCGGGTCTCACCGTTCCAGTCAACCGTGCCCTGGAAAGCCTCACCCACAAAGCGCAGGGGGGCAAGGGTCCGATCTCCCCGAATTTTAGCGGGGACATCCAACTTATTGACCACGCCGTTAATCGTAGGCGAGGTCGAACCGATGGTTAGCACTACGGTGGTGCCGCCTTTCTGCGCGGTTACGGTACGGCTGCCATCGTCCCAGTCTACGGTTGCTCCCATAGCTTCAAATATAGCCCGAAGCGGCACCAGAGTACGGTCATTTTCGATTATGGGAGGAACGTCAAAGGTCAATTGCTGCTTATCCAGGAATATCACCGGAGCTTTAGCATCGCTGCCTGCCTGCAGCGGGTTTTTGCCGGTTTCTTCCCTTACCGGGCTAGTCGTATCCGGAAGGACAGCCGGGCTGTTCAGCAGATAAGCCGCCACAAACGCGGTTTTACCCTCGGCGGTTTTCACTTTGTACCAGTCGTTTTGGACTTCCAGGAGGGTCAGAACATCACCTTGAACTACCTGCCCTAATTTGTCGAAGCTGGTTCCCGGTCCTGAGCGCAGGTTGGCTCGTTCAGCCGTTACAGTGACGGGAATGCCCTGCTCTTTCACGTCTACCAGGGAACCGGACAGCCAGCCGGTCAATTGGCCCAGCTGTATTTTATACCAGCCGTTGCTGCTTGCCAGGATGCTTACTTCGGTTCCCTGATAAGCCGATCCCGCCACAGGGAAATCGGTGCCCGGACCCGATCGTATGTTTACCACGCTGCTGTTTATGGTTCCGGTGTCAGCCGCCGCCGGGTAGGCCAGGCAGAAAAGCACGGCCAGGCAGACCATAAAAGTATGTATGGATATATGTATAAAATGTTTCATAACGGCCTCCGAACATTATCCCAAATTCCGGATTAATCGGGAGATTCACCTTTTTCAGGGTTCTCCCGCCTTGCCTTTGCTACTTGTTCTGCTCCTCCGGGGATTCCGCTGCGGCCATTTCCTTTAAGACCTTTATTATGCCGTCATGCAAAGCCCGGGCCGCTCTGGTTCTGAATTCCTCGTCAGTCAGCTTCTTCCGGTCCGAATCATTGGAAATATAGGCGATTTCGGTTAAAACCGCCGGCATCCTGGTGTCAGTCAATACTCTGATCCGTTGGGTTGCGCTTATGCCCAAATCGGTAGTTTCAAGACTCCCCACCATTTCCTCCTGCAGCAATTGCGCCGCCCTTTTTCCCGCAGCCGCCAAAGCGGCGTCATCTGCCGCCGCTCTAAAAAAGCTCATGGTCCCGTTTATTGAATCATCAAGAAAATAGGCATTGCTGTGAACCCCGACAAACAGCGCGGCATTAAGGCTGTTGGCCAATTTGACCCGGTCGTCCAGGCTTACGTTCTGGTCTTCCCGGCGGGTCATCGCCACCTTTATCCCGGACTCCCTGAGCATATCGTTCAGTTTTAGCGCTATATCCAGATTCAAATTCTTTTCCTTCACCTCAGCAAGCTCGGGCTGGTCAAAAGGATAAAATCCGCCCATATCATCTCCACCGTGCCCGGGGTCGATAACCACCAGTTTTTCTTTTATCTTATCATCCAAGGGGGAATCCAGACCAGCCATGGTGTCGGTGATGGGATTGTCATCCCGGCCTATGCCGATGGCATTGGTGAGCGTCAGCGCTCCTATCAGAACACAGGTTATAATAGCCAGGGCCGATATTCTGTAGGAGCCTTTTTTAAAGCTTTTTATCATATTTATTCTCCTTTCCAGGTGACTGTTGGTTTCGTTAAAACTGACCAAATTAAACTGCCGGCCTTTATTGTTAAACAATCTCGACAAATTCAAAATTGTTCTTCCATAAGGTATCGCACTGTCTTCCCCCAGCACTTCCATGACATAAGTGTCGCAGGCTATTTCCCGCTCGCATCTCATCTCTTTTACCGCCCACCAGACCAAAGGATTGAACCAATGCAGCATAGCGGCCAGGGCGGCCAGCAAATTGAAGAATAGATCTTTTCTTTTATAGTGAGCCAATTCATGGAGGAGTATATATTGGAGCTGCTGCTGATCTATTTGGCGGCAGATGTCGCCAGGGAAATAAATGACCGGGTTTATTATGCCTGCAGTACAGGGACTTTTAAAATATGAATCCTTATAGACGGGAACAGCTCTTTTTATATGCAGCTTTTTACGGCATTGGTCTATCAAGGCTTGTATCCCAGGATCAATCACTGCGGTCAAATTACGTGTTTCCATTTTGTACCGGAGGACTGCAGATATTGATAGAAGCAGCAATAAGAGAACTCCCGCCAGCCATGCCACTTCAAGCTGCAGGAGTATATTGGAGGACAGGGTATGGACCTCATTTTTATTGACCGAATCCTGAGATTCATTCCTGGCAGCGTCGTAGTTAAAAAGATCCTGGTTGAAGACAAAATCTGCATCTGCAGCGGCAGAGCTCCGGATATCGGCGGGGAAAAATTGGCCCAGGCTGAAGGGGCTTTCTACTTGAACAGGCATTAAAAGGCGTATCAGAACCAATAGCCATAAAGCATGATAAAATCTTACCGAAAGATGGCGGTGAAAAATTTTCTTGATCGCTATTATCAATAGAATTAAGATGCTGGCTACCAGAGAGGAATATAAAATATGCAAAAAGATACCATTCAGGAGGTTCATTGCCCTATCCTTCTTTTCTAAAATTACAGCAGGCGGTTTTGCTTCCGTTTATTTTTCTTTTGGCCGCAGCGAGAATTGTTTTTTCTTCTTTTCCAGCAGTTCCTGAAGCTTTTCAATTTCTTTTTCCGACAGATTTTCTTCCTCCAGAAAATTGGAAAAAAGCATCCCCAGGGCTCCATCATAAACCCGCTCCAGAAATGAACTGTTTTCAGCTCTTACACACTCTTTTTCTGAAACCAACGGGTAATATACATAGCTGCGGCCTGATTTTTCAAAACCAATCGCGCCCTTTTTTAGCAGCCGGTTGATAAATGTTTTAATTGTCCGGGACGACCAGCTGGTTTTATCTGCCAGGGTATTGATTATTTCTTCGGATGCTATCGGGTGTGACTTCCATATAAGTTTCATGATTTCCCATTCGGCATCTGATATGTTCGGAATCCGCATCTTGTGTCCTTTCTGCAAAATTATGTCGTTTACAAATGTAATCTTATCAGCAAAAATTACATTTGTAAACGCTAATACATGACCAGGTTCTATTTTCCCTGGCCGTTCCCGCCGCTCTTTTTGGAATTGCCGGTAATTTTATCGGTTCGGGGCTGGTTTTAAAAAAGGGCAACCGGATCATTCAGCCGATATTTGTCGCAGTCCTGGGCTTGCTGATTATAATTTGATTTACAGCTTGGCTGCCGGTTGACATAAAGAAAACAAGGAAGGATTATATTTCCTGCTGTTTATGTTCCATGTCACAGTGTCGTAAATAGCATCTGGAATGGAGATATGGGTAACTCTGCCTCACCGCCATGGGCCGTTTCTATCATCTTGGTTCTTACTCCTGCCTGATTCATTGTTCCGCCACAATTGACCCTCTTTAGCATCTTTGTCGTTACTCTGGTCTTGGTCGTTGTTCCGCCAGATTTGACCGTTTTTAGCACTCTGGCCGTTGCTCCAGCCCGAGCCGTTATCCCACCAGATTTGACCGTTTTTAGCATTCTGGTCGTTGCTCCAGCCCGAGCCGTTATCCCACCAGTTTTGACCGTTTTTAGCATTCTGGTCGTTGTTCCAGCCCGAGCCGTTATCCCACCAGTTTTGACCGTTTTTAGCATTTTGGTCATTGCTCCAGCCTGAGCCGTTGCTCCATTCCCTATTACTACTCCCCCATCCCTGGCCTTTTGATGTATTTTCTGTTTTTCCGGGGCTTTGGTTTTTAGAGGAAGTTCCCTTTTTATCTGCATCCCGGTATAGCCAGGGCCAGGATTGTTGTCCTGGGTAATAGGGAAATTGATTATTGACCGGTGCGGGATGCCAGGGGTTCATTGGACCTGGAAAACGAGCCGAAAAATTTTCCTGCCGGTTTTGTTTTATCTGTTGCATAATATCTTTAACAGGCTTTTTAACCCATTCTTCGGTATTGATTTTTGATGCGTCTCCCGTGCTCTCCTTTAATTCCCGCACCAGATTCAGCCTGCCGGGAGTAGTGCCCAACTCTTTTGCCTTCTGAACGCTTTTCTGTCCCACGCTATTAGCCCGGGTTTCAATTTTGACATTCTTCTCAGCCGCAGCCTGGGCCGCAGTCTGATTGAGCTCCCTGGCCAACTGATGCGACTTATTAAGATCCGCGCTGGCCGTAGCAATAACAACTTCTTCCGGCTCCTCATCACTCAGATACCCTTCGGCCGCAATCTCCTGGATGGTCATTTTAACGGCCTCTTCAATACTTTTATTTTTCAAATTGAGATTGCTTACAATGTTTTCTCCGTCTCCGTTAAGGGCCGTACACCTTAGAACCCGGTCAAAACGATTTACCGAGAAGGCCAGCGAAGGATTGGTCACATCCAGACTGACATAAGAGTAAGGCGTGTAATAAGCCCAGGCAGAGGTAGTAGTCATAGCAAGGGCCGCTATCACGCAGGCAATACGGGCGGCAAACTTAAGATAATTATTGTCGGCTCTATGTTCAATCACTTGTCCCACGGCATAATCTTTGTCTTTAACTTTTATGATACAGCCGTCGTCGCAAAGAGCGGCAGCATTTTTTCCACGTATCTCTACAATAACCGCTTTCATCTACTTTGCTCCTTTCCGAACGACTGCATATATTCTGCCAGGCAGGGATAATCACCGGCTATGATTTCAACCGCTGCTATTATATATCTTCGATGTCGCTCCAGAATTTTTCTGGGTACCTTGGTATTGTGTTCTATGATTTTTAAAGGAAGATTTTTGGTTTCACGCATGTCAATAAGGAGAACAGGACTTGACACCATATAATTTACCGCATGGTAACAGCATTCTTTTGTCTTTTTCGATTTGGGCGAACAACTGGTCAGATCATAAAAAGAAAAGCCATACCGGAGTAATTGTTTGGTTACCGCTTCGATTTCATCCTTCAGGGAATTATCCGGGGTTTTGGTTGTTTTTGAGACAATCTCAGCAGCCAGCGGAAGATCCTCCTGGGTTTCTTCTGTCGGCCCGGAGAAAAGAGAGGGGTTTACGGGGAATTCAGGCCTGAATTTATTCTGTTTGCGAAAATAATCAATCAGCCGACGATTTATAACCATCTCGGCAAAACTCAAAAAACTGCCCTTTTCCGGAGAATAAGTTTCAACCGCATTGCAAAAGGCTTCCAGGGCAACCGACCATTCATCATCATTCTTGGTTAGAAACCTCTTGACTGTTTTCGAAGCACATTTTAGTATGTAAGATTCATAGTCAAGCAGGAAACTATTGAGCGCATCATTATCTTTTGCCGCCGCAATTGCCTTTTCGTCGATTTCCCGCAAATATATCCCACCTTACGCCCGTGCTGATACCAAACCCCAAAGTATCATAACATACCCATGCACAAACCGTCTTGAAAAGACTGTGCCGGTCACACGCTTTAATCTTCCGGAATCAGCATAAAGAGAGATGAAGCAGCATCTCTCTATAATTAATATCGTTATAACATGAATCTTCTTTCAGTTCAGTTTTTAACCCATCGCGGAACGTTGGATAAAGCAATCCGACGATCAATCCGCTCTCACCCCGCCGTCTGAGAAAACGGGATAAGAGCGGTGATCATCGGATAAAAAGTGCCCGGTTATCTGTTTTTGTCTATCGGTTTAATAAACGGTACATCATGACCGCCATTTCCGCACGGGAAACTTTGCCCTTGGGATTGAGTTTCTGGCCGTTGCCCTGGATTATATTGGCTTTTACCAGAGTCGAGAAGGCATCCGTCGCATAATCGGATATGAACCCGCTGTCGGAAAAAGGATTCAGATCATTCCTGCTGCCGGATGAGAGCGAAATATCGGAGGCTTGAAGGGCTCTTAAGATCAGGACCATGGCATCCTCCCGGGTCAGGGGGGCGTCGGGGTCAAATCTTCCGCCTACTCCAAAGCCGATCCCCAGCTTTTTCGCAGTCCCGATGGCGTTGTAATAATAGCTGCCCCGGCGTACGTCGGAGAAGTTGCTGTCAAACGACGCATTCAGATTAAATGCATTGCAGAGTATCAGAATAAAATCCCCCCTGGAAATGTTGTCTTGGGGGATATAATATCCGGGTTTGCGTCCGGTGACGATTTTCTTATTATAGAGATAATCAATGGCTCCCGAGGCCCAGTAAAAGTTCGGACCCACATCGCAAAAATAACCCGAGTCGTTGTCTTTGTTCCGGCCATCGTTTTTATCCCAATCGTCGTCTCTGTTCCAACCGCTCCCGTTGATGGAAATCTTAATCTTACCCGACCAGGAATCGTCTTCTTCATTGTACCCCGTATAGGAAATGGTCACGGTTCCCGTGTAATTGGCGGCAGGTACAAAGGTAATGTCGGACAACTCATCAACGTAATATTCCGTATCTTCTGAAACTTTGGAATCATAATCCTTGGCATCTTCGTAATCATAATAAAGTTTTCCTTTAGCGGAACTCGGCAGGGTAAACATCACATAGTCGAGCTCGCTGCCGGTCGCATCATAAAATACGTCGGCGAAGTCGTCTTCCCGGAAAGTTACCGGGGTATTTTTATCGGTTTCATAGGCGAGGTCTTCAGGGTCGCTGTTGCTGCTGTTTGACTTGGAGGTGATTTTCAGGGTAACGGAACCGATGGCAGTGTCAGAGTCGTCGGAAGCATAGGCCTTTACTATATAGGAAACCGTTCCCTGCCCCTTAGCTGCAAAAGTCAGGTCTCCCTCTTCAATCTCGGCAATGCTGACTGCTTCTCCGAATTCGTAGTCATGTCTTCCTAATTTTAACGAACCGAAGCCGGGGTTGCTTCCGGTAATGGCAATAGTTTCCAGCGATCCGCCATCGTTTTCGGAGTATTTTGAGGTGAAATCAGAAGCTTGAAAGGTAAGGCTTCCCTTTTTGACCGTTTTGGCAATGGTCCCGGTAAAGGAAGGCGCGACACCGTCTGCCTTGACCACGGAAACATCATACTCGGTCGTATACAGGTTTTTATCATTGACTTTTTGATAAGTAACCGTCATGGAAACGGGGTCGCCGTCGACTTCCGCAAACGAGTCGGAATAAAAACCGGCGCTGGCGTAAGCATAGACGGACCGATTATAAGCGATGTCCAGCCCGCGTGACAAATCAACAGTATCGTCAGGATAGTCGTTGGCAACTGTAATGGTAGCCGTTTTGCTCTTAGAAACAACCACAGCCGATAGAGCGGACGAATGATTGATTGAAGTAAGCACCGCTTCACCATTCGCAGCCCAAGCAGTTGCCGGGAGCATCTGCAGCAGCATCACCAGGGCAAGAAAAAAACCCATGCCTGCCTTTGCTTTTAGTTTCATTATTTTTACCTCCATTGTAAATTGGTTAGCGAAATTGCTCCAATGCTCCAACGAGTGCCAAAACCGCAGTAATTTTGGCGCCAAATTTGATAAATCCGGATTATTTTACCTTGCGGTTGCGGGCAAACATTTAAGCACCAGTCCGCTATTATATAGTTTCGATGCCTAACCAATTTTTTCTGGGGTAGCTTCTCATTTTTTATGCAGATTGTTCCAGCCATTATCGCTAGAGGGTGGATTTCATTGAGAAAAGCAGGTCACAGACCTGCTTTTCTCTAAGAGGCTAATCGTTTTCGCTAAGCTTATTGCAGCGGCTGCAGCGGGTCGCCTGCTAAAATCTTTTCCACCTCTTCGTATCCGGCGGGAAATGCGTAGTTGTAACGGGCGGAAAGGGCGAAAACATAGCGGCTGTTACGCCCCAGTTCGCTTGGCTTGATAGGCGCGGCGCCGATATGAAATTCTTCCTGCTGCATTGCGTTCCACTGGGAAAGGGTAAATACCATAATGGGAATATCCTGGCGCGGGTTTTCCGACGTCCACTGCGGATGCCGGATGGAAAGCAGCGGACCGGTCTGAGCTACAGTATCAGGCGAAGTTATGGCCAAACCTTTCCATTGGTCGGATACGACCGTATAACCCTGCCAGCTCTCAGGTAATTGGAAACTGAACCCATACTGGGTATTCCGGTAGACCGTGGGATCAGTTTGCTCATACCCATCAATTTTAAGTGCAGTGATAAGCCAGCGGCTGTTTATCTTTTCGGCGGTCAGGCTAACAGGCCGCTTAGCCGCATACCCGCCCTGGGTCATCTCCACACTGGTCATTTCAATAATTTCACCCTTAACCTGGTATTTTGAATCCGATAATTTCTCAGTGGCAATAATGTTTATACCTTCCGGCCAGGGACTGGATGAAACCCTCCCCGGAGCATTTTGGGGATCTTTTTGCCATTGGGCCAAAAGAGCAGAGGATACAAAATCGCCATAGGTTTCCTGGATACTCTTGGCCGCTTCATCCTCGGGAGCCAGCAGGGATACATTCTTCATGCTCCGGCCGAAGTCTTCAACCAGTTTTGCGATTGCGGCTGCATCGCTGCCGGTCTGATTTTCAGGGCTGGAGGTATTGGTCCTGATAAATACGGTTTTAGTCTGAGCGTCCCACTCAACCTCTGCTCCCAATGCCTCCGCAATCCAGCGTACCGGTACCATGGTCCGGTTGCCTACCATCTGCGGGGATACATCGGATTTTATCTCCTGCCCGTTCACTACCAGCTTGATCGGCTGATTGGCCCAGGCTGCCGTAGCAATAGCACAGATAAAAACGGCTGTGCCGACAACTGCTAACCATTTTTTCTTCATGGAAATACCTCCTGTAAATATTCTGGCAGATAAATAAACTGCTTGCTCTTCTCGTATAATCTATACTTAAATTCATGCCAAATCTTTCAGGGGGAAATAAGTGGATAATCTTTACACAGCCAGGCATTGATTAAAGATGGGGATTAAACATAGTGAAAGACTAAACTGTAATCTTCGCCCGTTCCCGCATAAAAGCGATCTCGCGATTGATGTCGCCTTGAATTGCGGCGATGCGGCTCTCGGCGTCAGGGCCTTTAAGCAGGCGGTTGAAACGCCCTTGCTTTATCAGGTATTCATCCACCGGGGCAGCCTCTTTTTTTCCGCTGATGATAAGCGAGCTGGGGTGGTTAAAGCTGATCTTGCCATTTTCCCCTTCCCATAACAGCCAGGCACCGCTGCGCACAGCCATACGGCTCATCCGCACGGTTTCAGGCATATCGAACTGCCAGCCTAAATAGCAGGGGGCCAGAATTTCAATGTATTTCATACCCGGGATGTTTCTGGCTTTTAGCACTTTGTCGTACAGGTCGCCGGGGTAAGCCACGGTAGCGGTAGCCACATAAGGGATATTATGCTCCAGCATCAGCAGGGCCATGTTTTTCTTGGTCTGGCGCTTGCCGGCGGGGGTGGTGGTAGTAAAGGCCCCGCGCGGAGTGGCGCCGCTGCGCTGCACGCCGGTGTTGCTGTAGGCTTCGTTGTTATAGCAAAAATGAATGATATTATCGTTGCGCTCGGCGGCCGCAGAAAGCGCCTGGAAGCCGATGTCATAGGTGCCGCCATCGCCCACCCAACTGAACACGGTGGGCAGTTCGCCTTGCAGGCGGCCCTTTTCCCGCATTATTTCCAGCGCGTGGGTAATGCCGGAGGCCGAAGAACCAGCAGTGGCAAAGCAAATATTGATGCAGGGCCAGTTGTAACCCAGCCTGGGGGTCATGCCCATACTGGCTACGGCGCAGGAAGGGGTCAGCAGCATGATGGCGTTGGTCCCTAAGGCCTTGCCTACGATGCGCAGGGCCATGGTGGCGGGACAGCCGCCGCAGGCCCCGTTGCCGCTTAAAACCTGCTCAATATCCGGTAATTGTTTGATACTGGTAGTCATATCTCATCCATCCCTTTCATGGTCTATGCTTTTTAATCATCCATCATGGCGCGAATCTCGGCGGCCATAAAGCGGCGGGTCAGATCAATGCCGCCGATGCCCATTACCCGGTTTTTAACCGTGATGTCGCTGCGTCGGCCAAAGAGCGCGTTTTTCAGCTCTGAAGCCAAAATGCCGCCGGGGTGGCCGAAGTTATAGTTGCGGTCCAGTACCATCACCTGGGCATTTTGCGGTAAGGCGCCGATGATATCCTCGGCCGGAAAAGGCAGATACAGGCGCGGTCTGAGCAGACCGGCTTTGATGCCCTGTTCGCGCAGGATATCAATGGAGAGCCTTAATTCGGCCGCCATGCTGTTGACCGCAAAGGCTACCACTTCGGCGTCTTCCAGCCGATAGGTGTCGATGGTGTCGCCATCCCACATGCCGGTGATATCCTTATATTCCTGCGCCGCCTGCTTTACCAGCGGGATGGAGGCCAGGATATCGTCGGACAGCATCTGGCGGAAAGGTGCGTATTCGGACGCATTGGTCACATTGCTGAAGGAAGAAGGATACTCCGGATCAAGCCGCCATTCCGGGCTATGCGGGGGCAGGAAACGGTCGATATCCTCCTGCGGCGGCAGAGTGAGAGGCATCAGACAATGGGAGATAGCAAAGCCGTCAAAGTTGACCATTACCGGGATATTGATCTGTTCGGCCACACGGAAGGCCTGCAAAATGGTGTTGAACACCTCCTGATTGGAGGAGCAGTGATATTGAATCCAGCCGGTATCGCGCTGAGCAAATGAGTCCTGATGATCGGCCCACAGGGTCCAGGGGGCAAAAACACCGCGGTTGACGTTGCACATTACCACCGGCAAACGGCCGCCGGAAGCCATATGCAAAACTTCGTGCATATACAGCAGGCCGTTGGCCGAAGTGGCTGTAAAAACCCGGGCGCCGGCAGCAGCAGCGGCCACGGCGGCGGCCATAGCGCTGTGTTCGCCTTCCACCGGAATGAAGCGGGCGTCCAGTTCGCCATTTTCAACCATGGCGGCCACCGCTTCCATAATGCTGGTCTGGGGAGTGATGGGGTAGCCGGGTATTACGTCCACCCGGGCGCTTTTTACGGCCAGCGCGGCAGCATGGGCGCCGGTATCCATTATAACTTGCGCTGCTTTCATACCGCTACTCCTCCTCCTTTAACATGCTGATGGCGCCGGTGGGACATTCGACGGCACACACACCGCAGCCCTTGCAATAACGGTAATCAATGGTAATTTCATTGCGGTCAATGACCGCTTCCGGACAATATACCCAGCAAATCTGGCATTTGGTACATATCTGATTGTCAATCACCGGGCGGTGCGCTCGCCAGGAACCGGTGTCGCCGCCGGCCCCCTTCATGGGCCAGGAAATAGGGCGGTAGGGTTTAGTAACTGACTTCATTGGTTTCCATTCCTTTCGCTGATCCTAATATAAAGCACGCTATATGCTCATCTCCGGGTTACAGTGCTATAAGCCTTGCCGGCGGCGCTCAGATTGCTCTCGCCGTTATGGCCCGGCCATTTATGCAGGATGGTTTGTTCCATAATATTTTGCGGGATGTTCAGCACCCGGCACACCGCGCCAAACAGCGGAATATTGATAAAAGGTCCGTCGGCCGAAAATAATCCGGCTTCACGGGCAATGGCATCGGCGTCTACCTGCCAGGTAGGGTGCTTTCCCACGGCTGCGGCGTGAGGGGCATTGATGATCACGGTGCCGGTCTCAGTGATGCCTTCATTGACCGCCGCTGCAGTGAGCTTTTCGCTCATCACTACCACATAATCCGGGCGATCGCATTGACTGTGGGCATGGATAGTGGTAGGAGACATGCGCACTGCCGCCCGCACCGGCGCTCCGCGGCGTTCCACCCCGAAGAAAGGCAAGGCCTGCCCCTGCTCACCGTTTTCCAGCGCCGCCTGGGCTAACAAGTGAGCCAGAGTAACGGAGCCCTGCCCGCCAAATCCGTTGATTCGTAGTTCTAACATATTTCTCCTCCATTCTTCTACGGTGCCGCCACCGTCTTCTCTTCAGGGAGACGCTCTTGGTTGCATCTTCCTGCGGGCCCACCCGTACGATTCAATACCATATTCATAGCTTTAAGCTTCCTGGCCCCGGCCTGGCTGGGATTTTCACTGATATAAAAATAAACCCTTCGCTCAGAACTCTGAGACGAAGGGTTTAACTCCGCGGTACCACTCAAATTAACGGCTAATGTCGTTCACTCCATCAGGATGCGGGATCTTAATATCCGATATCCCCTCCCTTTTAACGGTGGAAGTTCCGTCCGAGCCTACTTTCTAAAATGATTTCGGTCGGCAACTCCAGGGTGAGTTCTGCTTGCCTCTTCGCCCGCCTCACACCCGACAGCGGTTCTCTATAGCCCAAGGTCAGCTTACTATTCCCTGTCATCGCCATTTTGATATATTGCATTTATTATACTGACCGGCCATTTCTATGTCAATATTTTCTTCTATGCCCTTTTCATCCCTTATCGCTATTAAGCAGGCGGGTCCACTCCACCAGGGACTGCAGCAGCTTTCTAATGGCATTGCGGGTGTAATCGTCGGTGAGCTTCGAATCCTGATCGAATTTATTTTGCGCCTGCATGATAAAAACTTCAGGCTTGTTTAAAGGCATCATATTACATACCACACAAGTTTGACGCAAATGGTATTGACCTCTGGCCCCTCCGAACATGCCGGTGGAAGCGCTCATCAGCGCCACCGGTTTTCCGCTTACGGGGGCGCCCGTGCTCGGGCGCGAAACCCAGTCTATAGCATTCTTCATGACCGGAGCCACCGAGTAATTATATTCCGGGCTGACCAGAAGCAGGGCATCCGCTGCTTTCACATCGGCGGCCAGCTCCAGAACTGCATCGGGAAGGGTCTGCCCTTCCAAATCTTCATTTAAAAACGGGATGGGCGCCAGATCAATAATCTTCAGTTCCGCCCCTTCCGGCAGAAGCTCCAGGGCCGCCCGCAGGGCCGCTTTGTTATATGAACCGCGGCGTAAACTGCCGGCCATGCCCAGGATTTTTACCACCTTTCCTTGTGAACTCATGTTGCTCAACCTCCTTCATAAATAATACCGATTGCTTTAAACTGCCTCTGCTCCAAGTCTCACTCCACTAGTCTGAGGGAGCTAATGTATTGTATCTGATTATAATTATACAAATGTGAACAGGATACTGTCGATCATATTGTATAATCGCGCGGTGTCCAAACAGGAAATAACAATACGAAGAAGACATACCGTAACATTTAAACCTTAATCCCGTTACCATATCTCATTTATCAGGTTAGACTTTTCATTTCCCTCAAGGTTACGGCTACTCCACTGCGAATTAAAGCACTTGGGTGCTCAATAAAGGCAGCCAGTTTTTCTTCCCCCTGAGCTCCAAATTTAATCAGGGCTTTTTTAAGGTGTTCATCCAGGTTGCCATCACCTGTATCAAATAACTCAATCAAGGGAATTATTGCCGCCGGATTGCCTAGAGAAGCTAACGCGTCTGCCAAGGCACAGAGCACTATTATACTACCTTCATTAGGGAGGGCACTTAGCAGAGGGGCTGCTGCCTGGGGGGCTTTTAATCTTCCCAGGGCTTCTGCCGCGCAAAAGCGGATATATTCGCTTTCACTTACGGTAAAGATATTAATCAGATAGGGGAGGCAGCGTTTATCTCCAATTTTACCCAGGGAGGCTATAATAGCGGCGAGTACTTGTTCATCTTCTTCAGATAAAGAATCAATAAGCAATTCAACTGCCGTTTGAATATTTAATTGCCCCAAAGCCCAGGCGGCTGCGGCCCGGTGTTCTCTGTTGGGGCTTTGCAGCGCTAAAAGCAGCTCGTCTACAGCAGATTGCCCTAGTAGGCCCAAATCCCGTAGAACTTGAATACATGCCGGGTTTTCCAGATTATCCGGTTGGTATAAACATCGGTTGTTAATGAGAAGGTCAAGCAGCCGTATTACTTTGGCTTCGGGGGCAAAAGCCGTTCTAATCTCCCCCTGGCAGGGGGAGGCGCATTCCAGTGCTTTCCTTAATTCGTGCAGTTGTTCTCTCTGTTCGGTTCCTAAAAATGAGAAATCCCTTTCAAACTTAATTGAACGTTTAGTTTCCGCCAGAGGCTCCGCTATCCAATTCTTTGCCGGGGGTTTTAAGCCTGACAGGGCTTTAACCACTGGTTCAGTTACCATAAGTAAGGTGGAATCTGGAGAAAGGAAGAAGTCACTCCCATCCCAGCTATTATCTTCAGGATACAACCCTTTAAGGATAATATCGGGATCCAATCCGACTATCGTATGGGGAACTATCTGCACTTGAGAACGAGTATAGTCTACAGGCCCAATTTTTCCGGTTATAAATAAGCCATGGTAGCCTTGTATTAATTCGCCGTTTTTTCCCCGCAGTTCTATCGGATAGGTATCCCAGCCGGTAAAGCCCATCGTTTTAAAAAGATTATTTATACGGTCAGATATGAGCCACCCGGCTGCATTCAGGGCAATAAAATCTTCCGGTCTGGTTTTGCCTCCGGAGTAACGGCAAGGGACTGGAAAAGGTGGTTTAATGGACGTGCGTAAAAACTGGTTCATATCCGGCAGGTATAAAATTTCATCGGCAGTGGCGGCGTAAAAATACTGGGCTGACGGTGAAAGGGTCAGAGTAAAGCCGCCGGTCAAAGTCCGCCTAGTCGTTGTTTTAGTTGCTTCTTTTTTCTCCATTCCCAATAACGCCATGGACGAACGCCAGGATATTATCCGGTCTGGATGCTTCACCATCTCCGTTAATGATGCCAAAGCTTTCTCGTTCCGAATCAATCCCAGGGCATATACGGCTGCTCCCTGGTGATTATATTCGCTCCGGCTCCAAACTTCAATCAGCGGTTCAACTGCCGCTTCACCGATTTTCCCCAAAGCCCGGGCGGCAAACCAGCGCTGTCCCCCCTTCAGTTCTTCAATCAGAAAGGGTACGGCCCGGGGATCTGCAATCTCCCCCAAGGCTAAAATGGCAGTCGGAGATGCACCGTATTGCTCAATATACCTGATCAGCGGATTAACCGCCCTTTCATCACCCGAGTTTCCCAGTGCTCTTACGGCCATTTCTCTGATATCGCTGTCTTGTGTAAACGCTAAAATAAAGTGTACCAAAAACGCTAATGAAAAGTGTGCCACTATAAAAAGTCAATAATGGGAATAGGACAACCTTCATGCTAATATCTTTAGTGGTTTAATCACCAAAAAGAAATAGCATTGGAGGACAGAAATGACTAAGAGGTGGCAAATGTATAGTAAAATTCAGGCAATGAAAAGTGAAGGTTTTTCACAGCGACAAGTAGCTCGAACACTAGAAATCCATCGGACTACAGTTAAGAAATATTGGAATATGACCCCGGACGAGTATCATGACACCATACTTGAACCGGCCAAGAAATCCAG
>ENA-UOOK01000524-UOOK01000524.1-fermentation-metagenome-genome-assembly--contig:-NODE-524-length-50912-cov-4.087107_pt1 | contig 50912 bp, 36 predicted proteins | sample MGYA00245777_ERZ724023 | MGnify/ENA primary metagenome ERZ724023 (study PRJEB28704, sample SAMN03018312) | fermentation metagenome | biome: anthropogenic terrestrial biome; feature: soil; material...
AATTAATTAAGTTACAATAAATATTATTTTTTTTCAATTTATATTTTACTGTAAAAATAAAAACAAAAATTATTAATTATTTTTATGGAATTAATAAAAAAAGTGTTAATTTGCAATTCTATATATTGTTAAAATATATAAGAAAATCAATTTTGAAAGAAAAAAATTATATTAATAAATTTAATCAAGAAGTATGAAAACTTACGAAACAAAAAAAATTAGGAATTTAGCTATTGCTGGGCATGCTGGCTCTGGCAAAACTACTTTATCAGAAGCTATGCTATTTAAAGCTGGAGCTATTAATCGCAAAGGAACTGTGGAAGAGCATAATACAATTTCAGATTATTATGAATTCGAACACGATAGAAATTGCTCGATTTTATCTACTCCTATGAGCATGGAATATAAAGATTTTAAATTTAATGTAATAGACACTCCCGGTTATGATGACTACATTGGAGAAATGGTTACAGGAGTACGTGCTTCTGATGTTGTAATTATTACATTAAATGCAACTTCTATGTTAGAAGTAGGAACAGAAAATGCATGGCAATTTGCTGAAAAAATGAATAAGCCAGTTGTTTTCGTAATGAATAAATTAGACAATGAACAAGTCGATTTTAATAAAAATGTTGAAGAATTAAAAGAACGATTTGGAACTTCATTAGCTTTCGTCCAATATCCTGGGAATCATGGAGCAGGTTTTAATATAATAAATGATGTATTAAAAGGAAAAACATATACTTTTAATGATAATGGTGATGCTACTGAAAGCGATATTACTAAAGATGATAATTATAATAAATTCCATAGCGAATTAATGGAATCAGTAGCAGAGACTAACGAAGACTTAATGAATAAATATTTCGATGCTGGAGAATTGACTGACGAAGAAATGAAAAATGGTTTAAAAACTGCTATTATTTCAAGACAAATATTCCCTGTATTGATCACTTCTGCTCGCTCAAATGCTGGCATTCAGACTTTATTCCAATTTATTATGGATTATTGCCCAGCACCAGACGAAGTTCCAAATGAAACAACTGTTGATGGAACTGATGTAAAAGTTGATGCTAAAGCACCTGTGTCATTATTTATTTATAAAATGATTTCTGAAGCTAATTTGGGTGAAATGTATTATTTCAAGGTTATGTCTGGTACTTTAAAACCGGGACTTGATTTAATAAATGAACAAAAAAATGCAACTGAAAGAATTAATCAATTCTTTGTAATTAATGGCAAGAAAAGAACAGAAGTAGATGCTCTTTATGCTGGAGATTGGGGTGCAGCAGTGAAATTAAAATCTTCTCAAATGAATCACACTTTACATGAAAAAGCATTAGCTGTAGCTTTTGAAGCAAATAAATATCCAAATCCAAAAGTAAGAACTGCTATTTCTCCAAAGACTAAAGGCGAAGAAGAAAAAATGGGTATGGCTCTTAATGCTATTCATAATGAAGATCCTACATTGTTAATTGAACATTCTCAAGAGCTTAGACAAACTATTTTGCAAGCTCAAGGCGACTTGCACTTAGGAGCAATAAAATGGAGATTACAAAATAGATATAAAGTAGATGCAGAATTCTTAGAGCCACGAGTACCATATAGAGAGACAATTCAAAAACAAGTACGTGGTAGCTATAGACATAAAAAACAATCTGGTGGTGCTGGTCAATTTGCAGAAGTTCATATGTTAATTGAACCTTACACTGAAAATGCTCCAAATCCAACTGGAATCACTGTTCGCGGAAAAGAATTAATTGATCTAGATTGGGGTGGAAAACTTGAATATATGAATTGTATCGTAGGTGGTGTGATAGATGCTCGTTTTATGCCTGCTATTCTTAAAGGTGTAATGGAGAAAATGCAATTCGGTCCATTGACTGGTTCTTATGTAAGAGATATAAGAGTAGCAATTTATGACGGTAAAATGCACCCAGTAGATTCTAATGAAGCCGCATTTAAAACTGCTTCTATGAATGTATTTAAAGATAATTTCACTCAAGCTAGTCCTAAATTGCTTGAACCAATTTACAACGTAAGCGTAAGAGTACCTGAGGATTTCGTAGGTGATGTAATGAGCGATTTACCAAGTAGAAGAGGTGTAATTTTAGGCGTTGAAAGTGAAGGCAGATACCAAATTATTAATGCTAGAATGCCTCTTGCAGAATTAGATAAATATGCCGCAGGTCTAAGAGCAATGACTCAAGGAAAAGCATCATACTCTTCAGAATATGCTGAATATCAGTTAGTTCCACCAAATGTACAACAAGAATTAATTGATGCTTATAAAAAACAACAACAAGATGAAGAATAATATCATTAATTTTGTAGAATAATTGAAAATATTTAAATCCCTTCTACCTTTATGAGTAAAAGGGATTTAATGTATTTATTGACTTTATTACATGAAAACAAGAGAACAAAAATTAGCTAATACTATTGATAGACATATCTCTGTAACTGCAAATGCTGGATCAGGGAAGACTACAGTACTTGTCGATAGATACTTAAGATTAATAATTGATAATCAAAATGGTCATCAGCCAGTAGATCCTAAAGATATTACTGCTATAACTTTTACTCGTCTTGCTGCTACAGAAATGACAGAGAGAATAATAAGCAAGATAAATAAAAAAATTGATGAATCTAAAGATGAAAATGAAATTTTAGAGCTTTCTAATATTAGATTAAAGCTTGCAAATGCGAATATTTCTACTATTCATAGCTTCTGTGGAAGAATTCTACGAGAATATCCTATTGAGGCAGGAGTGCCTCCAAGTTTTACGGAACTCACCGGAGCAGAACAAGTACTTATCCAACAGCAATCAATTAGCGAAATAATTGACGATTGCTTATTCCAAATAGATGCGAATGATTCAACTGAATATTTAGATGTAAAGAGTTTAATTTTTGCTATAGGTGGAATAAAGAATTTAGAAGAAGCATTAAATATTATAATAGACAAAAGAAGTGATTTTAGCAAAGCTAAGCAGTTATATAATGATGAAAATAATTTTGAAGAAAATTTCTTAAAAGATTTTTTTGAAAAAATTGCAAATTTTATTCGAATTTTTGTTGAAAAGTTTAAAAGAATTGTTGATAATTTAAGCATTCCATCAGACAAAAATAAAAAATATTTCTTGAAATCAGAATTAGAAATAATAATTTCCTATGCTGAAAATATATTGGAATTATCAACTTTACCTAACTTTATTGAGGCTTATAATAAAATTACAGATGCTTTAATTCATTTAAAATCTATATTATATGATGGCAATTTAAGGATATTTAACCAAAATAATAAGTTTAATGTAAAATTCAATAATACAATATGTGATGACATTTATGAAACCGAATTATTATTTGATACATTAAAAGAATTTTTTAATTTAATTGAAAATTCTATATATAATGAAGAGCAAATAAAATTAGCAAAGATATTAATCAATTTAGGCGATAAAGCAATTGATAAATATACTCAAATTAAGCGTAAAGCAGAAGTACTGGATTTCGATGATTTAATTATTCTTACAAATGAATTATTTCAAAATAATCAAGATGTAGTTGACTCTATTAGGAAGAAAATAAAATATTTAATGGTTGATGAATTCCAGGATACGGACTCATTGCAATTTTCTATTATTAAAAAAATAATGTATGATATAGATGATGAGAAATTGGATTATACTAATAATTTGTTCATTGTAGGAGATCCGAAACAAAGTATTTATGGGTTCCGCGGGGCTGATGTAAATGTATTTAGCAAAGCAAAGGAATTTATAAAACATGCTAATATTAGAAGAATCAATCAAGGAGAAATAAAAGACAAAGTAAAATATGAGAATGAGATTATCACCTTATATCAAGGAGATGATTCATCTGAAAAATACGGAAATATATCTTTGACTGCTACATTTAGAACAAAACCGGAAATTTCTATTTTTATAAATAAAATATGTAATTTTGCCTTTGACTTAGAACAAGTAGAAGATTTATTTGAATCAAATTTTACAGATAAAAAAAATCAACACACTAATAAAGTAGTTTATGATAATTTAATTACTGCAAAAAATGCAAATGAATTTATTGAGTATTTTAATAATAATGATAATGACAATGATGAATTTAAAAACCTAAAAGGAAATGTAGTTTTATTATTAACAGGTGTGACAAATTATGAAGAAGAGACAAATGATGAAAGCGAAATAGAGATTGATGAAATTCAGAAAAATAATTATATTGTAAATGAAAATGAATTAATTGCTGATTATATTATTAACAATATAAATAGTGGAAAATATAATTTTAAAGATTTTGCAGTGTTGTGCAGGGAGAAGAAATATTTAGGAAGATTATCAGTTACTTTGATTGAGAGAGGAATACCATTTAAAAATCATAGTGGTGGAGGTTTCTTTAATTTACCTGAGATACTTGATATAATATCATTGTTAAAATTTATTTCAGATAATAATGATGATGTTGCTTTTTTGACAGTATTGAAATCGAGTTTTTGTGGTTTTGATAGCACTGATTTGTATATTATATCTCAATCAAAATCTAAAACTGCAATTAATTATTATTCAAGGATGATTGAAATAGTAGAGGAATATAAAAATAAATTACCGGAGTTAAGTGAAGATTTTATAAAAAGAATAGAAAAATATATGCTAACGCTTAGTATATTTAAAGAACTTATAGATTTTAAATTAGAATTAACTCCTGCACTTTTAATTACTAAAGCATTTGAAAAGTTTAATTGGTATAAAACCATTAAGAATAGTCCTCAATATCAAAGAATTAAATTTAATTCTGAAAAATTACTCGATATAGCTAGAAAATCTATGGAAAAAGGTTTTAAGAATTTATATGATTTTGTAAACGAATTAGATTTCATGAAGGAAAATTATTCAAAAGAACCGGAAGCGACTATAATATCAGATGACGACCAAGTAAATCTAATGACAATTCATGCTTCTAAAGGCTTAGAGTTTAAAAATGTCATAATTTTAGCAACAAATATACCTCTTAGTTATAAAACTGGCAAAATAACGCTTGATGAAAATTATGGGATTAATTTCACCTTCAATTCATTAGATGTTAAGAATGATAAAAATATTGAAAACGTTAAATCAACTCTACTAAAATTATCTGAAATTTCTTATAAGCAGAAAAAAATCCAAGAAGAAAAAAGAGTAATGTATGTAGCAATGACAAGAGCTGAAGAAAACCTAATTATGACTTCAAATATGAATGTTAATAATAAAAATGAGATATTAAACCCTAGAAAAAATACTATATTAGATTATGTATTACGAGCTTGCAATATTGATTTATCATATTATGCAAATACTGAAAAAAATACTTTAGAATTTTTGACAGATACTAAATTATTAAGCAGTAGTAATATGAGCTTTGATGTCAAGGAAATAAAAAATTACCCACTTAAAATTGAATTATTATTAAAAAAAGATTTAAATGATAATAATAATAGATTTTTTAAAGCTCAGAATTCCATAGCACAAAGCAATCCAATGAATTTTCCGCAAGCATTAGATAGTTATATTAGAGGTGAATCCATTTCCGCAACTAGGATGATGAATTATTCTAAAGATCAGAATGATTATACAATACGGTATATATTAGGTTTCCCTGATAATTTTAAGGTTATAAATGATGATAATTCTGATACTAATATTGAATATTTTAGAGATAATATAATTACTCCTCTAGATTTTGGAAATAGTGTGCATTCTATTTTTGAAAAAATTAATAATTGGTATAAGCAAAATTCAATTATTGAAGATGAATTACATACTATAATTATGAATTCACTTAGAAATTTATCATTAAAAGATAATCATGATACAATTGATGAAATTAAATTAATTGTAAAAAGTGTGATTGCATCGAAAGTATTTGATGATTATGACTTAGAAAATTCAAAATCTGAATTTAATGTAAATTATGTAATCGGCGAGAACTTTATAAATAGTATTATTGATTTAGTAATTCAACATAAAGATGGTGAGTATGAAATTTGGGACTGGAAAACTAATAAGATTAATAATAATATTAAAGATTTGGTCGATAAATATCAACATCAAATGCACTTTTATGCTTATTTTTTGTATAAATTATATCCAAATCAAAAAACTTATAAATCAAAGTTATTATTTGTTCGTCAATCAATTAACGCATTAGATAATAATGATTGGATAGTTGAATTACATTGGACCAATGAAGAATTGAAATCTTATGAAGAGAATTTACCTAATGAAATTAAAGAAATCACAAATTACCCATTTTTAAATAGAGAAAGAGATTAAGTATGTTCGAGTACAAACACTTTGTAAAATTAGCAGATACAGATTCAGCAGGAGTATTGTTTTTTGCTAATCAATTTAGAATTATACATTATGCCTTTGAGACGTTTCTACATGATAATGGAATTTCTGTAAGAAATATGCTTTACAACGACAATTGTTCTTTACCACTTACTCACGCTGAAGCTGATTTTAATCTTCCTATCCACGTGAGCGATGAGCTTGTAATAAGAATAAGTGTAAATGAATATTCTAAAACTTCATTTACTCTTTTATATACAATTAATAATAAATTCGGTCTTTGTGGTACAGCAAAGACAGTTCATTTTGCAATGGACTTAAATAATGGAAATAAAACCAATTTACCAGATTATATTTTTGAATTATTACATAAATATTATTCAAACGAATAAATTATTTACTTTATGAATTACTTGTTTTTATTTGATATTGATGGTACTATATTAAAATTAAAGCAATATCACTCTAAATCAATTTTTAGAAAATGCCTAAAAAATGTTTATTCAATTGATATTGCTGAAGAACTTATGCCAAATTTTTCGGGAATGACTGATTTAAAAATATTAGATTGCATTTGTGAAAAATTAAATATTGATAGTACCCAACTTACTAGTAAAATTCAAGAATTCTGGGATGCATTGATATTGGAGTTTAAGCAAGATAGTGTGAAAGAAAATATAATTATCCTACCTGAAATTGAGAACCTAATAAAATGGTTAGATTCAGACGAAAACTACTATTTAGGCTTAGTTACAGGTAATTTCAAAGCTAATGCATATCTAAAATTAGAAACATTTAATTTGCATAATTACTTTGAAATAGGTGCTTTTGGGTGTGAATATGCTGATAGAAATTTATTACCAAAATTAGCGATTAATAGAGCAAATGAACTATGGGGAAATAAATTCGATGTTACTAATTCAATAATAATTGGTGATTCCCCTAATGATATTATTTGTTCCAAAAATAATAGTATTTTCTCAGTAGCTGTATGTACTGGATTTCATTCAATGCAAGAATTAAATGAATTTCAACCTGATATTATTTACGAAGATTTTAATAATTTCAAAATAAAAATAAATGAAATTATAACTAAACTTAATTTTAAAAATGGACACTAATTTAGAAAATATTGCTAAAAAGATTGTCATAGCTATAGATGGTCCAGCTGGTTCTGGCAAGTCAACTACTGCTAAAATTGTAGCTGAAGCTTTAAAGTATATTTATGTCGATACCGGTGCTATGTATAGAGCAGTTACATTAGCTTGGATAAGAGAGAATAAAGAATATAACGAAGATAATATTATTGATCTTTGCAAGAATATTGATATAACTTTGGAAAATACTTCTTTAGGGCAAAGGACATTTTTAAATAAGCAAGATGTAAGTGAAGAGATTAGGTCATCGGAGGTGACACAATTAGTTTCTCCTGTGAGTGCAATTCCAAAAGTAAGAGAGATTTTAGTTGATATGCAAAGAAAAATGGGAGAAAATGGAGGGATAGTAATGGATGGTCGAGATATTGGTACAGTTGTCTTTCCTAATGCAGAATTGAAAGTATTTTTGACAGCCGATATTAAAACTAGAGCTCAAAGAAGATATAATGAAATAATTAATAAAGGTGTCAATGCTGATATTAATTCTATCGAACAGGAAATCCTAAAGAGAGATAAATACGACTCTTCGAGAGAGACGAGTCCACTTCGTCAAGCAGATGATGCTATTGAAATTGATACTTCCAATATGACATTAAGCCAGCAGGCTAACTATGTAATTGGACTTGCAAAAGCTGTAATTAATGAAATTAATGTTTAATTTAATAATAAATAATCTTTAATAATGAAAAAAATAATTATATTGTTTATAGTGACCTTAATTACTTTATCATGCACTACTACAAAACAAAAAGAAGTGTTTGAGTGGTCTGATATGAAAGTAAGAATTGAACCAGATATTAATGTGATTACAAATAAAGATAATATTGAAGTTACTGTATTATTTAGCGAGCTAATTAATAACGAAATGCAAAAATCATTTATTGATAGTGTAAAATCAATTTATTTCTTTGCATTGAGTGAAAATAAAGTATTAGATAGTACAAAAAAATCTTTTTTACAAAAAAGAAAAAATAATTTTAATGATAATATTACTTTATGTAACCTATTTGAAAATTATAAATATAGAGTTGATTCAATTTTGCCAAAAGATTTAAACTTCAGGATAGAACTCGAAACATCAAATCAAAAATACATTAAGAACATTAAACCTGATCTAAGTTATTATATTAAAGAAGATACAAATCAAATATTAGCTCTTAATCCCTCGTATAAAATAAATGAAAATGGATATATTGAATTTAGTTTAAAAGCTAAAAGGCTTAAATCGGCTGGAGAAGAATATATACCAAATTCTGAATCATTTAGAGTAATAGTGATGGATATGAAAGGGAGGTTAGTCTTTAGTAGTAATTATATGATGAATTATTTACAAGTCATTGGGAAGGTAAGACCTTACGAAATTGGAGAAACTTACAATTATTATTTTGTATGGAATATGAAAGATAATTATCAAAAATCTATCCCAAAAGGTAGATATAAAGCTATTTTAACTATTCCAGCAGTACCTAAACATTATTCAAAAGAAATTAATTTTGAATTGGAATAAATAATATGCAAAATTACGAACCTTTAATGCAAAGGACTATTCAATTAGCAAAAAATGGTGCCGGATCAGTAAGTCCAAACCCATTAGTCGGAGCTATTATTACAAGGAATGGGGAGATTATAAGCGAGGGGTGGCATAAAAAATATGGAGAAATTCACGCAGAAATTGATGCAATAAATAAATCAAATATTAATGATTTCTCTGATTGCGACCTTATAGTGAATTTAGAACCTTGCTCTCATGAAGGGCATCAACCACCCTGCGTAGATGAAATTATTAAAAGGAAATTTAGATCAGTTATAATTGGAATGAAAGACCCTAATCCTTTAGTAAATGGATTAGGAATAAAAAAATTAATAGAAAATGGAATAAATGTAATAGAAAATGTATGCGAAGAAGATTGTAAATGCTTAAATAAAATTTTTATTAAAAATATTACATCTGAATTACCATTTGTAATCGTAAAAATTGCCTCTACTCTAGATGGATATATTTCTTCAGGACTTAAAAAACAAGAAATTATTACTTGTGAAAAAAGTTTAAAAGATGTACATAAGATGCGTTCTGAAGTCGATGCTGTCCTTGTTGGCAAAGGAACAATTTTAAACGACAACCCGCTATTAAATGTGCGACTTGTAGATGGTAGAAATCCAAAAAGAATTATATTAGATACTAATTTGGAATTACCACTTGAACAAAATATCTATTTAGAAAGCAACCGAGATTTGAATTATGTGGTTGTAAATAAAAAGTCTTATAATAATAGAAAAGCTAATATATTAAAAATGAGCGAGGTTAATATAGTTGAAATAGATGGAAATGAAAGTGATAAGATAGAATTAAAAGATATTTTATCAATATTATTTAAAAAATTTAATATTGCAAGCATCCTTGTAGAAGGTGGAGCAAAAGTATTTAAATCTTTTATTGATAGTGATTTAATGGATGAATTAATTTTATATCAAGCACCTAAATTATTAGGTCATGGTATTAAGTATTATGAAAATCAATCTATTAATAATATCAATAATGCTCTAAAAATGAAATACATAAATTCTGAAATGCTTGGTTGTGATATTAAGATTACATTAAGAAAAGAAATTTCTATATGAGAATAATATTATTTTTTATACTAACGAATATATTGATATTTTCAAGTTGTTCTTCGCAAGAAAAACAAGAAGTTTTTGATAAACAAAATAGAGAATTTAAATCAACTCAAAGAATTTTAGATTATGAGATCTTAAATACATTTGATATTGATCCATATGCTTTTATTCAAGGAATATATTTCAAGGATAATAAGTTGTTTATTAGCACGGGGTTAGTTGGGTCTTCTTCATTAAGAATTTATGATTTAGACAAACGCGAAGAAATAAAAAAAATAGATATAAGTACTTATTTTTGCGAAGGATTAGCTAATATAGGTGATAAAATATATCAACTCACTTGGCAGAATAATAAATGTATAGTATATAATGAAAGCAACTTAAATAAAATAAAAGAGTTGCAATATTCGGGTGAAGGATGGGGACTAACAAGTAATGGGAAAAATCTAATTATGTCTGATGGTTCAAATATCCTGAAATATATTAACCCAAGCAATTTTGATATTATTAAATCTTTAGAAATCAATGATGTAAATGGGTTCCCTTTATATAATATAAATGAATTAGAATATATTAATGGAGAGATTTGGGCAAATGTATGGACCTCTGACTTAGTATATGTAATTAATCCAGACTCAAGTAAAGTAGTTAAATCTTATAATTTAATTGATTTAAGAAATCATTTAGGTGACAGCCCAAATGCTGAAGTTTTAAATGGAATTGCATATAATCCAGACAAAAATACATATTACGTTACTGGCAAAGATTGGGGAAAAATATTTGAAATTAAGTTTATAAGATAATACAAATACAATTAAAGAAATAGTGTAACTAAATGATTAATATTATAGTTATGTTGTTTTTAAACCTAATAACATACCATCTTCTATAGTAAGCATACACGAAAAGAAATTAGGATTATTCTTAAAATATTGATTAAATTCTCTTACAGCTAACACGTCTTTCATTCTATGCTTATGAATATTATCAAATTCAGGATTTTCTACAGTTAAATTACCCAAAGCGAAAGAATTATCTATTGCAATAATGCCTCCAGTACGAAGTAAAGGAGTGCATAATTCAACATAATTAATTAAATTACTTTTATCTGCATCCATAAAAATAAAATCAAACAACTCCTCAGATTTATAGTTTTTAATATAATCAATCGCAAATCCGTAGAATACTTCAATATTTTCTGAAAGACCAGCTTCATCAATTTTTTCGACAGAGAATCTATAATGCAAATTATTACTTTCGATTGTTGTAATTTTACAATTATTTGAAGCACCTTGTGCCATTATAATTGCAGAATAGCCATTTAATGTCCCTAGTTCTAATATTCTTTTTGCATTTATTGTTTTTATTAAAAACTGAAGTAACTTTCCTTGATCTCCAGAAATTGATATTTCTGGAATTTTAAGCATAGCTGCTTGCTTTTTTAATGAATGCAAAAAATCATTTTCTGCAGAAAAATTTTCTAAAATATACTCTTCTAATTCCGGAGTAATTTCAGTTCTTTTCATTGACATATTATTTACCTTTAAAGAAATATATTCCCTCAGACTTTTTAATTAATTCCCAAGCTGATTGTTGAACAAAATCTTTTAATTTTACCTTAGAATCTTCATTTAATGTAGCTTGGTATTTGTCGAGGAATGATAATTTTTGGTCTTTAATTCTCATTAATGTTAGAATTAATTGAGCGCCATCAGATGTCCTATTAAATGATCCTGAAATAATATATTCTACTTCTAATTTTGATAAGATTGCAAGTTCAGTTTCAGAAGTAGCTTTGTGATTTTCTGGGATTTTGAGTCCAAAGATAGCATATATAGAATCTCTTGAAGCTTGGTCATAAAGAATAATATTATTTTTATGCCTTAAAGTATCGAAAATCGATTCTACAATTAAGAATGAGTTAACTTCTTTTGAATTAAATAATTCCCATTTAGGCAATGAATTATTGTCGATAAATTCAATACCTGATATAACCATTGTCGGAGCTGGATAAGCATAAAACGCTGAATCCATTTTTGTAAACATTGTGCTATCATTTTCTACCACAGCAAAGGCTCGTTGCAATGCTTTGAGGATGCTCGGGTCGAATAAAGCTTTATTATCTGAGTAACCGAAATACCTAACTTGAGCATAACCGCTTCCGAAACTTTTTGATGTATCATTTAAATTCATATCCATCATATCAATTCTAAGCATATTAGCTAAAAGGTCTATGTGCAATGAATATACTTTTGATAAATTTAAGTGACTCTTAAGATTATCGAAATTAATACTTTTATTCTCAGATTTTAATAGTCTTACAATTGAATCTTGAGTTTGAAAATCAACAAAATTATATTTTCCTGAAATTAATGTAACAAGATTAAATGCGGCTTCAATTTTTGCTTCTGTAATTAACCCTTTAGCTTCAGGTCCGAAGCTAATATTTGCAATAGCAATATTTTCCTTTTCCTGTGAAAAAGAAGTATAGAAGAACGAATTAATTAGAATAAAATAAATTAAATATTTAAATTTCATTTGTTATTTGAATATTGTTTTATAAAATCATTATAATTTAAGCAATTTATTATATCATCTTTAGTAAGCCATGCTTTTCTGGCAACTTTAATACCAATATAAATATCTTTTAGTGTAGACGTTTTATGTGAGTCAGGGTTAATTGCAAATTTTACACCTTTATCTTTTGCTTTCTTTGAATTAATATAAGAAAAGTCTAGTCTGTATGGATTAGCATTTATTTCAATGACCTTATTATTTGAAGAGCAGGCATCAATAAATTTATCAATATCAATTTCATATCCTGCGCGAGTCTTTAAAATACGACCAGTAGGATGACCAATAATAGTTATATATGGATTTTCAGTAGCTTTAATTATTCGATTTGTCATTTCGGTTTTGCCTAAATTGAAATTTGAATGTATTGATGCAACTACAATATCCAATTGCGATAGCAAGTCATCAGAATAATCTAAATCCCCATTTGCCAAAATATCACATTCAATTCCTTTTAGTATCTTAATATTTGGATAGTGATCTTTTATTTGTTCAATTATTTCAAATTGCTTATAAATACGTTCTTCGCTTAATCCATTTACATATGAAGAAGATTTACTATGGTCGCAAATAGCGACATAATCAAATCCCATTTCACAGCATTTTTGAACCATTTCTTCATAAGTATTTTTTCCATCACTCCAATCAGTATGAATATGGAGCATTCCCTTTAAATCACTATCTTTAACTAATTTTGGGATTGTATTTTCAATTGCTGAATTAATTGATAGCTCATTTTCTCTTAATTCTGGTGGAATATATTGAATAGATAAAGATTTAAACAAATCCGCTTCACTAGAAAAATTTTTATTTTTTATAGATTCTAAATTAAATTTTTCATCAAAATAATTATTAAATTCTTTTGTGCCTGTGAGCTGATTTAATCTATAATAAAAATTTTGTTGTCCTATGATTTCTATATTTAACTTTACTCCTGTTGAATTAATTTGTGAGATTTTATCTTGTGCTGCTTGAGTATATTCTATATTACTATTTTCTGATTCAATTAAAATATCAATTTGAGAAATTATTTCTGAAAAACGACGAGTTTCACCAGCTAATTCTACTTTTGTAATTTGTGAGTGATTTTTTAGGATTGCAATTAAATCATTAGTCAATTCTATGCATTCATCTTGAAGGATTTTATTCTTTCCAGCTTGTACATGAGTGAGAGAATTATAGATGATTTCTTTTTGTTCTTCGCTTATTCCTTTAACATTTATTAATTTACCATTGTTAAATGCTTCTTCGAGTTCATTTAAATTTGTTATGCTAAATGTTTCGAAAAGCAATTTTATTCTTTTTGTTCCAAGACCTTTTACTTTTTTAAGCTCAAAAAGAGATGCTGGGTAAATAGTAGATAATTTGATTAATTGAGGGAAAGTACCTGTTTTTATAAAATCTTCAACAATTTTTACTAAAGTATTTCCAAATCCTGGTAACTCATTTACTTTATTTTTTTCATAAACGCTAAAAATATCTACATTTGAATTTGTCAGGAAATCAGCGGCATTTCTAAAAGTACTTATTTTAAATTGATTTTCATTTCTTAATTCAAGTTGAAAAGCATATAAATTTAATTTATATATTAAGTCTTTTGTAGTCATAATAATTAATATAAATTGATAATGTAAAAAAATAAATTATATTAACAAATTATCGCTAATACTAATATTAACTTGATTTAATATCTTGGCAGGACCTTCTAAATAAATTTTAGATAACTTTAGTCCATCAAAATCAAAACCAACTATTAATTTTTCTTTACTTGAAGGAATGATATTAATTGGTGGATGTAAATCTTTTTTCCATAAAAGAGAAATTGCAGTCGAAATAGCACCTGTGCCACAAGCTCCGGTTTCAGCTTCTACACCTTTTTCGAAAGTACGTAAAAAAACATTATTGTTTTCTATATGATAAAAATTAACATTAGCTCCAATAGGGGAAAATTCTATATGATTCCTAATTGGAATAGAAATATTATTTATATCAAAATTAAAGAAATCAGAGCCAAGTTCCTCAATAAAATCATCATAATTAATTACATAATGCAAAGTACCTACATTAACAAAATCACCAATGTAGGAAATATTTTCATCAATTTCAATATCAACATTAGGAGAAAATTGTTGTGGGGGATTGAAATATAATGTAATTTGATCTTCAAAAATAGAGTATTTATAAATTATATTTGCTAAGGAAAACTGATTATACTTACAAGGGTATCCTTTTTTTAGCGCATAATAGACAGCACATCTTCCACCATTTCCGCACATCATTCCTGTGGAACCATCAGGATTATAAAATAATACATTGAAATCGGTATTTTCAATCGTATTAGGTAAAATAATAATCAATCCTTCAGTACGAAAATGATTATATTCATTTATATTACAGAGTAAATTTGCAATCTTTGAGAAATCAATTTCATTTGGTAATTGATTAAAATGTACCACTGAAAATAAATTTCCAGCGCCGGACATATAAGTTACTTCGAAATCCATATTGAATTAATTTCTTTAAGGATAGATTTATGTAAATGATTATTAGTAGCAAGAATTGAATTATCATAAATTCCTGAGGTAGTACCATCGAATTGAGTAACGGTGCCTCCAGCTTCTTGTACTATTAAAATACCAGCAGCGACGTCCCACGGTTTCAAATTTAATTCCCAGAATCCATCAAAGCGACCATTTGCTACATAAGCTAAATCTAAAGCAGCTGAACCCAATCTTCTAACAGGAATACCCATAGAAACAAAATTTTTAAAAATATCTAAGTAATTAGAATTTTGTATCTCTAAATCATAAGGGAATCCAGTAACTAGGAATGAAGATTCTAAATTATTACTTTTTGATACTTGAATTTTTTTATTATTTAGATAGCTACCGTTATTTTTCTCTGCCACAAATAATTCTTTTAGAATTGGATGGTAAATAATACAGCTTATAATTTCGTTGTTTTTTACAGCAGCTATACTAACTGAAAAAATTGGGAGATTATGAGCAAAATTTACAGTTCCATCTAAAGGATCTATTACCCACAAAATTTCATCAGAATTAAAAGATTTACTTTTTCCACTTTCTTCAGCTAAAATGGAGTGATTTGGAAATATTTTTAAGATGGAATCGATAATATAATTTTCTGATTTTTTATCAAATTCAGTTACTAAATTATTTCTTCCTTCTTTTGAATAAATTTGAAAATTTGTTCCGAATCCTTCTTCTAAAATTTTACCTGCTTCTATTGCTGATTTAATCGCAAGGTTTGTAATTTCGTTAAATTGATTCATCATTAGAAAATTTTTTAGTAATATCAATAATTTTCATTTCTGCTTTATTTAGATATTCATTTAATTCAGCAGCTAAATTCATTCCTTCTTCATATTTTATGAGCTGTTCCTCAAGAGGAATATTACCATTATCTAAATCATTAATAATAGTTTGGAATTTTTCTAATTTTGATTCAAAATTTTTATTTGATTTAGCCATTTTATTTTAATCTCTTAATTATCTAAATATTCTAAATTATATATCTAAATTCTTGACATATTGAGCATTTTGTTCAATAAATTCGCGACGTGGTTCAACTTTTTCACCCATTAGTGTTTGGAATACCCTTGTAGCTTCGTTAGCATCTTCTATTTCTACGCGAAGTAAAGTACGTGTTTCAGGATTCATAGTAGTTTCCCATAATTGTTCAGGATTCATTTCGCCAAGTCCCTTATATCTTGATATTATTATACCATCATTTGATACTTGTACATCTTCGTTCTCAACTATATCAGGAGTTTGTTCTTGCTCTTGTTCGATAGCTGCATTACCGCCGGATTTTCTATTTTGAATATCTTTTCTAATTCTTTGTATTATTTCATCACGTTCTCTATCATCGAATGCGTAATATTCTTGTTTCCCTTTTTTTAACTTATATAATGGAGGTTGGGCTATATATAATTTTCCTTGTACTATTAAGTCTCTCATATACAAAAAGAAAAATGTCATTAATAAAGTACGAATATGAGCGCCATCGACATCAGCATCTGCCATCATAATTACTTTGCCATAACGCGATTTTTCGGCATCAAAATCATCATCGAAACCTGCTCCAATAGCAGTAAACATTGTTCTAATTTCTTCATTTTCTAGTATTCTCGCCATTCTAGCTTTTTGCACATTTAATATCTTACCTCTAAGTGGCAATATTGCTTGAAAACGTCTATCGCGACCTTGTTTTGCAGAACCTCCTGCAGAATCACCCTCGACAATAAACAATTCTGTATCTTCAGCAGTGCGTAAAGAACAATCAGCTAATTTCCCAGGTAAAGTAGAAATTTCCAAACCGCTTTTTCTTCGTACTAATTCGCGAGAACGTTTTGCAGCCATTCTAGCTTCAGCAGCTAAAGTTGCTTTTTCGATAATTCTCTTCGCCATCGCTGGATTTTCGTCAAGATAAATACTTAATTTTTCGGAAACAATTGTCCTTACAATTCCTTCTACTTCGCCATTGCCTAATTTAGTTTTAGTTTGTCCTTCGAACTGAGGATTTGCAACCATTACTGAAATAATTGCAGTCAAGCCTTCTCTAAAGTCTTCACCGGAGATTTGTACCTTAGAATTTTTATTGATATTTGCCTGAGCATAAGTATTTAATGTACGAGTAAGAGCAGCTCTGAAGCCAGTAACATGTGTACCACCCTCAATAGTATGAATATTATTTACATATGATAATACATTCTCTGTATATGAATTATTATATTGGAAGCAAATTTCAACCTTAGTTTCTAAATCATTGTAACCAATATCTGAACCGGATACAACTATTGGTTTTACTAGAACAGTATTTGATTCATCGATAAATTTAACAAAGTCTAAAAGTCCACCTCTATAATGGAAAACTTCTTTTTTTATTTCATCGAAATCATCGGCTCTTTCATCTGTGAGAGTTATTGACACATTAGGATTAAGAAAAGCCAATTCTCTTAATCTATCTGCGACTCTTGAATATTTGAATGTTACAGTATTAAAAATTGTAGGATCAGGGTAAAATCGTATTATAGTACCAGTTTTATCTGTTGCTCCCAAATCTTCAGTTGAGGATACTGGTTTCCCATAAGCAAATTTTTGTTGTACTTGTCTACCATCTCTATGCACAGTAGCAATTAAGCTTGAAGATAGAGCATTTACGCAAGACACGCCCACACCGTGCAATCCACCGGACACTTGATAAGAACCTTTGTCAAATTTTCCGCCAGCATGAAGAGTACATAATACAACCTCTAAAGTCGATACTTTCTTAACAGGGTGAGGACCAGTTGGAATACCTCTACCATCATCAGTAATAGAGCAGGAATTATCCTTATGAATCGTTACGTATATATTTTCGCAATAGCCAGCTAGAGCCTCGTCTATTGAATTATCAACTACTTCTTGAATTAAGTGGTGAAGACCTCTTTCTCCTACGTCTCCAATATACATTGCAGGGCGTAGGCGGACAGCTTCCAGACCTTCAAGTACTTTTATATTATCTTCATTATAATTACCATTTCCATTGCTATGATTTCCATTAGAAATATAATTATTTTCATTTATTTCAGACTTATTATTGTTATCTTCCATTTATGCTTTTCAATATTTTATTAATCTTTTACAGACTACAAAAATACTAAATTTTAGGGAGATATGAAAGGATTTTAAAAATGAAATTTTATATATCTCAAGCGTTTTTTTAATAAAAAATCATATAATATTAATATTAAATTAACAACTAAAACTTAGGTTGATTAAATTGCATATTTTCAACTTTTTAATTTGTTTTTTTAATCAAAGCTTACTCAAATAATAACTATTTTTTTATATTTTTATTAGTGCGTATATACAAATTATAAATGAAAATAATAAAAAAAGCTACCATTTTGTGGTAGCTTTTTAAATTTGATAAATTTAGGTTAGAAAATTATGATGATACTTTTTCTAGCCATTTTACCATTGATAGCATAACAATCATCGAAGCACCGGTAGCAATTGCGAATACTAACCAGCAAGCCCAAAGTGGAACGGAAGTATATAAGATTCCGCCTACAAATAGTAAAGAATTACCAACCGCTGTAGCAGCAAGCCAAGCACCTTGCATTAAACCTTGCATATGTGGAGGTGCTACTTTAGAAACAAACGATAATCCTAATGGGGAAATAAATAATTCAGCTACAGTAAGTATAAAGTATAAAGCAACCATTACCCATGGAGTAAGTCTAATTGCGCTAATTTCTGTTTCGGTAAGAGAAGTCAAAGTTTCTTTTGCAGGTAAAGCAAATGAAACTAACATCAAGAATAAGTATGCTAATGCAGCGATACCCATACCGATTGCAATTTTCATAGGAGTAGAAGGTTCTTTTCCTTTTTTCTTCAAAGTGCTAAATAACCACATTATTATTGGTGTCAAAGTAACTACAAAGAAAGGATTAACTGCTTGGAAAATTTCCGCTCCTTTTATTCTAGTAAATCCGAGATTTATATCAATTACACTTAAATCAATGTAATCACGAGCAAAATATGTGAGAGAATATCCATTTTGGTGGAAGGCTAGCCAGAAGAATATTACGACACCAAATACTGCGAAAAGAGCATAAATACGTTGTTTTACTTCTTGAGCGCTCATTTGAATTTCTTCTTTAGATAGCTTAGGATCACCATTTGCATCTTTTAAATTTTTCTTAGCAGGATCTGGGAATTTTTGTTTATTTACAATGAAAATTACAAGAGAAATTAACATTGCAACAATTGCAGCCATAAAAGCATACTGAAATCCAGTGCTAAATACATTTAAATAATTGGTAACGAAAGAGCCTAAATCAGTCATAGTAGTACCATTGATTGATACTTCATTTGCTAATTGAGTAAGTCTTTCCATAGCACCTTGAGACATTGCGGTGCCTTGATTTACATATTGATGACATAATTCAGGTAAAGCAGCATTATAATCGAAATTATTAGCTTGTAACCACCAATTTCTAACTGCAATCGCAATCCATGGAGCAAAAAATCCACCAATATTAATAAACATATAAAAGATCTGGAAACCAGAATCACGTTTATCAGAATATTTAGGATTATCATACATTTGCCCTACAAGAGCTTGCAAATTACCTTTGAATAACCCATTACCAAAAGCAATTACTAAAAGTCCAAAGCAAGTAAGTGCTAAGTAAAGACCTAAACTTGGTACTGGAGTAGGAGTAGGAACTGCAATAATGAGATAACCTACTGACATTAATATTAACCCAGTTAATATTGTACCTTTATAATTTTTAGTTTTATCTGCAATTATACCACCTACTAATGATAATAAATATATTGAAGCATAAAATGCTGAATATACTATTCCAGTAGTTGTCTCAGATAAACCAAATTTTGCAGAGATGAACAACGTTAAAATTGCCATCATTATGTAGAAACCGAAGCGCTCGCCCATATTTGAAAGAGCTGCTCCTATCAAACCGGTTGGGTGTTCTTTGAACATTTAACCTCCATTATTTAAAAAATTATTTTATATTTCTTTTGAAAATTTAATCTTATTTTTAATAAAATATGAATTATTAAAGCATAACTAAATCTCAATAATACAATGAGTTGTTTTGTATGATTTTACATTTAAGAAAAATTTACAAAAACATAAACAGCAATTTAGTAATTTTAATTGAAATATTAAAATGTTTTTTTTGTAATTATGAATATTTTTGCACGTCTATATTTAATATTTAGAATAATAAGTTTATTTTTTAGCATTTTATAATTACACAAAATCAAATATTTAAATTGAATAATATATTAATTGTAGGACTCGGTAATCCCGGCTCAAAATATGAAAAGACTCGACATAATATTGGCTGGATGGTATTAAAAAAATTTGTAGAAAAGCATAAAATTGAATTAATAAAAAAATCAAATATTTATTATTCTGCCGAAATGAAATATGCCGGGAAGAATATTATAATTTGTTTTCCGACGACATATATGAATTTATCAGGCGAAGCCGTTAAAAAAATAAGTGATAAATTTTTGATTAAGCCTCAAGATATTATCGTAATTTCTGATGAGTATAATTTCCCATTAGGTAAAGTCCATTTTAAAAATGGAGGAAGCGACGGAGGTCATAATGGGATAGCTAATATTATTGAAGAATTAAAATCATCGAATTTTTATAGGTTACGCATAGGAATAGATAGAAATTTTGGAGCTGGAGAATTAATAAATTATGTGTTGTCAGAATTTAACGAAAATGAAAGAGAATTACTTAATTTAGCTTTAACTAAAGGGATGGAGTCTCTTGAAACTATCCTTAAAAATGGTCCACAGAGAGCAATGAGTATGATTAATTCTGGAGAAATGTGGAAAGAAAAAATAAATAAAGACAAAGATAAAAAAATTAATAAAATAGATTTAAAAAATAATATGAAAGGTGTTGAAATGGATAATTTCACTTATTATAATCCAACTAAAATAATATTTGGTAAAAATACAATTCCTCAAATTGGAAAAGAATTATCAAAATATCAAATTAATAATGTGCTTGTGCTAGCTGGTGGTGGCTCTATTAAAAAAAATGGATCTTATGATGAAATGGTAAAATCACTCAAAGATAATAATATCTCCTTTATAGAAAAATGGGGCGTACAAGCTAATCCAATTTTGCCTCATGCACTTGAATCAATAGAATTGTGCCGTGATAATAAAGTTGAAGGAATTATTGCTATCGGTGGTGGTTCTGTTATTGACGAAGCAAAATCAATAGCAGTAGGATATTATGCAAATTCCTTGTGGGATCTATATGAAGGTAAAGAAAAGGTAACCGATAGCTTGCCGATATTTGTTATTCTCACAATTTCAGCTACAGGGTCTGAAATGAACCCAACTTCAGTACTGACTAATCCCGAACAAAAGAAAAAATGGGGGTTTGCCTCTGGTTTAAATTATCCAATAGTTTCGATTATTGATCCGGAAAAACAAATGACATTACCTTGGAACCAAACTGTAAATGGTGCAATAGATGCCTTAAGTCATATAATGGAAAATTATTTTGTAGCAAAAAATCAGTTTGTTACTATGGGATATAATGAATCATTGATGAATACTATAATAGAAGCTACAAATATACTCAAAGATAATCCAATGGATTATAATGCAAGAGCTAATTTAGCTTGGAGTGCAACAATGGCTTTAAATGGATATTCCGGTATTGGTATAAAATCTGGAGAGTGGACTTGTCATAAAATTGAGCATTCTATTAGTGCATTTTATCCAAATGTAGCTCATGGCGCTGGATTAGCAATTGTCTTCCCGGCTTGGATACAATATATGTATCAATATAATAAAAATACATTTGACAGATGGGCTAAAAATGTATGGAATGCTAATACTATAGAGGAAGGTATAGCAAAAATGAAAGAACAATATTCAAAATGGGGAGCACCTATTTCATTAAGTGAAATAGGAGTAAACGCTAATCAAATAGAAGCAATTGCTGAAAATGTGATGCTAATTGAAAAATTTGGTATTTTAAAAGATATGAATAAAAATGATATTATTGAAATATTAAAAATTGCAAAATAAATTATAATACTTTTTTAACTTAACTAATCCTACTTTTAATAAAAAAGTGGGATTTTTTAATTAAAAATAAAAAAAATTTAGAAATTATTAATGATTTTATTAATTTTGCAATCTAAGTAAAATGTAAAATTAATAGGGAGTATTTTAAAAATGCCTCGAAGTTATAAACTAAAATCAGTACCTCTGCCAAAGGCAGATATTTTTCCGTTTTTCATTAAAACATATTATTATAAGTTATAATTTACATTAACCCTATTAAGAAGCTAGGAGGTAAAAATGCTTCATGAATATTCAATTGAGAATAATAAAATAAATACTGTAGCAAGTGGAAATATAAAGTTATTTTATAATCCCACAGAAGAAGAAAAAGAACTTTTAATTGACGTTTATAAATTAGACGAGCATACATTGAGTTCTGCTTTAGATGATGATGAGTTATCCAGAATGGAGACTGAACCCGACCATATTGCAATGATTATCAAAAGTCCTCGCAAATATGTCCCAAGAGACGAGTATTTGTTCAGAGTAATGTCTATAGGTTTATTCCTTTTTAATGACAAATTGATAATTGTAACCAATGATGAAGTAGACCTTTTCCAAGGTAAGCAGATGCAAACAGTTAATTCACTCGCCGACTTAATTTTTAAAATCATTTATCGATTAATTTTTAATTTTTTAGAACATTTGAAAATAATCAATAAAATTTCTGATTCATTAGAACATAAAATTAATTCTGCAATGGAGAATAAATATTTGATAAATCTATTTTCCTTGGAAAAGAGCTTAGTTTACTATTTAAATGCGATAAATTCTAATGGAGTATTAATTGAAAAAATTAAAACTAATGCCACAAAATTCGATTTACAACAAACAGAGATTGAAATGCTCGAAGATATTATAATCGAAAATACTCAATGCTATAGGCAAGCAGATATTTATGCAAATATCTTAGCAGGTTTAATGGATGCAAGAGTGTCGATTGTTTCGAATAATTTAAACGTATTGATGAAAACATTAAATATAATTACTTTGTCAATAATGGTACCTACTTTTGTTGTATCTGCCTTTTCTATGAATGTGAAAATACCATTACAAACACATGAAAATGCTTTTTTCATTGTGATGGGATTGGCTTCATTATCAGTAATCGGATTGCTAATATTAATGTGGTGGAAAAAGTGGTAATTAAATTAATTTTTTAAACGAAAGAAAACCCTCAAAAGAAAAATTTTGAGGGTTTTTATTTATTTAATATATTTTTATTGAATTAATTTTCTTTTGTTCGCTCTTTTTAAAATGAATATTCCTAGAATTGCTGAAATAATAGAACCAAGGATTACAGCAATAATCGATGTATCAATTAAAAATTTATCAGTGAAGGATAACTTAGATATGAAAATTGACATTGTAAATCCAATTCCAGCTAAGCACGCTATTCCAATGAAATCACGTATTGTAGTATTCTCAGGTATTTTACTAATTTTTAATTTTGTAGCAAGAAATACAGCAGAAATAATTCCTATTGGCTTTCCTAAGATAAGCCCTAAAGAAATTCCGATACTTAATGTAGAGGTGATTCCTGAGAGTGATTGACTATTTATTACGATTGCGGTATTAGTGAGAGCAAATAATGGTAAAATAATATAATTTACCCATTTTTGCATATAGTGTTCAAAATCATCTGTCAATTCCACAGGAATAGTTAATGCAAGCATTACTCCTGCGATTGTAGAATGTATCCCAGAGAGAAATACGAAGTACCATAGAATAAGACCTTCTAAAATGTAAATAATTGGATGCCAATATTTCTTTTTATTCAAGAAATAGAAAATAGCAACAAGAGCAAAAGCAACTAATAAATACAAAAATTGCAAGTTATTTGAGAAAAATATAGCGATAATTAAAACAGCAATTAAATCATCTATTATAGCTAATGCCGTTAGGAATATTCTAAGGGATTTTGTATTTTCAGAAGCAATAATTGAAAGCACTCCAAGCGAAAATGCTATATCAGTGGCAGTTGGAATTGCCCATCCAGAAACATATGATGAATTTAGATTAATTAACACAAAAATTATAGCAGGAGCTATTACACCACCAATAGCAGCAATTACTGATAAACTAGATTTTTTAAAATCAGATAGCTCGCCGACTAAGATTTCCCTTTTTATCTCAAGACCTACCATAAAGAAAAAAATTGCCATCAATCCATCATTGATCCAATGCTCTATGCTTAAATTTAGAACACCAAGATTAATTTTATTATGGAAAAAATCAGTATAACCATCAAAGAAATTGGCTAAGAAAAGAGAAACAATAGTTGCTATTAATAGTAAAATACCTGTTAATTTACCTGAATTGGATAATTCTTGAATTGTATCAAATTTTTTTTGAATATACATTTTTCGTTCAATATAAGTTACTAATGAATATTTTATGTTATTTGATTATAACATTTTGAAAATAAATATTAAATTAACAAAAAATTAATAATATTTTTTACTAAAATGATAATAATAAACCGTAAATTTGTAGACTATAAATATTTTTAATTATTATTGACAATTTTTAAAAATTTATTAGAAAAATATTTTTTATAAACATAAATAAAGAGTTTTCTTATGGCAAACAAGAAAAAAGAATCAAAGAAGAAAAATTCTTCAACAAAAAATCAAAAATATGTCTATTATTTTGGCGGAAAAAAGGCTGACGGCGATGCTGGAATGAAAAACCTCTTAGGAGGTAAAGGTGCAAATTTAGCTGAAATGATAAATATGAAGCTACCTGTACCGGGTGGTTTTACAATCACAACTGATGTATGTACATATTATTATGACAACAAGAAAACTTATCCAGCTGTATTAGCAAACCAAGTTGAAGAATCTTTAGTAAAATTAGAAAAAGAAATGGGGATGAAATTCGGAGATGAAAATAATCCTTTATTATTATCAGTGCGTTCTGGCTCAAGAGCTTCAATGCCAGGAATGATGGATACAATTTTAAATTTAGGCTTAAATGATAAAACAGTACAAGGATTAATTAATAAATCTGGTAATGAGAGATTTGCTTATGATTCATATAGAAGATTTATTGCAATGTATGGTGATGTAGTACTTGACTTAAAACCAAAAACTAAAGATGATATTGATCCATTTGAAGCCATTATTGAAAAGAAAAAAGAAAAAAGAAAAATCATCACAGATTATGAATTATCAGTTCAAGATTTAAAAGAATTAGTAGTTGAATTTAAAAAAGCAATTAAAGATAATACAGGAATTGATTTCCCAGAAGATCCAAAAGAACAATTATGGGGAGCAATTGCAGCTGTATTTAATTCGTGGCAAAATCCAAGAGCTATTGTTTATAGAAGATTAAATAAAATTCCAGAAGAATGGGGTACTGCTGTAAATATCCAAGCTATGGTATTTGGAAATATGGGTGAAACTTCAGGAACTGGTGTTGCTTTTACTCGCGATGCAGCTAATGGCGATAATATTTTCTATGGTGAATTCTTAATGGATGCACAAGGCGAAGATGTAGTAGCTGGAATTCGCACTCCTCTTAAAATTGATGTTTTAAAAGAAAAAGATTCTAAATCTTATAATGAATTATTAGATATTCGTAAAATATTAGAAGAACATTATAGAGATATGCTTGATGTAGAATTTACTATCCAAGAAGGTAAATTATATATGCTACAATGCCGCGTAGGAAAGAGAACTGCAATGGCAGCTGTTAAAATTGCTTATGATATGGTAAATGAAGGAATGATCACTCCTAAAGAAGCATTAATGCGTATTGAACCAGACCAATTAAACCAATTACTTCGTCCGGTATTTGATCAAGCTGAATTAAAAAAAGCTTTAAATGATAAGCAATTATTAGCTCACGGATTAAACGCTGGTCCTGGTGCAGCTGCTGGGAAAGTAGTTTTTAATGCAGAAGATGCAATTGCACTTAATGCAAAAGGCGAAAAAGTAATACTAGTTCGTATTGAAACTTCTCCAGAAGATATCGCAGGTATGAATGCTGCTGAAGGTATTTTAACAGCTCGTGGAGGTATGACTTCACATGCAGCTTTAGTAGCTCGTCAAATGGGTAAAGTATGCGTAGCTGGTTGCGGAACATTAAATATTGATTACAAAAAACGTCAATTCTTTGTAGAAGGAAATGACAAAAATATTATTAAAGAAGGCGATTATATTTCGATTGATGGTTCTACTGGTAATGTATTTAAAGGTAATATTCCTACTAAACCAAGCGAAGTAGTAGAAGTATTAGTAACTAAAACTTTAAAACCAAATGATGCACCAATTTACAAAATGTACGATCAAATCATGAATTGGGCAGATAAATATAGAAGATTAAATATTAGAACAAATGCTGATCAGCCTGATCAAGCTACAAATGCCGTTGCTTTTGGTGCTGAAGGAATAGGCTTATGTCGTACTGAACACATGTTCTTTGGAGAAGGTAAAATTGGTCCAATGAGAGAAATGATTTTAGCAGATAGTGTAGAGAATCGTAAAAGAGCACTTTCTAAAATTCTTCCTTTCCAAAGAAAAGATTTTGAAGGTATATTTGAAGCAATGGATGGAAAACCAGTTACAGTAAGAACAATTGATCCACCTTTGCATGAATTCTTACCACATGAAGAAGCTGAACAAGCAGAATTAGCTAAAAATATGAAAATTACTGTACAGCAAGTAAAAGATAGAGTTGCATCATTGCATGAATTTAATCCTATGCTTGGTTTCCGCGGTTGCAGATTAGGTCTAATATTCCCAGAAATTACAGAAATGCAAGCAAGAGCAATTTTCGAAGCAGCAGTAAATACCATTAAAAAAGGTAAAAAAGTACTTCCTGAAGTAATGATTCCACTTGTAGGCAATGTAAAAGAATTAAAGAGCCAAGAAGAAATCGTTCGACGTGCAGCTCGCGAAGTAATGGAAGAAACTAGTGTGAAATTTGACTATTTAGTTGGTACAATGATAGAAATCCCACGTGGTGCTATCACTGCTAAAGAAATTGCAGAAGTTGCTGAATTCTTTTCTTTCGGAACAAACGACTTAACTCAAACTACATTAGGTCTTAGTAGAGATGACTCTGGCAAATTCCTACCGGAATATGTCAATAGAGAAGTCTATAAAGTAGATCCTTTTATTTCAGTAGATCAAGAAGGCGTTGGATTCTTAATGAAACACGCAGTCGAACAAGGTAGAATTACTAATCCAAAAATTAAACTTGGTATTTGTGGTGAACACGGTGGCGACCCTGATTCTGTAGAATTCTGTCATAATTTAGGATTAAATTATGTATCTTGCTCACCTTTTAGAGTTCCTATAGCACGTTTGGCTGCTGCGAGAGCTGCAATCAAAGAAGCTGAATTAGAAGCTCCAGTGGCAAAAGATTCTAAAAAAGAAGTGAAAGCAAAAAAATCATCAAAAAAAGATGATAAAAAATCAAAAGATAAAAAATCAAAAAAAGATGATAAGAAATCAAAAGATAAAAAATCTAAAAAGAAATAATTAGATTAATTGAAAATTCAAAAGTCCTCTTTTATAAGCTAAAAGAGGACTTTCTTTATATATGTTTTGTTTGTTTTTTTTAACTTAAAAACTCTTTTTTAATATAAAATAAAATATCAAAAACAGTAACAATTCCTACTAAATTATTATCCCAATCTACTACAGGTAAGAACTCAATATGTTTTTTTGCCAAAATTTCAATAGCTTTAGCAATGCTATCTTCAGGGTAGATTATATGAACATTTTTATCAAAAATATCTTGATAATCACTAATTTTATTGTAGCCAATATCTTCTTTATCAGCATCAACTTCATAGATTTGCCTTAAAGAATATTCATTTAATTTTTTTGAAGTTATAATTCCAACTAATTTCCCATTTTCTAGGACTGGAACTTGATGCACATTTTCTTCTTTCATAATATCATCAGCTTTTTTTAAGCTATCGTCTAATTCTACTGTGAAAGCACCTTTAGTCATAATGCTTTCAATTTTTTCTAACTTTAACATCGTTTTTATTCCTTATTTACAATGATTTTATAACAAAAATAATATTTATTAAAAACAAAAATTTTAATTGTATTTATAATTTAATAAACTTAATTTTGTAAAAGTTATTTTAAATTAAATAATAAAATGAAAAACTTTACACTTTTAATAGCGATATTTATTATTTATAACACTTCTTTTGCTTATAAACCAGTTGATTTTTCAGTCTGTCTAAATCTGAAATCAGATTCCACAAATAGAAAAATTTATCTCGATTGGAGTACAAGCAATGTGACCAAAAATTTCACCTTAAAGAGATTAGAATATATTAATAACCACCCAAATTGGATAATTCTAAAAGAGAACACCAATGATCATTCATATATTGACAGCAATTTATCTTATGACAGAATCTATGAATATAGAGTGGAGAACCATTTCGATACTGCTTTTGTGGGGTATGGGTATAATACTACTGTATTAAATGCAATTTATCAAAATTCTACAAAAAATTTATTACTATTAGTTGATGAAGAAGTATATAAAGAAATTCCTCAAGAAATAAATAATTATAAAAAAATATTGATTTGCGATAATTATAGAGTTTATTTAAGAACAGCACCGAGAGCTGAAATATTTGATTCTGCAAAAGTAATTCTTACAAAAAAAATAATTAATGATTTGCGAGATACAATTGACTTAGATTATATACTACTTTTTGGAAGAATCCCAGTGGCTTATTCCGGAGCTTTAACGATTGACGGACATTCTGATCATTTTGGAGCTTTCCCAGCTGATGTTTATTATACTTTATCAGATAGATTCTTTACTGATAGCCTAGTAGAGAGTACTTCTGCATCATTGGATAGAAATAAAAACGTTCCATTTGATGGAAAATTTGATTTAACAAACATTGAAGAAATAGTAAAAATTGCAATTGGAAGAGTAGATTTCTATGATTTACCATTATTTCAAGAAAGCGAAATTGAATTATATAAAAATTACATTACAAAAATCGAAAATTACAAATATCAAAAATTCCCTATAGAATATAAATCAATTATCAATGATGAGCTTGGCTTAGGTACATATAATGAAGTATGGGGAGCTGAAGGTTATATTAATTCTTATTGCTTATTTGGTGAAAATAATATTTCTGAAGCACCATTTAAAAATAATATATATGATAACAATTATTTTATTAGTTTTTCAAGTGCTTATTCAAGCTATCAACATAATGGAAATATTATCGGTGCTCAAGAATTTGCAGAAAATAATATTAATTGTATAATGAGTTGTATATTTGGTTCTTATTTGGGAGATTGGGATTTTCAAAATGCTCTATTGCGTAGTGCAATTGCTTCGACTCCAAAAATGCTTAATTCTTATTTTGGGGGACGTCCTTTTTGGCATTTATATTCCCTTAATTTAGGAGGGACAATAGGGGAGGCATATAAAATTTCAATAAATAATGATATTAAATATAAAACTACTCAATTATTTGGTAGCAGAATGGTTCATATTGCTCTAATGGGTGATCCTACAATTAGAATGTATAATATAAAACCCGTAATAAATTTTAATGTAGAAAAAATTAATGACATTAAAACTTTTACTTGGGAAAATCAAAATGAATTTTATGTAAATATTTATTCTGCCAAAAATATTGATTCAGAATTTGTAAAGTTAAATTATTTTCCAATAATGGAAGATCACTTTTCGATACTTGATACTTGCAAAGATTGTATTTATATGATACGGAATGTTCCTAAAAATAACATTCAGACTCGATCCGCTCGGTTCTATAGAGAAAGTATTGGGGTACTTAACGAAAAAATTGTAAATATTAAAGATAACTTGACAAATAATCCTGAAATCGAAATAAAAATATTTGATAATAAAATTGAAATTAACTCCAATGAAGCAATTAGGTCTTATGAAATATTTAATATTTTAGGAGAGAAGCTTTTATTTAATAATTTTGATAATTATACCGATAACTTTATAATTGATAAGTCTTTATTAATGAATGGAATTTATATTTGCAGAATAAATAAAAATAAGGATTATAAATTATTAATTTATTAATAAAAGAAAAAAAAATGAAGTTCGTTTATAATAAATTAAAGTAACAAAAATTGAAAAATTTATAACAAATTGGAAATAAATAATTATGGTAAAACCTCTTCATAGTTACATTGTAACAGCAAAATTACCCGAAAAAATCGAAAAATTAAAAGAATTAGCGTATAATTTCTGGTGGTGTTGGAATTCAGAAGCTAAAGAGATGTTCGTGAGAATGAATAGAAATCTCTGGAATGAAGTTAATCATAGCCCTGTAATGCTTATAAATAAATTAGATCAGCAGGAATTAGAAGATTTAGCAAATCAAGCTGATTTTGTTGCATTTTTAGAGCATAATTATAGACAATTCAAAAGATATATGCAGGATAAAGGTTGGTATGGTACTTTAAATCAGACTACTAAGAATGGTATAGCTTATTTTTCAACAGAATATGGAATCAACGAATCATTTCCTAATTATTCCGGTGGATTAGGGATCTTGTCAGGTGATCATTTAAAATCATCAAGCGATTTAGGATTGCCATTAGTAGGAGTAGGATTATTATATCAACAAGGATATTTTAGACAACATCTTACTCAAAATGGGTGGCAAACGGAATCATATAATTTCAATGATTTCTTCTCAATGGCATTAGTAAGAATTGAAGATGATAAAGGCGTTCCTTTAAAAATCGAAGTAGATTTGCCTAACGGTAAGTGCTATGCACACGTATGGAAATTACAAGTCGGTAAAGTACCATTATATTTACTTGATACTAATATTGCAGAAAATACTAATCCAGAATATAGAGATATTTCTGACCAATTATATGGTGGCACTCGCGAAACTCGTATTCAGCAAGAAATAGTGCTTGGTATAGGTGGTATTAGAGCATTAAAAGCAATGAACATCGAACCAGATGTGGTTCATATTAATGAAGGACATGCAGCTTTCGCTCTTTTAGAAAGGACTTATAATATTATGCAAAAGCATAATGTAGATTTCGAAACTGCAAGCATAATTACAAAAATGTCATCAGTATTTACTACTCACACACCGGTTCCTGCCGGAAATGAATCTTTTAATATCTCACGAATGGATGCATATTTTGCAAATTATTACCCTAAATTAGGTATTAATAGAGATTATTTTATTAAGCTTGGGCAAATTGGCGATGTAGCTAATGATGAGCATTTCTCAATGACAGTGTTAGGATTAAAACTTACTGCATATCATAATGGAGTAAGCAAATTACACGGAGAAGTTTCTAGAAAAATGTGGAAAAATATTTGGCCTAATTTTTCTGAAAACGAAGTACCAATTGGTCATATTACAAATGGTATTCATACATCTACTTGGGTAGCAAGAGAATTTTCAGAATTATTTGATAATTATTTAACTCCAAGATGGCGTACAGAAACTGATAATAATGCAATTTGGGATAAAATGGATCTTATACCTAATGAAGAAATATGGCGTGAGAAGCAACGAAGAAGAATGAGATTAATTCTATTTGCAAGAGACTTTTTAAAGGAAAGACAAAGAGAATTTTTAGGTGTAGATGAAATTCGAAAGATAAATGAATATTTAGATCCTGATGCTTTAACTATTGGTTTTGCAAGGAGATTTGCTACATATAAAAGAGCTTTGTTATTGTTTAAAGATATGGAAAGGCTATCGCGAATAGTTAATAATCCAGAAAAACCAGTACAAATTATTATTGCTGGTAAAGCTCACCCTCATGATACTGCCGGAAAAGAAGTAATTCAAGCAATTATTCAAAATATTAGAAAATATAATTTAGAAAAAAGAATTATTTTTATCGAAGATTACGATATGGTAATTGCACGATATATGGTAAAAGGATGCGATGTATGGTTGAATAATCCTATTAGACCAATGGAAGCAAGCGGTACTAGCGGTATGAAAGCTGGATTAAATGGTACATTGAATTTCAGTATTTTAGATGGTTGGTGGGACGAAGGATATGATGGATCAAATGGATTCGCAATCGGAAATGGCGAGGAATATTCAAATTATGATGAACAAGAAGTTATCGAATCTGATGCTTTATATGATACTTTAGAAAATGTTGTAATAGCTACATATTATGATAGAGTAGGATTTAAGAAAATTCCAGATAAATGGACAACATTGATGAAAAATTCAATTAAGACAATTGCAGGGAATTTCTCTACAACAAGAATGATTAAAGATTATACAAATCAATTCTATGTGCCAGCACAAAATAACTTTACTAAACTATCGAGCGATGTAGCTAAAAGTGCAATAAACTTTAAGAATTGGCGAGAAAAAGTACAAAAAGAATGGGATAAAATTGAAATTTCAAATTACAAGATTCTTAATAATGGAGAATATTATTTAGGAAAAGAAATAAATATCTCAACAGATGTGAAGCTTGGTAACTTAACACCTGATGAAGTAATAGTGCAAGTAGTTTATGGTGATGTTGACCATAAAGATGAATTAATTAATACCTTTAGCACTAATCTTTCTTTTGTACAAAAAGACGGCGAAATATCTAAATATACAGGGTCATATAAATGCTCTGGAAATGGTATGCAAGGTTTTACAATACGAATATTACCTAAACACGAATTTATGATAAATACAAGTGATTTGAATTTAGCTACTTGGGCTAGATAATTTCGTAAGAAATTCAAATTGATAAATATAAAAAGCTACTTTTAATATGTTAAAAGTAGCTTTTATTTTGTAGAAATTAAATATTATAAAACAAGAGATGCTGCTCCAAGAATTGCAGCATTTCCTTGAGGAAGTCCTGAGAGTTCAATTTTTACTGAACTTTTAAATACATTTAATAGATTATTATAAAAGGAATTTCGAATTGGATTAAGTATTAAATCTTTGGCATTTGCTACACCCCCAAAAATAAATATATGCGATGGACTTGTAATCAAAGTAGCTTGAGCTAATTGATAGCCTAATATTTTGCCAGTAATATTAAATACTTCATTAGAAACTTTATCACCTTTAATTGCAGCATTGTAAATATCAATTGTTGATAAATTTTGAATTCCATGAAGCAATGAATCATTGTTTTTTTCTATTAATTCTTTTGCAGTTTCAATTATTCCATTTGCTGAACAATATGTTTCTAAACATCCTTTTCTACCGCAATTACATTGCCTCCCTTCAATAATTGCAGTTGTATGACCGATTTCTCCAGCATAACCGCTTGCTCCTAATAGAATTTTTTTATTTATCACTATCCCAGCACCTACTCCTGTACCAAGAGTAATTACAATAAAATTATCCAAATCTTTAGCATTACCGTACACCATTTCGCCTATTGCAGCAGCATTTGCATCATTTGAAAGCACAATAGGAGTATTGAAGTTATTTTTTAATAATTTTACGATATTAATATTATTATGCCAGGGTAAATTATGAGCATCTTCGATAAATCCTGTAAAGTGATTTGCCATAGGAGCTCCAATGCCAATCCCCTCGATTTTTTGTAGAGGTATAGTTTCGAAAAATTTTGAAATTTCATCTGACAATTTAATAATATATTTTTCAGAAGTTAAGTACTCAAAAGTATGGAATTTAGTTTTAAGTAGAATTTGTCCAGTTTCATCAACTAAACCAATTTCTGTGTTTGTACCTCCAATATCAATACCAATTGAATATTTCATATTTAAATTTTATTTTTAATTAGAAGATTTGCGTCACCATAGCTCAGAAAACGATAATTATTTTCTAATGCAAAATGATAAGATTTTTCCCATAATTCTTTACCAATAAATGCAGCTACAAGTAGAATTAATGTACTTTTAGGTTGATGAAAATTTGTAATCATCATATCTACAATTTTAAAGTCATAACCTGGTACGATTAACAACTTTGTTCTTACAGTAATTTCATTAATTTTATTATCATCTAAATACTTTAAAATTGCGTTAATAGAATTAATAGAGGATACTTTTTCTGTTGATTTATAAGGATAGAATTGGTCGAAAATATCAGTATCATAATTTAATACTAAAGAGGGCGATTCAATTAATTTATAACCAATCCAAAAAATGCTTTCGAGAATACGTGTGGAAGTAGTTCCTACAGCTAATATGTTGTTTTTGCTTTCGATTGCATTTTTAAGATTTAAAATATCAGATTTTTTTATGATAATTCTTTCGGAATGCATATCAAATTCTTCGAGATTATCTGTGTTAATTGGTTTAAAAGTACCAAGTCCAACATGAAGAGTTAGCTCAAAAATTCCAAAACCTTTATTATTTAATTTTTGCATTAACAAATCTGTGAAATGAAGTCCAGCTGTTGGAGCAGCTACAGACCCCTCTAAATTTGCATATATCGTTTGATAATTCATTTTATCTTCGATAATATTGTCTCTTCGAATGTAAGGGGGAAGAGGTACATTCCCAAATTGATTTAAAAATTCTCTAACTGATAAATTTATTTTAGACGGATCAAATTCTACAATTGCCTCATTTCCATTTTTTTGAGACACTGTAAATTCAATTATCTGTGAATTATAATTATAAAATAATTTATCTCCAGTTTTAATGTTTTTCCCTCCAATTATGCAATTCCAGATAACTTTACATTTTTGATCAAGTGCAGTAATATATTCTTTACTTGGTGAAATTGGTGAAGTTAGAAAAATCTCAGCTTTGCCGCCATTTACTTTATTTGTAAAGATTCTAGCAAAAATTACTTTACTTGAATTTATAAATAAAGATGTATTTTTCGGGATTAATTTATCTAAGTCTTTAAATATTTCAGTTTTAATAGAATTTTCAATTTTATTCACACATAACAGTTTGCATTCATCTCTGTTTTCCAATGGGAAAAAAGCGATTTTCTCGTTTGGTAAATTATAAGAATATTCTGCTAAATTAATTTTTGGGAACATTAAAATATGTTAGGATTTAATATATATAAAAATAAAAAGCGTTCTAAAATAATTAAAACGCTTTTAAATAAAAAATACTTATTTTTAATTTTTACTATTTATTAAAAATAGCTGCATCAATTTTTTTATTAACTTCTATTTTAGTAAAAGATTGAGTACCAGAAATTTCACCTATTTTTACTTCAACAGTTTTAGGGAATTTTACTCCTTCTACATTCATCCATTCTTTTACAATATAAATAGGTTTATTTTCGCCGATTTGAGCTAATTGTTGATTTAATTCAGAGTCAGTTGCTGATTCTAAGATATTAAAACCATAAGCAGCTTCTAAATTTGTAGCTGGATCGATATAATATAAAACTTCTATTAATTCAGACTGTTTTACTTTTAAAACTTGATATGATTTACCATCTAATGTATCAACTGTAACAATTGAATTTTCTGGAGTACAAATATTAGGTTGCAAAAGAGCATTTTTTTGGAAATACAATTGGTCTGGGAATTGTAGTACCATTAATTCAGCTTCTTTTGCATCAATATCTTGAGATTGTCCAGCAGATGACGCAAAAATGTCAGTACCATTACTTGCGAATTTCACTGTTTGTCCCATTTGACTTATTTCTAATGCGTACTTTGCTGGTAAATCAGCATTAAATTTCATAAGAATCAGAGTACCCATAATATTAAAATCTGATTCTGTTTGAATAGTTTTGATATTATCAATTGCTTTTCCACCGCGAGCAGCTTTATTTGCATTTATTATATCTTTATAATCAGTAGCATTTGCATTTGAAATAAAAGCAAACATTGCTATTGCAAGAATCATTTTAAATTTTTTCATCATTATCTTTCTTTTATATTTAATAATTATTTTATTCATTAAAAAAGTCAATTATATCGGTTGCTTCACGTTTAGATAGTCCTAAATCAAGAAGTGCCTTTTCTTTTAATTTTGATTTGTCAATAATATTCTTTAAAAATTCTAATTCAATTCTAGAGAATGATTTAGAATAAAGTCTAAAATCTTCAAATGCTTCAAATGATATTGGAACGATTTTTTTTATAATTTCAGCAATTGCTTCAGCATAGATTCTTATTTCAAATTGGGCATGTGAGTCTAATCTTAGCCTAAGGAAATGAAATAAATTATGTAAATCAATTTTCCAATACCATTCAGTATACGAAGATAATGGCAAATTGATACGAGCTAATTCTCTAGCAAGGTCTTCTTCAAGATAAAATTTATATTCATTGTAGGAATTTTTCTGCGATTGCTTCATTTTTTTTAAAACATTTTCAGCATGATGTAATTCCAAATTTTGTTCAGAACGACCTTGTTTATTATTTTTTGATTGATGTCTTAATTGAATTAAGTCAGGTACATAAAATTCATCTGTCATTTCTGAATATCTTCCAGAATATTCGTTTACATTGGCAGTTCTATGTCGAATCCATTGTCTTGCTACAAAAATTGGGAGTCTCACATGGAATTTAAATTCTACCATTTCGAAAGGTGAAGTATGACTATTGCGCATTAAATAACGAATTAAACCTCTATCTTCACGATATGATTTTGTACCGTTGCCATAGGATACTCTTGCAGCCTGTACTATAGCAGAGTCATCTCCCATAAAATCGACTAAGCGGACAAAACCTTTGTCTAAGCATTTTATGCTATTATTCGCTAATTCTTCTTTATTCACAATTTTAAGGGGTATAAATTATAATGAATGATTGTTGATTTCCATTTATAGAAATCACTTTTTATTTGCAAAATACAAATATAAGATTAAAATTTAATTAAATTATTAAAATATTTAAAATAAATACTCGATATAAATCAAATATTAATAAACTATTTCGTTATAATTATAAATAATTAATATATTAAAATAGAATGAAGACAGTTTTTATTACAGGTAGCGGAAGAAGATTAGGACGTGCTTTAGCAATAAAGTTCGCTGAAAAAGGCTGGGATATTGCTTTACATTATAATACATCAAAAGAAAGTGCAGAATCGACATATAATTTGATTAAAAAATTAGGTGTGAATGTCTCATTAGTCCAATTTGATTTATTAGATGCTAATCAGATAAAAAGAGGATTTGAAGAAACTTTTGCTTCTCATAAAAATATTTCTGTTTTAATTAATAATTCAGCTATTTACCCTAAAAGAGCTAGACTATATGATACAAGCGTTGAAGATTGGGATAGGGTAATAGATACAAATTTACGTTCTATATTCATCTCTTCAAAATTATTCGCTGAGAGGGCAAAGGAAAATTCTCGGATTATTAATATTGGTTGTCTTAGTAGCATAGAAGTATGGCGAAATAGAATCCCATATAATATAAGTAAAAGCGGAGTGCTTAAATTAACAGAAGTATTAGCAAGAGAATTAGCACCAAAAATAACTGTAAATGCAATTAATCCTGGTGCAATATATATTGAGGGCGAGCCTGCAATTAGTGAGTCGGAAGTGCAATTGGAGAAAATCCCAATGGGAAGATATGGGAAAATAGAGGATATTTTTGAAGTAGCTCATTTTTTCGCAACTTGTACTTCATATATTACAGGGCAGTATATAAACGTAGATGGCGGAAATCATTTAGTAAAATAATTTTTTAAAAATAAAATAAAAGGAACTAAAAATGAAAATGAAAGTAACATTTCCCGGAAACAAAAGAGTAGATGCAGAATTTAATGGTTTTACAGTGCAAACTGACCAACCAATCCCTTCTGGAGGAGATAATTCAGCACCTTCACCATTTGATTATTTTTTAAGCTCAATGGTTACTTGTGCTGGTATTTTTATTTTGGGATTTTGCAATAATCGCAATTTGCCGACAGATGAAATTTATTTAGAACAGGATATAGAATTTGACCCTATAAATCATAGATTAGCTAAAGTCAAAATTAATATTTTTATTCCGATAGATTTTCCTGAAAAATATAGAGGTGCATTAATAAATGCGGCTAATTTGTGCCTTGTAAAACGTACAATTCAAGATCCACCTGATTTTGAAATTGATACAGTTTTTATTGACTAGCATTTATTAAATTTCTGATATAATAAATAATTACTTCAAATAAATGATTAAGAATATTGAACTCTATATTCCAATTGAATATAGAGATGATCTTGTATTTATTAAAAAATCCATAGCACGTTCCGCTAAAATCAGCCTCGAGGAAATTTCAAATATAGAAATTGTAAAGAGGTCATTAGATTGTAGGAGCAAAGTACCTAAATATCTATTCAATATAAATATTTATTCAGGACAGGATAATTTAATTGAAGAAAATTATAATAATTATAAAGAATGTGATCCTAATAAAGTTGTGCATATAGTTGGTGCTGGACCTGCTGGTTATTTCGCAGCTTTAGAATTAATGAGAAATGGAATAAAACCTATAATATACGAACGAGGAAAAGATGTAAGAAATCGTCGCTTCGATTTAAAACAAATTATGCAAAAGGGATTGATTAATCCTAATTCAAATTACTGTTTTGGAGAAGGAGGTGCTGGCACATTTTCAGATGGGAAACTATATACGCGGTCTCTCAAAAGAGGTAATGTAAAGAAAATACTTAAAATATTTGTTGAAAATGGAGCAGATCCTGATATTTTAGTAGATTCACAAGCTCATATTGGTTCTGATAAATTACCAGATATAATTAGCGAAATTAGAAATACAATTTTAAAATTCGGAGGTGAGGTTCATTTTAATTCCAAATTAACAAATTTGACAATTAAAAATAGTATAATCACCGAAATTGAGATAAATAATGAACAAATAATAGAAATTAAAAATTTAATCCTTGCTACAGGGCATTCAGCTAAAGATATTTATTATTTATTAGATAAAAATAATGTCAAACTTGAAAGCAAGGATTTTGCAATTGGATTTAGAATTGAGCATTATCAAGAACATATAAATGAATTGCAATATGGGAAAAAATTTGCTAAAATATTACCGCCAGCTTCCTATAAATTTGTTAGCCAAGTAAATGATAAAGGAGTTTATTCATTTTGCATGTGTCCTGGTGGAATTATTGTGCCTTCATCTACATCACCAAAGGAATTAGTTGTAAATGGAATGTCTATGCATAGTAGAAATTCCAAATTTGCAAATTCTGGGTTTGTCTGCAGTGTAAATAATGCAGATTTAGTTGAATATACTCAATATAAGGAATTTGCAGGCTTGAAGTTTCAAGAGGATATAGAATCAAGTTTTTATTTTGACATATACGAAAATTTTATGAAAGCGCCGGCACAGCGTACAATTGATTTTGTTAATAATAAAGAATCTAATTCTTTAGAGAAAAGCTCATATATTCCCGGCTTAATTAATATAAGATTAGATACTTTATTTCCTAAATTAATAAGTGAGTCGTTGAGAGTCGGGTTAATCAATATTAATCAAAAGAAAAAAGGTTTTATTTGCAATGAGAGCAATGTAATTGGGTTAGAATCTCGTACTAGTTCTCCTTTAAGAATACCGCGAGAAAAGGAATTAATGCATCACATTCAAATTAAAAATTTATACCCTGTGGGAGAAGGAGCAGGTTATTCAGGTGGTATTGTATCATCAGCAATTGATGGTGAAAATGCCGCAAAAATAATTAATACAAAAATTAATAATCAATAAGAAAAAAATTATTTCAAAATTCCCATTTTAATATAGATTGGTTTAATTATATCTTTAATATTTGGATAGTCTTTGAAGTAAACAATTCCAGCAATTATACATATTATCCCACTAAAAATAATTGTAGGAGTTACTCCAAACATATCAGCTAACCAACCCGATAGCAAGCTACCTATTGGTGCTGTACCTAAAAAAGCAAGCGAATAATAGCTCATCACTCTACCGCGTTTGTCATCATCAACAAGGGTTTGTATTACAGTATTTCCTGATGCTGTCGTAAGCATTAAACTCATTCCAGTTAAAACCATTAATGCTATAGAAATAATAAAGTTATGCGATAATGCAAATAATATTAATCCGATTCCAAATATTGTAACAGTGGTATAAATCAATTTAGCTAATCCTAAAGCATTTTTCCGTGAAGCAAGGTAAATTGCAGCAATTAAAGCTCCAACCCCTGTAGCTGCCATAAGAATACCGAAAGTATTTGGACCACCTCCAAGTTCTTTTTTAGCCATCACAGGCATTAGTACTTGATATATCATCCCAAATAAATTAACAACAACTAAGAGCAAAATTATATTTCTAATTGGTCTAAAACCAAATGTATATTTCCACCCTTCTTTAAGATGTTGAGAAGTACTTTTATCACTTTTAATAGGAATATGAGGAGGAAATTTCATCATCATTATTGATATGATAACAAAAATAAAACTCAAAGCGTTTATAAGGAAACAAATACCTTCACCAGTAAGTGCTATTAATATTCCAGCTACTGAAGGACCTACTAACCTAGCACCATTAAATATTGTGGAATTTAAGGCAATAGCATTGCTTAAATCATCTTTATCATCGACTAATTCTGCAACCATTGATTGACGTACCGGGACGTCAAATGAATTTAAAATTCCGTGAATTATATTTAATACTATAATATGCCATACTTCTATGTTGCCTGTTAAATATAGAATCGCAAGGATTAATGCTTGAATCATTAAACCTACTTGCGTAATGATTAGGAGCTTTTGTTTATCAAATTTATCTGCTACTACACCGGCATAAGTCGATAAAATAAGGGTAGGGCTTTGCCCTAAGAAACCAATAAACCCAAGCATAAAAGCTGAATCAGTTATGGAATACACTAACCATGGAGTGGCAATTCTTTGTATCCAAGTACCAATTAAGGAAATTCCTTGACCGAAAAAGAATAATCGAAAGTTCCTATATTTTAGAGATCGAAATGTTTGTTTTAAACTTTTTTCAGTTTTAGTATAAATGTTTTTCAATTTATCAAAAGAACTTAAAAGTCTTTTTAAATAGTGAATTATAGCTTTATTAAAATAAGATGACGATTTTAAAATATAATTATTAGATAAAAGTATAATTATGAAATTTTACTATGTTTATCCATAAAATTTAATTAAAAAATAGTTGTAATTTAAAATATCTTTCTAAATTTGAAATATTTTAAATATTAACACAAATAAATATAATTATACATAACAATTAAATAAAGAAAAATTTGTATTTTTGAAATCTTATAAAATATACTTAAATATATGAAAAATATAGACTATAATATTGGAATAGATGTCGGATCTACAACAATTAAATTTGTAGTAACAGACTTTAATTTTAATGTAATATATAAAGAATATAGGCGACATTATGCTGATATTGAAAAATCAATTTACACTATAATTGAAGAAATCAAAAGTGAATTCACTGATGTTAGAGCCTCATTTTGTATCACTGGTTCAGCTGGTATGGGTATTTCAGAGAGATGTGGTATACCTTTTGTGCAGGAAGTAGTAGCTTCTTGTGATATTATTTCCCACAAATATCCTGATACTAAAGTACTTGTAGATATAGGTGGCGAAGATTCTAAAATGATATTTTTTAAGCAAGGTAATTCTACTCCTGATATAAGGATGAATGGTAGTTGTGCTGGTGGGACTGGTTCATTTATCGATCAAATTGCTTCTTTACTAAATATTGAGATATCTGATTTAAATGCTCTAGCTGAAAATGCTACAATGACTTATCCAATAGCATCTCGTTGTGGAGTTTTTTGTAAAACTGATATTCAAACTCTTCTCTCGCAAAATGTAAGTAAAAACGATATTGCAGCTTCTGTTTTTCATGCTGTATGTATTCAAATACTTACTTCTTTAGCACGCGGTCAAGATGTGTTACCGAAAGTAATGCTAAGTGGAGGTCCATTTTATTTTATTCCACAATTAAGAAAAGCATTTGCAAAAACATTGAATTTAAATGAAGATGATTTTATCTTGTCAGAAAATGCTGCAGTTTTTCCAGCATGGGGTGCAGCTCTCAATGCAAGACATAAAAATAAATCAATGACTTTATCGGAATTTAATGATTTAATTGAATCATCTAAAGTCAAGAAACAAAATTATAATTCTTCCCGATTGCAGCGATTATTTACTTCCGATCAACATTATAATAATTGGAAAGAAACTAAAAGACAATTTAATTTTCCAAGAAGAGATATTCTGACAAATTATCCTAAAGAATGTTTCATTGGCATTGATAGTGGCTCTACAACTACAAAATTAGTTGCTCTCGATAAAGAAGGCAAAATATTTTATCAATTTTATAGCAAAAACAAGGGAAATTCTTTACAAACAGTAATTGAAAGCCTTAAAGAATTGCATAATACTGCTATGTCAGAGGGAATTGATTTAAAGATATTGAATTCTTGCGTTACTGGGTACGGAGAAGACTTAATTAAAGCTGCTCTTTCGATAAATTTTGGGATGGTTGAGACAATTGCTCATTATACTGCTGCAAGTTTCTTTAATGAAAATGTGTCGTTTATTTTAGATATTGGTGGCCAAGATATGAAAGCTATTTTCATTGAAAATGGTTTTATCAAGAGATTGGAAATAAACGAAGCATGTTCTTCAGGTTGTGGTTCATTTATTGAGACTTTCGCTCATTCATTAAATTTCACTGCTCCAGAATTTTCTGACGTCGCAATAGAATCTGATAATCCTTGTGATTTAGGAACGCGTTGTACTGTATTTATGAACTCAAAAGTAAAACAATCTCTTCGCGAGGGTGCTTCTGTAAATGATATATCTGCAGGTTTAGGTTATGCCGTGATTAAAAATTGCTTAAATAAAGTATTAAAACTACGTGATTATTCCGAACTTGGTGATAATATTATGGTGCAAGGTGGTACTTTTAGAAATATTGCAGTAATTAGATCTTTAGAATTGGAAACTGGAAAATCTGTAATGATTACTGATTATCCAGAATTAATGGGTGCATTAGGTACTGCTTTATATTGCAAGAAACAATTTGAAATAGGGGATAGCCAAGAAAAATATTTATCTGAAATAATAAAGCCAACACAAACAACTGAAAAAAAAGTAACTTGTAAAGGATGTGAAAATACTTGTCAAGTAGTAGCTTATAAATTTGAAAATAACAATATTTATTATTCCGGTAATAAATGCGAAAAAGTATTTTATAGTAAAGGAAATAAAGTTAAAAAAGGTGTCAATTTCCATTCTGAAAAATATTCACTATTATTTGACAGAGGTGCTAATATTTCTAAGCCAAAAGCAAAGATAGGAATCCCAAGAGTATTAGGTTTTTACGAAAATTATCCATTTTGGCATGCATTATTTACTAATTTAGGGTATGAAATTGTTCTTTCCGATACTTCTACTATGAATTTATTTGAGCAAGGAATTGATACAATCATGTCTGATAATATTTGCTTTCCAGCAAAAATTACAAATGGTCATATCCTAAATCTAATTGATAAAAAAGTAGATAGAATTTTCTTACCTTTTATCGTGTTTGAGCAGCAAGATGATAAAAAAACTCCTAATAGCTATAATTGCCCGATAGTAACAGGTTATTCTGAAGTTATTAGCAGTGCTATATCGCCAGAAAAGAAATTTAATATACCTTTGGATTCTCCAGGTATTACTTTTAAAGATGAAAAATTATTAAAGAAAAATTGCATTTCTTACTTCAGAACTATTGAACCAAATATTTCAAATTCATCATTTAATTTGGCATTTCAAGAAGCAATTAAAGCTCAAAAATCTTATGAAAGAATACTTACAGCAAGGTGTAATGAACTATTAAGAAAGGCAGAAAAAGAAGAAAGATTAATTATATTACTTTCTGGAAGACCTTATCATATTGATCCATTTATTCAACACAAAATATCTGATATTTTCGCTGATTTTGGTGTTGATATTATTTCTGAGGATTTGCTCAGAGATTCTAATTCAATTACAGATGAAGCTGAAACTATTATGCAATGGGCTTATACTAATAGAATACTGAAATCAGCTCTATATGTAGCTAAATCATCTAAAAATATTCAATATGTTGAATTGACTTCATTCGGTTGCGGTCCAGATGCTTTTATTCTTGATGAAGTAAATGATATATTAAAAAGATATGGTAAATATCCTACAATTTTAAAAATTGATGATATTAATAATACTTCTTCGACTCGGCTTAGAATTAGATCTTTGATAGAAAGTCTAAAACATAAAAATGGACTTAGGACTGCTAATGATAGGAAATTTGAAACTACTCCTGCATTTAAGAAAGAAGATATTAATCGGAAAATAATTGTTCCTTGGTTTGGAGATTTCTATTCTCCGATTATACCAACTTTGCTTGGATTACTCGGATATAATATAGAGAATCTACCTCCAAGTGACCAGAAGTCTGCTGATATTGGACTTAAGTATTCTAATAATGAAATTTGTTATCCAGCTACTTTGGTGATAGGTGATTTAATTAAAGCATTGAATTCCGGGAAATATAATCCTGATGAAATTGCTGTAGGAATCACTCAAACAGGGGGACAATGTAGAGCTACTAACTATACTGCTTTAATTAAAAAAGCTTTGATAGCTGCTAATTTTAAAAATACTCCTGTAGTTGTAGTTGGCTTAGGTAGTACAGTCTTAAACGAGCAACCGGGATTCAAAGTATCGATAAAGAAAATATATAAACTATTAATTGCATCTGTAATTTACTTAGACGTACTGTCTCAGATGTATTATTCTACTGCTCCTAGAGAAAAAATTAAAGGTTCTGCATTAGCTTTGCGTAATAAATATATCGATCTATGTAATGATGCATTAAGAAATCAAGACCACGAAATATTTTATCAACTAATTAGAGAAGCATCAAAGGAATTTGCTTCTATTAATAACAGAAAAAATATACCAATAGTAGGAATTGTTGGTGAGATTTATGTAAAATATAATAATTTTGGACATAAAAATGTTATTAATTGGTTGGTTGAAAATGGAGTAGAACCTGTAGTACCAGCATTGACTAATTTCTTTACTGATGGATTTGCTAATACTGATATTCGCGTAAGGGATAATATAACAAGCAGAAAAATGCCTAAATTTATTTCTAATTTTGTTGAAAATTATATAAATAAAGTAATAGCAAAGATGGAAAATGAAATTAAAGATTATCCATTTTTCCGCTCAATCGGCAATTCAAGAGAAGAATCTTTAATGGCTGAAGAAGTTATAAATCTTAACTCACAGTTTGGCGAGGGGTGGAGAATCCCAGCAGAAATAATTCATTTTGCTAAAAATGGAATCAATAATGTAATAAGTTTGCAACCATTTGGTTGTATTGCTAATCATATTGTTTCTAAAGGAATTGAAAAGAAGATGAGAGAATTATATCCTTCTCTTAATTTATTATCCTTAGATTTTGATAGCGGAATGAGCGAAGTAAATATTTATAATAGACTTCATTTCATTGTTAAGAATGCAAAAACAGATGTAGAGATAAATGAACTAGCTACAGTTTAAGATTTTTAATGATAAAATAAATTAATAATTATTTACAATAAGTTATTTAATTTTACGAATTATAACTTTATAAAGAAGTTAAATTACATATAAATATTTATTGGGTATAATTATTATGGAAGAATTAAAAAGATTTCAAGCAAGCGAAGAAGCTAAAGGTAAAGCAAAACAATTAAGACTCTTTGCTTTAATCTCATTTCTACTTGCTATGGCAGGGGAAGTATTCGCTATTTTAAAGCTAATTCACGACGATACACTCGTGTGGCTAATTGTAGTAATCGTAGTTATTCTTGCTTTGGCACTTTTAGGCTCATATTTGTGGAAAAAGTCTAATCGTTTAGATCCAGCATCAGAAGCAGACAAAACTCGTTTCTTTATTCAAAATCAATTAGGTGCTATTCTTAGTGTATTGGCATTTTTGCCTCTCGTAATATTTATTTTCTCAAATAAAGAAATAAATAGCAAAACAAAAGGAATCGCAGGAGGTATTGTTGCTGTGGCATTATTAGTAGCTGGAATTTATGGAGTAGATTTTAATCCACCATCTATTGAAAAATATTCTAAAGAAATTAATGCCCAAACAGACTCACTAAAAACGATTAATAATGGGACTGATTATGTCTACTGGACTAAAGAAGGGAATAAATATCATATTTATAAAGATTGTTATCATATTAAGAATAGAGAAGTGATAAATGATGGTACAGTAAAAAAAGCATGGGAAGCTAAGGGTATTTCGGAATTATGCCTTACATGCAAATCGCGAGTAATGAAAGAAAATAATATAATTGATGTAATAAAAGATAATATTGAAAGTAGCGCTAAATCAATAAATAAAAACAATTAGATATTAAAATTGAAATAATAAAAAAGATGAGTCCAACTATGAACTCATCTTTTTTTTATTGAAAATAATTAAAAAAATTACTTTAAGAAAACTTGATTTAAGTGAGTCATTTCAAGTAATTTCATTATTTTGTTGGGAATATTAACAAATTTAATTTTTTTATCAATTTTTTTTGCAGATGTATATGCTGCCACAAGCATACCTAAACCTGAGGAATTCATTACCTCTACATTATCTAAATCGAGAATTAAAAGATTAATTTTGTCATCATTCAAGTGCTTATGTACTAATGATGAAAATTCCATAGCTTCACTTCCACCGAGTACTTTCTCCGGTAGAGCGATATTAACTTTAGTTCCATCAATTTCAATTTTATATTTGTTTTTTTCCATATTATTCACTTAAATTATTTTCTTTTAAGGGCTAATTCATGTGCTCTATCTTTACGAAGTTTTTTATCAACTACGTAAATTACATAAGAGCTAGAAATATAAATTGATGAGTACGTACCAACGATAACGCCTACCAACATTGTAAATGCGAAATTCTGAAGTACAGGACCTGCAGTGAAAACCATAATAGTTAAAACTAAAATAACGGAAAGACCTGTATTTACAGTTCTACTTAAAGTTTCATTTAAGCTCAGATTTATTATTTTCTTAATTTCTAATCCTTTATGAATCTCGTTATTTTCTCGAATTCTATCAAAAATTACCACTGTATCATTAATTGAATAACCAATTACAGTTAAAATTGCTGCGAGCATAGTTTGGTCAAATTGAACGTTTAGCACACCTATTTGTCCCATAAAAAGAACAAAACCTACAGTGAATAGTACGTCATGGACTAATCCAATAATAGCTCCTAAGCCATATACGAACTCAAATCTAAAAGCAATATATAATGTAATTGCAATTATTGAGAGTAAAACTGCGATAATTGCTGAATTTCTCATTTCCTTACCGACTTTAGGACCTATTGAATTTTCTCCTAATTTAGTTACATTTTCACCGGGGTAGGATTTTTGTAAAACACTCATAATTTGAGTAGAAATTTTACTATCATTAGTATTATTTTCTTTTACTCTTATTAAATATTGATTATTTTTTCCGAATGTTTTTATCTCAGCATCTCCAATCCCACCTTTCTCAATATTAGATCTTATATCATCTATTTGAACAGGTTGATTAAATGCTACTTGTATTTCAGTACCACCAACGAAATCAATACCGAAATTAATTTCAGAAAAAAGTATTAATAATATACCTATTCCTAATGATATACAAGATAATACGAAAAAGAAGAATCTTGATTTAATAAAATCTATATTTGTTTCTTTAAAAAATTGCATTGTATTCCTTTCTTTTTATTATTTTACATTAGAAGTAGCAACTTCTTCTTTAGGTTGACCAAAATTAAAGTAATTAGAACCTGGTTTTATAAATAATCTCACAAGAGCTTTTGAAAGTATTGTTGCAGTAAATAGCGTTGCAAGAATACCCATCATAAGAGTCATTGCGAAACCTTGAATAGGACCAGTACCAAAGAAATACAATATTACACCAGTGATAAATGTAGTTAAATTTGAGTCAATTATTGCAGTAAGCGCCTTGCTAAATCCTTCATCTACTGCTGATTGAAGGTTGCGACCTTTGTGAAGTTCTTCACGAATACGTTCGAAAATTAGTACGTTAGAATCGACCGCCATACCTATAGTTAGGATAATTCCGGCTATACCAGGTAATGTTAATGTACCATCGAAAGCAGCCATAAATCCGAGTAATAAACCTAAATTAACGAATAATGCAATATCCGCTACAACTCCACCCATTGCATAGTATATTATCATAAATAATATTACAACAAAGAAAGAAATTATACTTGATTTTAAGCCCGAATTAATAGAATCTTCACCTAAAGACGGACCAACTACTCTTACTTCGGCAGCTTGTACAGGGGCTTTTAATGCACCAGATTTTAAAACTATTTTTAATAATTTTGCTTCATCTGCATTTTCCATACCTGTGATTTCTGAGCTTCCACCTGTAATTTTGGATTGTACTACAGGTGCAGTATATACTTGGTCATCTAAAATTACAGCAATTCGGTTCCCAATGTTAGCACCAGTAATTTTTGACCATCTTTCAGCACCATCACTATTCATTACCATGTTTACTACAGGTTGGTTGTTAGTTTGGTTGTATGTTGCTATTGCATCGGTAATAACTTCTCCTGTTAATTTTGGTTGGAAGTCTTTACATGCATAGAAATTGTAATAATTTACATCTTTTCCATTATTATCTTTTAGAACCATTGGCTTAGCATCGAAAAACAAATTGCTTCCTTCTGGTAAAAGGTTTTTAATCTCAGGTCTTTTCATTAGAACAAGGATTTTTTTCATATTATCTTCGCTTGCCATAAAATGATATGTACCTTCAGGGAATATATCTCTTGAATAATCAATTTCTTGAGCTTGAGATTTATTGTCTTGTGAATATCTTGAAGAGAACATTATAGTGAAAGGATGGTCTTTCATATATTTCTTTGCTGCTTCTTCATTTGATAAATTTGCATAAGGATTAGCAGTATCAGCAGTTTTGTTTTCTGTTAGTTTTGCAGAATCAATTTTTGTATTATTTGATGCATCAGACTTTGAATTAGCTTTTTTGTCGCCAATTGCTTTTGATGCTACATTAGCTGTATCTTTTTGAACATTGCTTGAATCAACTTTTGATAATTCATTATCGATAAAATCTTTGCCTCCAGAGGCTAAAAATTGGTCAATTTTAAAAAATGATTTTACTAATGCTTGGTCGTTATTTACACTTTTAAACTCTAAACGAGCAGTAGTTTTTACAAGGCTAAGCATTTGATTTTCATCTTGCACACCCGGTAATTCTAAAACCACTCTTCTTGAGCCTTGCTTTTGAATAGTAGGTTCGCTAATACCATATTTATCAACACGGTTACGAATTACTTCGATAGCTTGGTCAATAGCTTCAGCTTCATTTTCTCTTAACTTATCTTGAATTTGTTCTTCAGCTTTAGCTAAATCGTCTGAAGTATTGAAATCGAAATAATCAGACAAATATTTTTTCTTAGGTCTAGCTATTTCATCGAAATTTTTTAGGAAAATGTCGATGGTATTAGCATCGCTCATTTCTGTTTGTTGTTTTGTTTTCTCAATGACTTGAGCAAATATTTCATCTTTGCTTTCTTCATTAGCAGACTCTTCGACAAGTTTTAGTACGTCAGCTTCAAGAGTAACATACATACCCCCACGAAGGTCTAATCCTAATTTTAGTCTGCCTTTTTTAGCACTTTCGAGATCTTCCCCATGAAGTTTATAGAAATTGTCCATTATCTTCATAGAATCGGCAGAATTTGAGGAAGCTCTTTGGAAATATTCTTTTTCTACTTTTTCGAGTTGAGTAGCTCGATAAGTAGGATATAATAATACCGCAGAAAGAATTATCGGTAAGATTACAATCAAAATATTACTAATTGATCTTTTCTTCAATTAAGTCTCCGTTAATTATGTGAATTAATATTATTTATTTTTAAATTTATGAATTGTAAAAAAATAGATTACAAAAATAGTGAAAAATATGGATATAATTTGATAATATCAAAAATTGATAATGTTTTTTGTTTAAATTACAAATTATAAAAGGAAGTATTTTTTGGAATTAGTAATAAATATATTCGTAAATATATGTATTAATTGTTTTGAGGTTAGGATTGTTTTCTATTTCTTTATAGATTTTGCCAAATTTATTATATGAAGTAGAGATTATGGTTTTAATTTTACCAAAATAATCAAATGAGAATCGGTCAATAGTAGAATTGTTATAATTGTATGATAAGCTATCGGATCTAATTATGGAGCCGGTTATACAATCTTTTTCAATTGAAGAATTTAATGAGCCAGAAGCATTATAAGCGTATTCAATGATTTTGATATTTTCTTTCTGATTAGATTCAACAGTAGTGGATATCAAATTACCTTTTACATCATATTTGTAATAATATGTAGAAACAGTATCACCATTTATTTTTAATTGAGTTTTATAAATGATTTGACCGCTTGAATTAATAGAAGTTAAAATTTGCGTAATTACATTATCTTCGTTATAGCTTAAATATTCAATTGTTTCAATAATATCATATTTAGTATATTTGAAATGATGAATTTTCTTAGAATTGCCTGTGGAATCAAATTCAATAATTTTAATTAAATTTAACATTCTGCGTATTATATTCGGTTCTTTTCGA
>ENA-UOOK01000525-UOOK01000525.1-fermentation-metagenome-genome-assembly--contig:-NODE-525-length-50905-cov-6.109872_pt1 | contig 50905 bp, 47 predicted proteins | sample MGYA00245777_ERZ724023 | MGnify/ENA primary metagenome ERZ724023 (study PRJEB28704, sample SAMN03018312) | fermentation metagenome | biome: anthropogenic terrestrial biome; feature: soil; material...
CCACTATTTCAGAGACAGTTGAAAACTTATGTCTATTGCACCCAATGTACGTTTGTGCAAGATCCTTTTGGAGCAGTTAATGAGCTTGCGTATTGCCCAATTTGCAACGGGAAACTTGCTAAGGCAGATATGATTGTTCCCGAAGTCTTTACTCCAGAGGAAGGTAGGGCCGTAGACGAGTTCGACCGTGATCAGGAACTTCCCTATGCCACGTCTGCGCAGTTCCCAGTACCTGCAGGGGAGGATGATTTAACTAACTGGTTTGAAATAGGGTTGCGCGGGCAGTATACCTACGCTGCTAACCGCCATCTTGTCATTGTGAATAAGGGCAAGAAAGGTACTGATTCTGGTTTTCAGATTTGCGAGAAGTGTGGTGCTGCGGCGACGGAAGGTGGCGGCGCGACGCAGTATACTAAGCACCGCCGCCCATATTTGGTGCAGTGGAAAAATGACAAGAAAAGGGAGGACTGTGACGGTCAATATCGTACCGTATTCCTTGGGCATACTTTCTTGTCGGATCTCTTGGTAATGGCAGCAATTTCGGTAATGGAAAGGGAGGAAGTGTTGGTGGCCAGAATGACATCCGGTCCCATCAGGGCGTCCAGTTTGGTGTAGATCTCTTTCTTAAGGCTCATTACTTCGGGTACAACTTCAATAACAAGATCGCCGGCAGCCAGGTCATCAAAGTTGGTGGTTCCTTTGATTCTGCCTACTACGGCATCGGCGGTTCCCGGAGCAGCTTTGCCTTTTTCTTCGGCCTTGGTCAGACCTTTTTTGATAGCTCCGATGGCTTTGTCAACAAATTTCATATCGATATCATAAAGAATAACATTCTTGCCGGCAGCGGCAATGGCCCAGGCAATACCCTGTCCCATAGTTCCTGCACCTAGTAAAGCAACATTATTAAATCCCATTAAATTGTAACCCCCTTATATTATTTCTTTCTGATAAGTACATACAGCCTTTTCTTTTCTCTTTAAGGCGAAACGAGAGTCAAACCACCCCCTTACCTCATTTAATACTATGAAAAGCTATAATAACTGAGATATTATCTTATAGCTAATTCATGCAATTATTATACCAATCCCTTGAGAAGCCTTTGAAAAGCGGCATATGGGCCAATATTATCCGTATTTATGAGCTATTTTAATATGGAATAACAGCTTTCCTGATCAAGAGGTTGTCCCAAAAGAGCTACATCGTATAAAAAGAATACCGTGTTTTAAGCATTTGGAGGTGTGACGCAAAATAAGACAGTGCAACAAAAAGGCACAAGTCCGCAAAACGATAGCTATTACAGTTTTATATCATATTTATGTAGTTTCCTATAAAGTACTGATCTATGGATATTGAGGGTTTTGGCGGCCTTACTCTTGTTGCCGCCGCAATTCTTCAACACTTCTTCTATAAGCGCTTTTTCCTGCTTACCCAGAATATTGCCCAAACTGGAATGAGACCCTGTAGTGGAGGAATAATGGTTTTTTCTTTGGATTATGTTATCGGGAATATCGTTTATCGTAATAGTGTTGCCTTCACAGAAGTTTACAGCCCGCTCAATAGTATTTTCCAACTCGCGAATGTTTCCCGGCCAGTCATAAGAACAGAAACTTTGTATAACTTCCGGGTTTATTTTTTCTACTCTGGTTCCCAGTTCCTGGTTAAGGCGATGCAGGAGATGGTGGCTCAGCAAAGGAATGTCATCAACCCGCTGCCTCAAGGGAATCAGGTTAAGGACAATTACATTCAGGCGGTAGAAAAGGTCTTCCCGAAACTTGTTCTCACTAACCAGCTCTGCCAGGTTCTGATTGGTGGCCGCGATTACCCGGATGTTTACTTTGGTGCTGCTGAGACTGCCAATGCGTTCTACTTCTCTTTCTTGTAGTACCCTTAGCAGTTTAGCTTGCATGGACAATGACATATCCGCAATTTCATCCAGGAAAATGGTTCCATGGTTGGCCAGCTCAAATTTCCCCGGTTTACCTTCTTTGAGGGCTCCAGTAAATGCACCTTCGTTATAACCAAAAAGCTCCGATTCCAGTAATGTCTCAGGTACCGCTGCGCAGTTTACCTTGACAAAAGGACCTTTGCGGCGCGGGCTCATATTATGTATGGCATGAGCAAAAATCTCTTTTCCCGTACCACTTTCCCCGGTAATGAGTACGGTTGACACGCTGCGAGCGGCCCGGGCAGCCAGAGCTTTTTGCTCACAAATATGCTGATTATTTCCCACTATGTGGTTTAAGGAATATCTGGCCGTCCCTTGCTGGTATTGTTCCAAAAGCTGTTCCCATTCATTTACTCGGCTTAACTCCACCGGACTGCTCTTTACGATAACTCCCAGGCTCCGGTTATGCCGCATAATAGGAAGGAAAACCAATCTTAGGGCCTGTCCATCAGGTGATAGTACTTCAGTGGAAAATGTTTTTCCCCGGTCTATGGCTTGTTGCAGGTTGGTCCAAGGGATCAGCGCGCCCATTATTTGGTTCAACTCGTTGGTGGAATTGGAGGGGAAAAACCCCTGGCAAAGTTCATTGGAATACAGCAGATGGGCATTTTTATCAAAAACTGCTATACCTTCATAAGGAGTTTGCAGAAGAGAATTTAATTGGTACTCCTTAAAACTGTCGATAGTACGCAAAATGGCATAGGCGGCATAGCATTTGGGTCTTATCTCCAGTAAACCCCGGGTTACATTTACTTCATCTTCATTAATCACTTTGATGTCTTTAACTATCCTATGCGGACCTTTGAGTATATTATCAAAGGTTAAATGAGGGTTTAGACAATCTACATTTTGACCCAGTATTTGATTAGGATTAAGGCCCAATATCTTTCCTGCGTTCTCATTGCAAAAAATAATATTTAGTGAGGTGTCGGTTATGAGTATGCCTTCATCAATGTTTTGCAGAATCGGATATAAAAGCAAGTCATGGGAGTGAAGTTCAAGATTGAGCGACATCAGCTTCACCTCAGGTCTTCTGCTGGTAGTGATCAGACATTGATACCGCGGTTCAGGCTACGGCTAACTTCCTGAAGAGTCGTTTGTTTTATTATGGTATCCAGAGTTTGTGAGTCCAGAATCCCAGTGGCTTCAAGGGCATTCTTCTTTTGAAATTCACGTACAAACTGGTTCAAATCATCTTTTTCGTCCATGCCCAGGCTGAAAAGCATTCGTTGGATCTGTTCTTTTTCTTCCTGGCTTATAACCATATACTCGGAACTGCTGGATGATGAAGATGCAAATGAAGAACTGGAATTGGCCTGGTTCAAATCCTGGGAAGATGCATCTCCGGCTGGTTGGGGTACAACCGGAGTAGTGGCATCGTTAATATTACCTTCAGAAGACGGTTCAGCAGATTGGGTCTTAAGAAGGTCCGTGTGTTGAACTATGTAGCTTACATTACTTATAAGGCCGATAGTAGAGCCCAGAATAACCGCTGATGCGAGCACCAGGATCATAAAGAAAAAGTAACCTTTCCGCATCGAACTCCTCCCCATTAAACATCATTATTAAATCTATTGTATGCTATAGTCGAGCGTTTTTCAATTCCTCTTGACAGAAGAGCGGGTTTTTTTGTTTTTCCCGGGACTGACCTGCTTAGCATTGATAATGTTTTGACTGTAAAAAACGGTTAACCCCCGGTGCAATAGGTAAAAAACGTTGCGAGCTGGAGCGATAAGCAGAAGCGAAAGGCAGGGAGATTCCACAGGTTCCCCCTGCCTTTCATGCTATCCAGTGCAATTACTTTTTGATGGGAAAATAAACCTCTGTTACATATTCGCTGAGCGAAACACCATGGGAAAAGTCTTTCACATAGAGATCAAACGGCGGACCTGCAATGACATAGCCTTCACGTTCAATCCATTCGCTCAGGGCAGCGTAGCACTCTCCCAGATTGTCATAAGGGCCTATGTGTGTAGCAAAGCAGCAAAATCCCGGAGACAAATCCCTGATATGTTCCCCTGCTCCGCCTGCAATTTGCACGGCAATCTCCATATCGGAATTGTCGTGGTCAAATACCTCATCATGATAGATAATCAAATACGGGCCGCTGGGGTTTATTTTCTTTCTTTCCATTTCGGCAAACATAGCGGCAAAAGCGGCATCAAGGTCTTCCAGACCCATATTCTTCCTGTGGCTGAAGATAGTCATAGGGTGCATCTCAACGGTTTTAACCAAATAATCCGCTTGCATTATATTCTCACACCTTTCTATTTTCGCAATGTCCTGCTCCATCTGCAGCAGGATGTGCTGCTGGTCGTTGATATGCAGCAGGAACTCCTCTTTTTTGGCTTGTAGGAGTTCGCCCAGACGGCTGTTGTCCCTTGTGGCCAGAACGGCGGAAATCTCAGGCAAAGAAAACCGATACCGCTTTAGCCTCGTAATCAGCAGCATGTCCCGAAGCTGAGAGACTTCGTAATAGCGGTAGCCGGAGTCCTTGCTGACAAATCCGGGCTTGAGAAGCCCTATCTGATCGTAATAGCGGAGCGTCTTGGTAGATACCCTGCTGATTTTGGAGAATTCTCCGATTGTAAGCATAGAATCACCACCCGATGTAATTTGAACATGTTCTGATTGGAGTATACGGCTTCCAGTTAGGGCAAAGTCAAGCGCTCTTTTCATATTTATATAAAATTAATTTCTGGAGGCCGAGCTTATTCCGCCAAACAAATATCACAAGATGTTCGTTGATAAATGGTATCTGGTGCTGTATCAGATCAGACTAAGTTGTTTCATGCTGCCAGCATGGGCACAGCCCAATTTGAGCGAAAAAGCCTGACACTTGGGGTTGCAGAAGCAAAAGTACTTTTAAAAAAGCCAGGGCAAGGACTTACATACAATCAAATTGTGCAAAAGGCCTTTAAATATCTGCAAGTTATTTCCTTCTTGACAAAAGAGTATAGCTCCTATACACTAATGCTATGCTGATTAAAGATAGTAAAAACAAAAACAAAATTAGCTTTACACTCTTGCGTATAGTGTGGAAGCTTTTTGAGATTGACAAAAAAACCCGCAATTACGGTACGGACGAACCGCTTTTTGAGGCGGAGATTCACATGATTAAATCCATTAAAGAAAATGAGGGCATTCATGTGACAGGCCTTGCCGATTTACTGGAGGTGACGAAGGGTGCAGTTTCTCAGATCGTCATGAGGCTTGAGAAGAAAGGAATGGTTGTAAAGGATAGGGATGACAGCAACCAATCAAAGCTTGTTTTGAAATTAACTACCAAGGGTGAAACAGCTTATGTTAATCATGAAAAGCTTCATCAGGAATTTGATGACCTCATCCGTGAAATCTTAAAGGAGGCATCTCCGGAACATATTGCATTCCTTACCGATTTCTTGGACTTACTTGATAACAGGATTGATGATTATGAAAAAGGTAAAAGCGAATGATATTTTTTTACCAAAAGAGTATAGCTGCTAAACACTTTTCTGCTTCTATTCTTTAATCAGTATATTTTTTAGGATAAGAGTATATCATCTATACGCATGAATGTTTTTCCTGCAAAGAGGCAATCGAATGAATAACAGTGATGAGAAATTTAAAATACTGTATCTTAGTAAGCGCTTAATATGTGTAGTTCCCTTATTAATCTGCAACCGTTTATAAAGAGGAGATGGTATTGTGAGCAAATGGTTGAAAGTTACCATTCTATCTATTTCACTGCTTACCGTAATGTCCGGGGCCGCAGTAGCTCCGGCCCTGGCCGAAATCGCCCGGGCTTTTCCCCATATCGGTTCTAATTCCATAAAAATGGTTTTAACAGTCCCCTGTCTCTTGATTATCCTGGGGAGTTTGATTTCCGGCCGGCTGGTTTCAGTTATGAAAAAACGCACTATCTTGCTAATCGGTTTAAGCCTTTACCTTGTTGGCGGCTTGGGAGCGGGAATGGTTGACTCTTTTAGCGCTTTGCTCGTATTGCGAGGTATTCTGGGCTTGGGAGTAGGCCTGATTATGCCGCTGTCCATAAGCTTAATTGCCGACTATTATACCGGAGATGAAAGGGGTCGCCTTATGGGTATGTCTACGGCCGTATCAAGTTTAGGCGGCATTATTGCTACTGTTTTATCCGGCATAGTGGCAGTTATCAGTTGGAGATGGTCATTTAGTATATATGCCCTGGGTTTCGCCGTATTATTCCTGGTGCTTTGCTTCTTGCCCAAATTGGAAAAGGAAAGCGCCGCCGATAGTGAATTCAAAGCTCAACCCCTGCCGTCATCTATTTACTACACTGCTATATTAACCTTCGGATTATTGATAGTATTCTTCGCCATAGTTACCAGCCTGGCCTTGTTTATCCAGAACCAAGGTTGGGGCAATGCCAATACCACCGGTCTGGCACTGGGCTTAACCAATATTTTCGTTTTTGGGGCCGGCGTCAAATTTCAGACTGTTTATTCCCGGTTTAAATCCTATACCGTCCCCGGTGGTTTACTTTTATTGGTCGTGGGTTTTACCCTGCTCAGCCTCAGTCATAACATCTATACAGTGTTGACGGGATTAGCCGTGTTTGGTCTGGGCTTCGGCATACTAATGCCCTTGATATATTTGCAAACAACTTCCGTGGTTTCGGAAGAGATGCGGCCCCGTGCCACCGCACTGGTAGGCGGCTGCTTCTATCTGGGCCAATTTGCCTCTCCGCTTGTTTTAAGCCTGGTGGGGATAATCAGCGGCAATTACAGCATACGGATGATATTCACTGTTCTGACCTTTGCCCTGTTGGCAGCATTTATCGTATCAGCGGTTATGACAATAAAAAAAAGCCATACCTTATACCACAAATCCAATGAAACTATGTAGGAAATAGGGTGAACCTTTCATACAGGAGAGGTGCCGGGACTGTACAGTATGTTACTATACGGTAAATGCTTGTTTTTGCCGGATAAATATGCCATGCTAAAGGCGAACATTCGCAACACCCTGACCTACGAGTAATGCATATTTTGCAATTCATCCGCGAACACAACGGTGAGGTATCGATCGCAAATCTCGAGATAGAGACCGGCTTTTCAGCCCGGCACCTTTTTTCTGATGTCGGTTTTTTTCAAGACCAGCCCTATTTAAAACGGTAAATTAAGAAAAAACTTCAACAGGAGGAAACTATGAATATTAAGTTTTCGTCTTCAGTTATTCTGGTGAAAAATATCGTGACCTCACGGGAATTTTATGAAGAACTATTAGGGCAAACCGTTATGATGGACAACGGTCCCAATGTCATTTATGAAGGGGGGTTTTCAATATGGCAGCGGGATGCCGCTCTGGGGATTATCTTCGAAGATACGCCGAAATCAAACATAGAAAACGCGCTCCCTGCCTTTGAGCTGTATTTTGAATCGTCTAGCCTGGAGCAGGCCTGGAAAAGGTGCAGCATTAACCCTGAGCGTGTCATCCACCCTATCATGGAACATCCCTGGGGACAACAGGGCTTTCGTATTTATGATCCGGACGGCTTCATAATAGAGGTTTCGGAACCGCTCCCTGTAATGGTGCAGCGCTTTATCAAAGAGGGATACTCCATGGCTCAAATCGCTGAGAAATCAGGTATGCCCGAATCATTGGTATGCTTCATGGCGGAACAGTCTGACTAGAGAGGAAGAGTAGTTATGGATCTAGAAAGTATTCAATCTTATTGCCGTCAAAAAGCAGGTACTACGGAAGACTTTCCCTTTGGTCCGGATGTGATGATTTTCCGGGTAGCGGGGAAGATGTTCGCTATGGTGAGATTGGACATAAGTCCACTGAGGATTAATCTCAAATGTGATCCTCTCATGGCGGAATCATTACGGCAGGAATTCCCGGCGATTACCCCAGGATACTATATGAACAAACGACACTGGAATACCGTCACTCTGGACGGCTCCATAAAAGAAAATAAAATCCTGTTCTTGATTGATCACTCCTATGAACTGGTGTACAAAAGTTTACCGAAGGCAACCAGAATAGAAATAGGGCAACCAAAAGGCTAAAAATGTCATATGTTAAACTGGCAATTTCTTTGCCAATCAAAGTAATGCCGTTTGTCTCATTTATTCTGGAAACGAGTTGGGAATATTTAAAAAGACCAAAGTAATGGTACATCATAGAAGGCATTATATTTGGTGTTATTCGCAGCCTGGTGCAATTAGTTAAACGTATGAAAAAGAGCAAGAACGTACAATACAAAACATGAATACCGCCGTGAGATTAATACAGTCGGCTGGGCGGCTAATTAAAGGACTATAATTTTATCGAACAAGCCGACAAATTAACTTGGGAGGCATTTATATGGAAAAAGATAATCTAATGGAGATAATTGAAAAAGGGAAAATCGAATATCTGGATAAATCGATTGATGTAAACAAATTAATTTGGAATGATCATCCCAGTTATGCCGGGGTTAGTTTAAAACACCTGGTAAGCGGGCAAGAAACTGAGGGCAGATTCAATGTCGCCTGGTTAGAGTTGACGCCAGGCATGAAATAAGCGAGCATATTCATGAGGATAAATGGGAATTGCATGAAGTAATATATGGCAGTGGTAAATGTATAATGCTGGATAAGGAAATTCCATACCAACCGGGAACTGCGGCGCTTATACCTGCAGGTATAAAACATAGAGTAATAGCCGAGCAAGGCACTTTGTACCTGCTGGCCAAGTTCGTACCAGCTTTGCAAACGTACTGTAAGGTGTTGTTGGCTTTGAACGAATTAAATGGTAAGGACTGAATCCGCTGATTAACCCGAAGAAGTTGAAGAGGTATTTATCGGAAGACATCTTGTTAAAAAGTTACGTATGGGCCGATATTTGGTTCTTGGGCAAAGCGAAGAAGGCCGTTGCCTTTTCGTGATATATGATGTTAAGGAGAATCGAATACGGATAGCAATAGCAAGAGACATGGAAGATAAAGAACGCCGACTCTATAGAAGAGAGGGGGGGTTAAAAATGAAAAAGAAGTTACCGGCTTTTAAATCAGAAAATGAGGAAACTTTATTTTTGGAAAATAACAGTGTTGCTGATTATTGGGATACTCTAGAGGATGGAGAGCAAATAGAATTATCTCCTGAACTAGCCGCAAGAATTAAGAAACGTAGTCAATTAAGAATGATAAGCCTACGTTTACGTGAGGACCAAATTGAAGCCGCAAAGAAAATTGCCCGGGTTAGAGATATCCCTTACCAGGTTCTTCTACGATCCTGGATAACACAGGCGATTAAAACAGAGGAAAGTAAACACACATCCCCCAGCAGGCAACCCCAACCTGACCATGACCAGCCTTGGGCATAATTTTATTGTGTCGCTGTCTTTCGTTCTGCTAGAATTACCATAAGCTGGTTAAGCATTAATGAAAGAGGTGATTTCCCATTATGTTTCAAGTTCTCTCCAAATTAGATATCCAAACCCGAATAACCCAGAATTACTGGTCGGCTGAAAGGGTTGATGCCAATTCTGATGTCCAGGTGATCAGTACTGCAGCAGGCAGGACTCATTTTGTGGCTCTCAGCCATGATAACCGGATATGGGTTTGTATGCCTAAGGACAATACGGAAACCGGTAATCAACTGGAACAGACGGAACTGTCAAGTATTGTGGCAGCTTTAAATACCGGACTACAGGATGAATTGCTCATCTTTGGCGCCAGGGTAAACTTTTTGCAGGTAATAAGGGAGGAAGCGCACGGTTTATCCGCGCCGGTGGAGTTTACTTTAGCTCCTCCGGTCAATACCAGTAGAATTGCCCGGATCTTTACCCGGAAAATTGACCGTAATATGTATATCGGTATTCTTTATCAATACGGGGAAGAGGAGCGATATGCTTTTTCCTTTTGCATTTGGGATATGCTTTCACCCAACCCGCCGTTTATCAATACCAATCTGACTACAGATACCCTGGAGTGTGCCTGGTGGGGAGAAACCGAAGATGACCTCGTATTCGTGACCATCACTGACGATACTTTAGTTTCTTACGATATCAATACTTTTAAAATTAATTATGCGGCCATTGCCACCGGGCCCAAGGTAAAAAAACTGGATACCACGGTTGCAGGAAATGGCGATAAGGTATTGTATGCTTTACTGGATGATGGGAAATTGTACCGTCTGCGCCAGGAGAATGACCGCTTGTTTTGGAATCCTTTGCTGAACGAGGTTGATCCTCGATGCTTCGATAATTTTAAGGTGGCCTATGTGGGAGAACATCTGCATGTTTTCGCCAGTGCCAATAGGATTCTATACCATCTGGAAAACCGTGATGAAAATATGACTTCGGCTTTTCTTCCCATAGCCCGGAATCTCACGGCTTTTTCCCTGGATAAATGTAATAAACATGAGTTAAACCTGGTACTTATGAAAGAATGTGCTCCCGCTGATGATAGCGTTAATTTTGGTTTTGTTGCCACCAACAACGGAATTGAGCATATCCGTTACAACAGTGATTCGGAACAATGGGACAGCGGAAGTATTATGGTTAAGTCGGCTAATCAAAAAATATATGAATATAATGCCTATGCCAGCGAAATCACCTTTTTTACCGAGGAAGGGAACCCCTGCCCTGGTCTGAACCTGGAGCTGTGGACTCCCGAATACAAAGAACTGTCTCTAAATGACCGTATCTACAAGGTGAGCCCCGACCATAAAATTACAGCGCAAACAGATATGATGGGCAAACTGCATATAGTTCAATCGGCGACCTCTCTGAACTCGGCTGATATCGTTTTTAAAATAGCCGGAGCAAATGATGATAACCACTATGTAATCAAACAGAATGAAAAACATAAGGAGAGGCTCTCTAATATTACGGCCCAATCTCTCCTGGAAGCCAGGAAAGATGATGGTTCCTATTTGATTGTCCAGGAATACCGGCAAGAGCAAGTCCTAAACCATGTGGCCGATGCCATGCATCGTGTCCTCAACGCCAGCCTGCCAGACCGGAAAATGCAGATCAGCAATTCGCTGATTGCCCATAATTCACCCCTGGACATTTGCTGCTATAACAGTGACCCCACCATGATGTTGAATCGTATTCCCAATCCTCGGGCTATCGGGAGTTTCGAAATTGTTTTTACGGATAATGATGTGCTTTTCAGAACCCTGAGCGCGGAAGAATATAATAATGCATGTTTGGAAGCCGAAAACGGCTTTTTTTCTTTCTTCAAGGATATGTTTCGGGCTATTGCCGATGGTATCGTAAAGGTAACCAAAATCGTGGTAAATGCAGTGGAGGAGGCTGTTAACGCCACCATTCATTTTGTTGAAGACGCAGTTGCAAAAATAGGTAATTTTGTTATCAAAACGGTACAGGAAGTCGTTAATCTGGCTGAGTCTATTTTTACCGCCATTAAAACCTTTTTTGTTGATATCGTCCACTGGCTGGGCATCCTTTTTAACTGGCAAGACATTCTTAAAACCCAGGAGTTTCTTGCTCAGGCGTTAAACGATACTTTCCGCCGGATGTCTGTGGTTATGAAAGAGAATCGCGGCAAGGTACAAGCCCGGTTCAAGACTGCTGAAAAGGAAGTGCAGGATGCTTTTGCCACCATAAAGGCTAAACTCGACCCGTCCATAAATATCCGCCAGGGGCCGGAGGAAAGGAGTCCTGACGACCCCTATCTGGTGGGTTCGTCCAATAATATCGTACATAGCAAATTAATGGCTAACGGCAACCAGACCGGCCTGATTGATGATGGTCAGCTCGAAAACATCAATATGGACATTTTAGACCGCCTGTTATTAAAAATACAGGAAGTCACCAGTTCTACCGGAACCAGTCTGCAAAAAGCGCAGGATTATTTCGAAAAAGCAATAGCCAATGAATTGGTTCTGCAAAATATATTATGCGGTATGGTAGAAATGGTGGAAGCACTGGTAGAAGCAGTTCTTTCCGCCACCGAAGCCGTAGTTTTAACTATTATAGACGGAATCGAGGAATTGCTGAGTCTGCTTAGCATTTGCCTGAATACAAAGATTAAAATCCCCTTCCTGAGCGAGCTTTTTTATAGCCTGTGCCACCAGGAAATGACCATTTTAAATGTGGGCACTCTATTGCTGGCTGTTCCCATTACCGTGATATACAAAATTATTTCCGGAGGTCAGGCACCTTTTGCAATAGAACTATCCCGGGATAGGCAGAGCAATTCTGTATCCGCTAAAGCCGCTTATATCATCAGTGCTGTTTGTGCCGGTATATTCTATGTATTAGGTGCGGTTCTGGAATGTTTTGAAGTCTACGAAATATCCAAACTCTTATTTGGGATATTAGCATTTTCAACTATTGCTGCCGGTTCATTGTGGCTGGGATTTTCAACCGATCTGAGTGCTGCTGCCAGTTCGGAGGCCGTATTAGGGGTATTAATCGTGGGCATATTATGTCTGGCGGTGGATGCCGGACTGTATATAGCCCGCTTTTTTGACCGACCACTTCCGGTAGGGCCGGAAGAGATGGATAGTTCCGAGGAAAGCCAGGATTTTGATGTGGATAAGTATAAGTATATATCCGCCATATTGGATGGCATCATGGGTGTCGTATCCATATGTGTTGGCACCTGGTATTTTATTGCGGAACTGATAAACCCCAAACCCAAAAGTGACTTAACCAAAGCTTTTGTGGTTATTGGGTCGGTAGTGCCGGGATTGGCCTCGACATGCAAATTTGGCAATCTGGCGGAAAAAACAAAGCCCAATCTATGTTTCGGTCTGAGAGCAGTTTCTTATATTTGTGGAGCTGCAGTGACTGTGGTCTACGCAGTAATGGCAGTTAAAGAGCCCAAGCCTCAGCCAGCATTACAGGGAGATATGCCTTATGTCTTTGCTTGAGTTGAAGGAGATTATAACAGCCCAGGAGCGCTACCAGGCAGAGAAGCCCGGGGCGCTGCCGGATGACCTCTATTTACGCAGATGGACGAGCCCTGCTCTCAATACGGCACCGGATATCTGGATTGCAGGAAACGTACCGCTGCCTGATATCCAAAAGCTCAGTGAAAACTATGCCACCGACAGCTCAGATGTTTCTCTGCAGTCGCGTCAGGATAACTATATTTATGTGCGAGCGAGGAATAATGCCTCAGAACCAAGGCGGAGAAGGGTTGCGCAATTGTATGCGGCAGAACTGGATTTGATTATGTGGCCCCACTCCTGGAAAGAAATCTACACCGATACCGGCTCCAATATTTCACCCTTTGCTACGGTTGCTCCTCAGGCTGTAGCCGTAGCAACCGAAACCTTTGTATTTCCATATGTGGTGCCGGCTACTTCCGGATATACCCTGATTGCCCAGATCAACGATTTAAGCAACCAGTTGAATCCTAAACCACAACAGTCCACCCCTTTGGATATGGCAGCATTTAATGCCGATCCCCTGTGGGCCAGCACTAATACCTGCCTTATCCCTGCTCAGGGGTATGTGGTTAAAATGGACACCAGATTGACTACCGCCTCCACGCCCAAAGCCGGAGGAACCTATTTAATAACCCTTGATGTCAAAGGCTGTGTGGGCACAGAGGTAGAGCTTAAGGGCAGCACTGCGGACAGTAAGGGCAAGCCCATCCAGTTTCGCAGCCAAGTAACTGATGATGGACGTTTTTTTGGCTCAAGCTATTATTTGGTGCCTAGTTATAATGCCTATATTTCCCTGTATATTTATACCGATGATATGAAAAAGGTGGAGCAGGCCGAGCTGACTTTTACCAGCAGCTACCAGGCCAGCAGCAATGATATCCAGAGGGCGGTGGAGATGGGATTGATTGCCGGCGACATCAGCCTGGATGCGTTTCATTCCGGCTACATCGAAGAAGCAAAACCCTTTATGGTCCTTCGTTCTTTAAAACTATGTGCAGGTGGGAGGTAAATGACTTATATGGGTATAACATTTCATTCCAATGAAGAACTTCCTGATGACCTTTATATGCATAAAGCCGATAGTTGTTACAAACATATGCATGGTTTGCCGGAATGGTATAATTTTAATGCCCCGTGCATTCTTGCCCACCCGGCAGATTCCTCCAGCATTAAGGAAGGATACAGCAGTTGGGCGCTCAGAGCCCGCAGGTTCACCACCGGGGTGGAGTTAAATGTGAGAATAGCAGCATCCAATAATGCCAGCACACCTAAAAGCAACCGGATTGCCTGTCTGTATTATGTGGAAAAAGACTACTTGCCTTTTACCGCTCACTGGCAGGAGCTCAGGACCTACCAAGGCAACCTGCTCTCCGACTTCGGCACTGTTGAGCCGGGTCAAAGAGTTTTGGCCCAGGATAGTTTTAAGCTGATACTGCCTGAAAATGGGGACTATTATATCATCGCGCAGATTAATGATATTGAGAACAGGCTGAATCCTAAGCCCCCGTCCACCATGGCCATTGATTTGGAAAAACTTCATCAGAGCTATTTGTGGAGCGTTCTTGATACTGCCAATCCGGTTTATATTACTTGCTGAAGAGGCCGGGGGAGGGATATTATGGGAACAAAGAGCGTCCCCTTACTTCCCAGGAGCTTGATTTTTATTAACGATCATTATATGGTTTATTATTATAATAGAGTTTGAAATACCAGCTGTGCTGGATGGTCATGGCGGATGAACAGAGAACAGGCATCACAGTGGGCAAATTCAATAATCTCGTCAACAATCAGATCAAAAAGATTATCCAAGCGATTTTCCGAACTTAGAGCAATTCCAATTTTAGTTAATAAAAAGGTAATATTTTTATATTCCAATCCTGATCACACTACTTTATCTCAAAATACGATCAAGGAGAATGGGATCAATCCCATTGTTTCCATGCCTATTATATTTTAAAAAGGGTCGGAATACCAGTATTCTACAGACCCGATGGCCGCCATTCGTTCACTGCGACAAGGACTAGTCAATTTTTTGACAAAACTAAGGAGTGTTTAGAATGCCATTACCTTTAGCTATTATTTTAGGTATTGCTCTTGGTATCGTTATTGCCGAGTTTAATATAATGTTGTTAATATGTGTGGTTATTTGTCTTCCGGGATATTATGCAGTGAAACAATTTATGGGAGAAAGAAAAATAGATGGCCCGTGGATCATTGATTGGGGTCGGCTTTTACAAATGTTCTTAATCCAGGCTGCCATATTAGGAGCTTTAGTTGCATTCTCAATAGCTGACGATAATCTAAATAAACTTTTTATTATAACTGCTTTTATTGTCTATAGTATTTTATCTGCTTTAGGTTGGGCACTAAGAAAAGAACCTGTTAGTTAATAATACTATTTTTCCCTTATGCGTTTATGGCAAAATAAAATACATCAATAAACTGAAAAATCATCAACAGCACCGCGAAAATATACTACCCTCCGTCAGACCGTCACCAATACCCAGTAATACGAACTAAGAATCGCGAAAGGACACAAGCGAAGATAGCCAGAAGCACTATTCCCCCGATTACTTCTGTCCAACCTGTATTGCCTGCCAGTAGGGGTAAGACAGGGAGTAAACAAGTTTAGATGTCCTCATATTATGGGTAAATGCGATTGTCCTTTTGGCTCCGCCTGGTGTTCTGATAGCAACTATGGGATGGTGGTAAAAACTAAAGTTAAAAACGATCCGAGGTTATTTTCAACTCCGCACCGGGGTACGGCCAACTGGCAGAAGCCTTACAATAAACGTACATATTCGGAACGATGTTTCAGCCGTTTCAAGGAAAACCTTGGTTTGGAAACCGGGTTAAACGTTAGGAAAATCAGTAAAGTTGAGAGCCACGCTTATCTTTGTGCTATAACCATGATTGCAGCCGTAATAGCAGTTAACCAAGATAGCAGTACCCAATCCTTGACTGCATAGACTAAATATATAGGGTTTTAAAAGAACAAAACTAATTCAAGGGGGTAGTTTGCCTTTATTGCATAATCTGACCATTACTATCGTGTCAATATGGTAATAAATGTATTGCTGTTTGTGGTAGGTAGATTTGACTACTCTTTTAATGCGCACTTTTTTGAATTATGCAAAAGTCTCACTTCCTAAAACAAGTAAATAATTATTGAAGATTCTACGGAAAATCCAAGAATGCAATTTATTTGAATAACAAATCTAACTAACCCACCCATGGCTGAGGGGCCACAACCACCGATAAAAAGCGAGTTATATGCGCTTGTTATATAGTAGGATGGGGTAGTAAACAATACCTCACCCCTTAACCCTCACTCCTCACTTTTATTACTAGGGAAACACTTATTAATGCAAATTTACTTCCCCTGCGCAGGGGCTTATGCTAGAATATAGGGGAAGATTTTTGGGTGGTTTGATGATGAAGATTGCAATTGATGGACCGGCCGGTGCGGGAAAAAGCACTGCGGCCAAGATTTTGTCTAAATTTATGTCATATATATATATTGATACTGGAGCTATGTACCGGAGTCTTACCTGGAAAGCACTGCAAACGGGGACAAATCTCGATGACGAAAAAGCCCTCTATGAGCTCGCCACCAATACCAATATCCATTTCCAAAAAGACGATTCTCAACAAAAGGTATTCTGTGATAGCTTTGATGTAAGCGAGGAAATACGTTCACCTCGTATTAGTTCGTATGTTTCCAAGCTGGCATCCTATCCCTCAATAAGGCAATTAATGGTACAAAGACAGCAAGAAATGGCCTGTAACCATTCAATAGTAATGGATGGAAGAGATATCGGAGAGTGTGTATTACCGGATGCTGATTACAAGTTTTTTTTAACGGCCAGTATTACGGAAAGGGCTCGCCGCCGTTTAGAAGAAATGAAATCTCAAGGTTATGAACAGCAACTTGAGTCAATAATAGATGAGATTAGGAAACGGGATGAAGACGATGCCCGGCGGGAAGTTGGGTCTCTTAAGGTATTACCGGATTCCATTGTGATAGATACTAGTAGTATGACAATTGAACAGGTTGTAGAGAAGATTCTATCCATTATCCGGGAGGATTAGGATGTTATATTCGTTTCTCAGGGCTATTATTCAGGTTCTTTTTTCCCTGTTCGGTTTGAAAACAGAAGGATTACACAATATAGCGGAAAAAGGTCCTTTAATACTGGCAGCCAACCATGTTAGTTACTGGGATGCTATCGTGGTGGCCGCCGCAGTAAAACGTCCGATTCATTATATGGGCAAAGCCGAATTATTTGATTATCCTTTGCTGGGATTTTTTATAAAAAAACTTAATGCATTTCCGGTTAGAAGAGGCATCGCTGACAGAAATGCTATAAAAAAGGCCCTGTTGGTTCTGGAAGAGGGAAAAATCCTGGGTATATTCCCTGAAGGGATGAGAAACTTAAAAGGGGAAGACTTGAAGGCCCAGGCGGGAGTAGCTATGATAGCCCTTAAATCCGGAGTTCCAGTAGTACCTGTAGCTTGTATAGGTACTAAAAGGATTCTACCCTTGGGATGGTTTCGCCCGCTAGTGGTTAGAGTAGGCGATCCTATTGGTCTTGAAGAGTATCAGGGGCAAAAAGTTAATTCGGCAGCTATGGAAAAGCTAAGCAGTGAGATTATGACTAAAATAAATCTTCTTTTAGAAAAATAAAGAAGGATTTAGCTATATTATTACTGAATAGTAATATTGTCTGTGAGGGAAATAAATTGTATGTACTACTTGCTCGAAATGCAGGATTTTGTGCTGGGGTAAGAAAAGCAGTTAAAATTGCGGAGGAAGCTGCAAGAGAACCTGGTAAGTGGTTTAGTTTAGGACCGCTGGTTCATAATGACGAAGTAGTAAATTACTTTCGGCAAAAAGGCATAGAGCCGGTGGACATATTGGAAAGAATTGGGGAACAACCGGCCGGGATAATAATCCGCTCCCACGGAACTTCTCCTGAATTGATAAAACAAGCCCAGGAACTCGGCTTGGAAGTTAGGGATGCTACCTGTGTTCTAGTAAAAAATATTCATGAAATAGTGACCCGGTTAAGAGGTGAAGATTATGATATAGTTGTTTTCGGGGATGCCAGGCACCCTGAAGTCGAAGGAATATTGGGGTGGTGTGGCCAGGGAGCTAGTGTAGTTGCCAATGCTGATGAAGTTGGTGATTTACCTGTTATGCAAAAAGTAGCACTGCTTTCCCAAACCACCAAGGATGAAAAGGAATTTCAAAAGGTAGCGGGAGCTTTAAGTAATAAATGCCGGGAACTAAAGGTTTTCAATACCATATGCTCAGCCACCAGGAGCCGACAGGAAGCGGCCAGAGAATTATGCCGGAAAGTAGATTTAATGCTGGTAATCGGCGACCTAAAAAGTTCAAACACCCGCACTCTTAGGAAGGAGTGTCAAAACACCGGAGTCAGGACTTTTCAAATACAAAAGGCTTCTGAAATCAAACCGGAATGGTTGGATGGGGTATCAAAGATCGGAATTACCGCAGGAGCTTCGACTCCGGACTGGATAATTAAGGAGGTATTGGATAGGATGACGTTGTACGAGGAAGAAAAGATGCTGGATGAAAACCAGGAAACCAATCAGGAGACTATGCAGGAAACCAATCAGGAGACTATGCAGGAAACAAGCCTGGAGCCTATGGAGCCTGAAGTCAAGGAGGAAACGCCCGCCAATGAAGAGTCATTTGCCAAGCTGGAAGCCGAAATGGCCGATTTTACTACTCCCAGTAAAGGAGATGTAATAAAGGGCAAGGTTATTCAGGTGCTGGATGATGAAGTAATGGTGGATGTGGGTGGCAAATCTGAAGGAATTATCCCCCTGCGGGAGATGTCCTTGCAAGATATAGATTCCGCCAAGGAACTGGTTGAAGTTGGTGACGAGATAGAAGTAATGGTATTAAAATGGGATGATGATGGTACCATTCTGCTTTCCAAAAAGAAAGTTGATGCCAAAATACTTCTGGATGAGTTAGAGGAAAGCTTTAAAGAAGGAAAAGTAATTACAGGTACGGTTACGGGCAGCGTTAAAGGCGGTTTATTGGTTGATGTTGGAATCGTAGCCTTTTTACCCGCTTCTCATGTTGAAGATGGTTATGTTAAAAATTTGGATGAATATATTAACCGGGAATTGTCTTTTAAGATAATTGAATTCAATCGTAACAAGAGAAGAGGTTCTCAGGTAGTGCTTTCCCGCAAAGAACTGGTAGCCGAAGAAAAAGCCAAACAGAAAAAACAGTTCTGGGAAGAGATCGAAGAGGGACAGGTTCGCAAAGGCCGGATAAAACGGCTGGTAGATTATGGTGCTTTTATTGACCTGGGTGGTTATGAGGGTCTATTACATGTTTCCGAGATTGCACATACCAGAATTGATCAACCTTCCGATGTCTTACAGGAAGGAGAAGAAATAGATGTTTACATCCTGGCTCTGGATAGAGAGAAGGAGAGAGTATCCCTGAGCCGCAAGAAATTACTTAAGAGCCCCTGGGAGATAGTGATGGAAAAATTCCAGGAAGGGGATATTATTGAAGGTACAGTAGTGCGGATTGCTCCATTCGGAGCTTTTGTTGAAATCGAAGCCGGGGTTGACGGTTTGGTTCATATTTCCCAACTGGCCAACCACCGGGTGGAGAAACCTGAAGATGTGGTTCAAGTTAACGAGAGTATTAAAATAAAAATACTAAGCATTGACCCTGAGGAAAAGAGAATAGGACTTTCCCTGAAGGAAGCCCTGAATGAGATGGAGAATCAGGAAGTACAAGACTACATGGAAAAACAAGAAGAGAACGAATAAGTATTTTAGGAGTGAAAAGAAATGCCTATTTTTGACTTTGAATGTCAAGATTGTGGTAAATCTTTTGACAAGATGCTTTCCTACATTGACAAAGATAAGGTTCATTGCCCGGAATGCGACTCCTCCAATATAAAGCAGTTATTTTCGTCTTTTAATACCACCAGATGGGGTACGAAGACGAATAAGCTGCCAGGCCCCGATAGCTGTGGAGGATGCAGTAACAGCGGGTGTCCAATGAGGTTTTAGGCTGCCGCTGGCAGCCTTTCTTACTTCTAGAGCTGCTTTTTGTTCCCTTATATATAGAGGTTGAAGGATAATATGAAATCAAGCGGTATTATTTTGGCCGGAGGCAAAAGTTCGCGCATGAAATTTAACAAGGCTTTTGCCCGAATAACTTCGCAAACGGCCATTGAAATTATAATTAAAAAGTTTCAGGCTTTTTTTTGTGAAACCATTATAATTAGCAATGATCCGGAGGAATATCTGCACCTGGGCCTGCCAGTATTTACCGATGTTTATCCCCGACAGGGACCGGTAAGTGGTATTCATTCAGCATTGTATTATGCCAGTAATGAAAGCATATTTTTGCTGGGATGCGATATGCCTTTTATTGAAATGCAGGTGGTTGAATATATGTTGCAAAAGCTGGGGGAGTATGACAGCGTCGTTCCTTGCATTGACTCCCAACTACAACCAACATCGGCTGTCTACCATCGCAAATGCTTACCCCTGTTTACCTCTTGCCTGGAAAATCAAAGACTGAAGTTAACCCGTATCTTCTATGAAGAAATTGATGCCCTGCTTGTTCAGGAGGAGGAATTAGCACAGTTCGGCAACCCCCGCGAGATTTTTTTCAATGTTAATGACCCCGGGGCGCTTAGTATAGCCCGGGAAATGGCAGGGAGGCTGATCCCATTAGAAAGCAACGAAAATCAGAACACCTGGTAATAGCCAATAGACTAAGCGATGGCCCGGTTAGCCCCGGATTTGAGGACATAAGATTAATAAATAATTCGCTACCGGAATTGAGCCTGGACGAAATCGACCTGAGCCTTAATTTCCTGGGTAAAGAACTGCAATATCCTCTCATGGTAAATGCTCTTACCGGTGGGACCGCACAGGCTTTGGCCATTAATCGGTCCCTGGCGCGGATGGCACTCAAATACAGTCTGCCTATGGCTGTTGGTTCACAGAGTATTGCCTTGGAATCTCCGGAAGCTGGTCCATCTTTTAGCATAGTTCGAGATATTAATCCTAATGGGATAATACTGGCAAATATGAACGCAGCTACCAGGGTAGAAGAAGCTCTGGAAGCTGTTAGAATGATATCCGCTGATGCACTGCAGCTACACTTTAATGTAGTACAGGAGCTTGCTATGGCCGAAGGAGACCGCAATTTCAAAGGCATAGTGGATAATGTTCGTCAGATTGTTCATGAATGTCCGGTGCCGGTTATTGCCAAGGAAGTTGGCTTTGGTTTTAGCCGGGAAGCAGCCCAGTGTCTAATGGAAACCGGAATCGAAATCCTTGATTGTGGTGGGCAGGGAGGCACGAACTTCATTGTTATTGAAGACCAGAGAGGAGGAAATTTTGCTGGTGAATTAGATACCTGGGGTATACCCACCGCCATAAGCCTAATGGAAATATTGCAGCTACCCGTTAAGCAGGTAATAGCTTCCGGTGGAATCCGAAGCGCTCTTGATGCGACCAAGGCATTGACATTAGGGGCGGATTTGGTGGGGATGGCTGCTCCCTTGCTTAAAGCCTTTGTTTCTGGGGGTTTGGAAGCCCTGGATCAAAGCCTGAGTGGATTTTTCTACCGGCTAAAATCGGTCTTTCTCATGTGTGGCGCCCGGAATCTGCAAGAAATACGCCGGAAGCCACTGATAATTCTGGGAGAAACTGCTGAATACCTGCGTTTGCGGGGAATTGATCCCAGCTGCTGGGCTAGGCGTTGAGCCGGCATACCAATAAAACTATCCCGCTTTTATACCAAGGATAATCCCTTCTATTTTTCCTCATTTATACCATAAGTACTACTCCTTTTATTATGAAGAAAGCATATGTTATTTCCGCATATTATCCACATAATCCAAAACAGAAAGGGAAAGCTAATTAGAGCAAATTTTCTTTAAGAAAGGGTGGAACTAATGGCGAATTTCCCTTTAGGGCTAATTGCTCTGGTGGTGGTATCCATATTAATTTATTTTGGGGTGGCGCATCGGGTTCTGGATCGTTTGCGCTTAAGCGATAGAGCAGCATTAGGGCTTATAGCCCTGATTATTGTGGGCAGCTTTATTGACATCCCCCTGAGTACCAGAGTAACAATAAATTTGGGTGGAATCATTGCAGTTGGCCTAGCCCTTTATGTGATTATCGGGGCGGGAACTGCCTTTGAAAAAATGAGAGCTGTTTTGGCAGCGGTGGTTACCGCCCTGGCTCTATTTTTGGCAGCCCGTTTCTTGGGAGCGGAACCGGAAAAAATATTTATTGACCCTATTTATATTTATCCCCTGGTGGCAGGAGTCGTGGGTTATCTGGCCGGGCGCTCCCGGCGAGGTGCCTTTTTTGCAGCTGTCATGGGGGTATTGGCTCTGGATATAGGACAATATCTTTATTTGACCCGTAGCGGAATTCGTGGAGTGGTACATGTCGGTGGAGCCGGTGCTTTTGATTCACTGATTCTGGCAGGAATCATTGCTGTCCTCTTGGCCGAATTAATTGGGGAAACCCTGGAAAGGGTTCAAGGTGGGCCCGAAACGGAAGACAGGCCGCAGGAACTAGTAAAAAATTTGCGGGAACCTGAAGCAGCCCATAAACCTCTTCCCACTGAAGATTCTGAGAAGAACGAGAAAAATGAAAAAAGTAGTGGTGAGAACGGAGGTGCTGAAGATGCTTAAACGCATGCTGATTCTTTTTTTAATGGTCCTAATAGGCAGCTGCGTTGGAGGAGGTACTTTCCTGGCTGCTTATGAGGAACAGCCGCCGGATAAGTGTTTTACTTTATTGGATGAAAATAACAATGTAATTCATCAGACGGGAAGTAAAGTATATACCGGTGATGAATATATTAGTGCCAGCAATGGCAGATATAAAGTGGTGGAAATAATAGGCAACACCGCGCGCTGTAAATATCAGGGAGAAGAAAAAATGCCGGTATTGAGCTATGACAAGAAGAGCAATGCCTGGAATTTTAACAGTAAAGTACAGCCGGTAGTTGCCGGAAAACGACCTGCGGTAGCAGTCTATCATACTCATAGCGATGAATCTTATGTTCCCAGCGATGGTAAAGAAAGCATTGAAGGCAATGGTGGTATCTATGATGTAGGTCAGGTTATGGCAAATAAATTACAAAAACTAGGATTTGAAGTGCAATACAACAAAAACAATCATAATCCTCACGATATCAATGCCTACAATCGTTCACGGAGAACTGCCGCCAGCCTGTTGAAAAAATCGCCAGATACGATAATAGATGTCCACCGGGATGCGGTTCCGGCCTCGCAATACCAGGCGCAAGTTAAGGGGAAGGATGTTACCAAAGTTAAACTGGTGGTAGGACGAAGCAATCCCAACATGAAGAGCAATTTAGAATATGCTAAAAAAATCAAGTCCGTAATGGATAAAAAAACCCCCGGTCTTTCCAACGGAATCTTTATTGGCAAAGGTGATTACAATCAGGATCTTAGCCCGCGCGCCATGCTGGTTGAAGTCGGAGCTCATACCAACAAAAAAGAAGATGCAGAAAAAGGTATCAGCCTTTTTGCAGAAGCCCTTCCTACAGTTTTAGGTTACTCCAACAATCCTGTCAACCAGGCCCCGGCAGCCAAAAAACCGCTGTCCGGCAGTGAAAACCAGGCTGCGGGCACAACTATATTGATGATAGTAATTGTAGTGGCTGCTGCTGTCGGTGGTTACTATCTATTAAACCGGGGTACCAATAAGTAAATGGAAAGATATGCTGTTGCCATTGTGGTAGGGATAGCAGCGGGTTTTCTGGACAGGTTGATTATGCTGCGCAGTGATTATCGCTTCTATCCCACCTATCCCCATGGTTATTTGACCCACCTGGCTCTGGGTTTTATCGCTGCCGGTCTTGGAGCGGTTGCCATACCAGCCATTGCCAAGCCCGATTATGTTGCAGTAACTTTTCTGGCCTTGGCTGCCCAGCAATTTAGGGAAATACGCAATATGGAGCGAGAAACCTTAAGTAAATTAGAAGAGAGTAAATTAATCCCCCGAGGGCCGGATTATATTGAAGGTATTGCCCGGGTCTTTGAAGCCCGCAATTACCTGGTGATATTAACGGCTATGGCAAGCAGTGCTGTAGCTTATTGGTGGCGATGGGAATATGCTATAATCGCTGCTTTCCTGTGCATAGTGTTTTCCACAAAACTGATGGGTGGTTCTTATATAGGTGAAATTGCCCAGGTGGAAAAGGGGGAAATAAGTTTTGACGCCTCCATTCTCAAGGTAAACGATGTCATTATTATGAATGTAGGACTGACTGAGACCAGGAAAAAAATTATGCGAGAAGGTATGGGAATTATAATTAAACCGCGTGATGATAATGCACGACTGACCCTGGATGCACCAGGCCAGCGAATGGCTATAATCCATGATGTAGTATCAATATTAGGGAGCAAGGTGGATGTATCTGAAACGGAGCTGAGGCCCCTGGCAAGAAAACAAGTAGATAAAGGTTACCTGGCTTTGTTTTTAGTGGCCAATGAACCGGATCTGGAATACTTGATGGAAATAATTAAAAGGGTTCCGGTTATTGAATCAACCCGGGGCACTACTCTTAAAAGCTTTTTTGGGCGAAAGGCGGCAGATTAGTGGATAAAGGTTTTAAGGGCGGCATATTAGCCATAGTAACCATGGACAAGGATAAAGTAACTGGTGGTGGTTGTCCGGTATTTCTGGCAGTTGACCAGAAAGAACAAGAAAAGCTTGGCCTTTTCCTGGCGCGTATATTGGATGGCATAGTTCATGATCTGGAAAATGGAGTTTATTTTATTTGCCGGCATTGAGTTGCTGAAGAAGTTCTTAGTTAACTTTAGTTTGCATAAATATACCGCTCAGCTACATTAAAAGCGACCGAAGGGTGTGTAGGGAACGACCCCCGTGTCGTTCAGAATCAGGCTTCGCCAGCGCTTGGTTTATTTATGCAACCCTTATGCAACAAAAAGGAGTTTTTGCGTTAGAGTTATGAAGATAATTTATCATTGTTTTGGCGGCTCACATTCGTCGGTACTGGCGGCAGCATTACATTTGGGCTTAATTGATAAGAATAAGGTTCCCGGAATGTCTGAAATGATGAAAATACCGTATTTTGATAAAACCACTAATGCTGATTTTGGTTCTATTAGATTAATGGGTATTGACGAATACCATAATGAAATATATGTGCTGGGGAAAAAAAACCTGGGAAAGAGGTATGGCAATATTTTAATGGGTATTGCTGAAATCCTGGGGGTAAAAGAGGAATTGCTGACCGTTGATTGCATGAGCCGGGTAAATTGGAGCATGAAAATTGGGGGTTTTACCTCGAGGAGAATGGGATGGGTAAGCCTGGGGCGGCCAGTGTTGGGTAAAGGTACCGAAGCAGCCTTTTTGGATTTGGTTAATCTAGTGGAAATAACCCGGATGAAGGTGATGAAAAAGGTACAGGTGAGATAAATGAAAATTGTTTTTTTGGGAACTACCGGAGTACAACATAGCTTGATTGCAGCTCATATTTATTTGGGACAACTGGGGAGTGAGGATTTTAGATCATTGGAATACTTTTGTGATTTATCCAAGGAATCCAGTGGATTTCCCATTTTTATTGGAGATGATGCCAGAGGGAATCAAGTTTATTCCCTGGGGGTGGGGAAAGATCTGCAAATGGGACAAAAGACTATTGAAAATCTGTTAACTATTCTAGGATTTTCTTCTCAAGACCTTATGCTAAGACCGGTATCAATAAAAGCGGAAAGACTTCTGGCATGTTTGGGGAAAATCCCCCGTTACCTGGGGGGGACAAAGATTAATCTATTTTTTTCTATTATTATTTTGCGGCAAGAACTAGCAGCTATAAAAGAAAATGTAGAACAATTTTGTAATTAGTCAGTGAAGAAAACATTTCCTGTTATCCTTAAGCCCCATTTTTTTGATTTTTAAGTTCGCAGCATTGCTAACATGCAGCACTTTTCTAAAACCCCCATACATTTCTTTTTATTTTCCAAAAAACTATATATACAAAACAGCAATTCGTTGACAGATTAGTTCTTTTATGCTCCAATAACATGTAAGTAATCGTTAACTAACGAGGAGGTTTTTATGGCCAATAATTATATGAAGCGAAAAGACCGGATAATTCTAACTGCTGTTGAAATTATTGATCAATTGGGAGTTCAAGGCCTGACTATCCGGGAGATTGCTTCTCGTCAGGAAATAAGTGAAGCTGCTATTTACCGCCATTTTGCCAATAAAACGGAAATATTGCTGGGAACGATTGATTACTTTTCTTCCTATGACGCTTTATTATTTAGAACGATTGAAAACCAGAATATGAAAGCCTGGGAAGGCATTACCTTTTTGTTTGCTTCTTATATGGAATATTATGAAAACTATCCGGCAATTTCTGCTGTTAATTTTACGCAGGAAGCTTTTCAATTAGAACCCGAAGCTCGGCAAAGAATGGAGAATGTCATAGATGATCGCTTGCGATTTATTAATCACCTGGTTATCAAGGGGCAAAAGGAAGGTGAATTTACCAGAGATATTTGCAGTGAAAGCATAGTGGACATAATTTTCGGTACCGTACAATTTATAATCCTTCGCTGGAGAGCTAAAAATTATGATTTTGCCTTGAAGGAACATGTTCTTTCGACTTTATCTATTTTAATAGAAGCGTTTTCTACAGTTAAATTAGAGAACCGCTTTGTCTGGGGGGGCGTTTTTAATCAGGAGGTTTCAGCTTCCGCGCTTGATAGCGTTTTAACCAGACCCGGATTATTCCTGGAGAAGGGTAAAGACCAAGTGAATGAAAAAAGTGAGGGTTGATTTTCATCCTGGGAAAGCTTTGCAACATAAGAAATATTGGGGGGAGTATATTGAAAAGTGTTCTTATAGTTGATGATGCTATGTTTATGCGTTATACCCTCAGAAAAATACTGGAGAAAAATGGATTTATGGTGGTTGGTGAGGCTGAGAACGGGCTTCTGGGTGTTCAAAAATATGGGGAACTGCTGCCTGATATTGTTACCATGGATATTACCATGCCAGAGTTAAACGGTATTGGTGCGGTACAATTAATAAAACAAATAAACCCAAGGGCCAAAATCGTAATGATTTCTGCTATGGGTCAAGAGCAATTGGTGCGAGAAGCTATTCTTGCCGGAGCCTCCAATTTTTTGGTCAAGCCCTTTAGCGAAGAAAGATTTATAGAGGTCTTAAATTCAATATAATTTATTAGAGGAGCGTTGACAGATGGACAAAAGCTTGAGCAAAGAACCTATGTTGGAGATGTTCATATTTGAAAATCTGCAGCTCTTGGAGCAATTAGAGCAGACTATATTGGCCCATGAGAAGGAGCGCTGTCTGGAAAATGCAGTCATCAACGAAATCTTCAGGATAATGCACACTATCAAGGGATCGGCAGCCATGATGATGTATGATAGTATCTCTTCTCTGGCTCATGCCATAGAAGACCTATTTTTCTATATTCGTGAATTCCATCCGGACGAGATGGACTATAGCAAGATTTGTGATATTGTTCTGGATGGTATCGATTTTATCAAGAATGAAATCGGAAAACTGGAAGAAGACCAGGAAGCGGATGGAGATTCATCTCCTTTCGTTGAAAATATCGAACAATACTTGTTGCTGATAAAGGAAGCTTCCGCGAATAGTAACCTGATTAATGAAGCTGCAGCCCGGCCTGCCGGGCTGCAAAAAAAATTCTACATATCTACCTCCAAATCTCCTCCCACTGAGAACATAAAGCGCTACCATGCTCTTATATATTTCACCCCTGGTTGTGAAATGGAAAATATACGGGCTTTTAACCTGGTACATAAACTTAAAGATCAGGCAGACCAGATTGATTACCTACCGGCAGATATTATTGAAAACAATGATAGTGTTGAATTTATTAGAGAAAACGGCTTTGCCGTTATATTTACTACTCACCTGCAACAGGAAGCAATAAATGAACTTTTTATGAAGGAGGCTTTTATAGATAGCCTGGATCTACGAGTGATGGAAGATGAAGAATGGGAGATAGAGCAACTAAGGGCTCGTAATCAGATTATTCTAGAAGAAGAGCCTTCCGTCAGCAATAATGAAGTTCGGGAAATAGGAGCCAATCTGCATTCAGGCAGCACCCGGCAGAGCTTAATTAGTGTTAATGTCGATAAGCTGGATAGGCTTATGGATATGGTGGGCGAGTTGGTAATTAGTGAGACTATGGTAGCATTCAACCCTGATTTGATGACTGCGACCAAACTGGAGAATTTTCACAAAGCCACTCGCCAACACCGGAAGATTATCAACGAAATGCAAGATTTAGTGATGTCGATACGTATGGTGCCATTGAGTATGACCTTCCGGAAGATGAACCGTGTAGTAAGAGATATGAGCAAGAAACTAAAGAAAAATGTGGAAATGGTAATCATTGGTGAAGAGACCGAAGTGGACAAGAATATTATTGAGCACCTTTCCGACCCGATTATGCATCTTATTAGGAATGCTATTGACCATGGTATTGAAAGCCCGGAAAAGCGCGCTAGTTTGGGAAAATCACCGGCAGCCCGGGTCTACCTGGAAGCTAAAAATGAGGGCGGAGATGTCTATATTATAATAAGAGATGATGGAGCAGGGTTGAACAAGGATAAGATACTGGAACGAGCCCGAGCCCGAGGTTTGATGCAAAAACCCGACAGTAATTTGTCTGATGGAGAAATATACTCCACCATTCTACTGCCGGGTTTTTCTACTTGCGAAGAAATAAGCGAGTTTTCCGGGCGTGGTGTGGGAATGGATGTGGTGCATAAGAATATTGAGGAAGTTGGGGGAGCGGTGCTGGTTGACAGTACTCCCGGACAGGGAACCACTATTACTATGAAAATACCCCTGACTCTGGCCATTATAAATGGTATGCGGGTAAAGGTAGGGAACTCCATTTATATACTTCCCATTACCTCCATCAAAGAATCTTTTAAAGCAAAGCCTGATAATATCATAGTTGATCCTGACGGTAATGAAATGCTTATGGTCAGGGGTGAATGTTATCCGGTTCTGCGCTTGCATCAAAAATTTCGGATTGAGTCAGCATTAAAGGAGATTGCGGAAGGAATCATCGTTATTGTGCAAAACGATTCCGGAAGCATATGTTTATTAGTTGATGCCCTCTTGGGAGAACAACAGGTAGTAGTTAAGGCTCTGCCCAAATTCATTGGCAAAATAGCCGGTATCAGTGCTTGTACCCTACTGGCGGATGGCAGAGCTTGCCTTATTATTGATGTGGCAAACCTGATTATCCTAGCAAAGGTTAAATGATTAAAAGCAATGAGTTGGGGAAGTGAGTTTATTAAATTATGGAGAGGGGTGGATGCTGTGTCAGAAATACTGGATGAAGCAGTACTGCAGGAGGAAGATACGCAAAAGGGGAAGTTCTTAACCTTCCTGGTAGGAAAGGAGGAGTATGGAATCGAGATAAAATATGTTACTGAGATAATAGGTGGCATACAAGCCATTACTGAAATACCGGATGTACCGGAATATGTTAAAGGCATAATCAATCTTAGGGGTAAAATTATTCCTGTTATGGATGTAAACCTGCGCTTTAATAAAGAAGCTCGTGACTATAATGATCGCACCTGCATAATAGTTATCGATATTGAAGAACTTTCTGTAGGTCTTATTGTTGACAATGTAGCGGAAGTGATATCCATTGCTGATACAGATATAGTACCCCCACCTGATGTTCGTGCTGGTTTTCATAACCGTTATATAAAAGGTATTGGCAAAATAGGCAGTGAGGTCAAGCTGATTCTCGATTGCCAACGCTTGCTCAGTACTGAAGAGCTGGAAAACCTTGACTACATAAGCTAATAGGCATAAGTGGGAGAAGTTTAGTGATGATACTATCGAAACTCGAGAGGAGGCTGAATTAATATGGCTGGGAAAAAAAGTAATATAGATAGCTCAGAAGAGAAAAACAAAGAAGAAGTAATTGGAAAGGGCAGTGTCCAAAAACAGGATATGGGCAGAGTTTTGCCCGAAAGAACTACAGGGGAATTGCAAGAGGAAATCAACCTGCTGGTTGAGGCGATAAAGGCAGGGCGTTTGGATGTTCGCGCGAATGTGGGAAAGGCCAGTGGGCTTGAAAAGGAGTGTTTGCTGGGAATAAATCAAATGCTGGATGCGGTTATCGGGCCTCTTAATGTGGCAGCCGACTATGTGGAGCGGATATCGCAGGGTGATATCCCGCCAATAATTACGGACAGTTACAATGGTGATTTCAATGCCATAAAAAACAATCTGAATACCTGCATCGAGGCGGTGAATCTGCTGATAGCTGATGCCAACCTGCTGGCTCGGGCTGGAGTGGAAGGACGGCTGGATACGCGGGCTGATGCCTCCCGGCATCATGGAGACTTCCGGGCCATAGTGGAAGGTGTGAATCATACCCTGGATGCGGTTATTGGACCTATGAAGGAAGTATCGGCAGTGATGAGAGAAATGGAACAAGGCCACCTGGGGGTTAATGTTAGGGGAGACTACAAGGGAGATTTCAAGCTGGTAAAGGACACACTAAACAGTACCATTGAGGCCCTTAAGAACTATGTAAACGAAATTTCCAATGTTTTAACCCAAATGGCCCGTAATAGCCTGGATATAGAAATAAGCCAAGATTTCCGGGGTGATTTTAGCGCTATCAAGGATTCACTTAATTATATTATAACTTCATGGAATGAAACCATGAGCGGTATCAATATGGCTTCTGATCAGGTAGCCAATGGTTCGGGCCAAGTAGCGCGCTCTAGCCAGTTTCTAGCTCAGGGGGCAGCCGAACAATCCAGTGCTATTGAACAGTTAACTGCTTCCATAACTCAGATAGCTGCTCAGACCAACCAGAATGCAGCTAATGCCAACCAGGCTAATGATTTAGCTTTGACTGCCCGTGATAATGCCATAAAAGGGAATGAAGAAATGAAAAACATGCTGGAAGCAATGGAAGCCATAAATGAATCTTCCAACAATATTTCCAAAATAATTAAAGTAATTGACGAAATCGCCTTTCAAACTAATATTCTGGCTTTGAATGCAGCGGTCGAGGCGGCTCGGGCAGGACAGCATGGTAAAGGTTTTGCGGTGGTGGCCGAGGAAGTGCGAAACCTGGCAGCCCGCAGTGCTAGCGCCGCCCGAGAAACTACCGATATGATAGAGGGTTCTATTAAGAAAACCGAAGCCGGAACCAGAATAGCCAACGAAACCGCCGAAGCCCTGGGTAAAATTGTGGAAGGAGTCACCAGAATGGCTGCTCTGGTGGGAGATATCGCAGTTGCCTCCAATGACCAGGCTACCGGCATATCCCAGATAGACAAGGGAGTAGAGCAGATCTCCCAGGTAGTGCAAACCAATGCTGCTACTGCTGAAGAAAGCGCTTCTGCTGCTGAGGAATTGTCCAGTCAGGCCGTTTTAATGAAGGATGAAGTCGGTAAGTTTACCTTAAAGAAGAGAAATGAGCGTGCTATGCAATTGTCCGACCTGAGCCCGGAAATGTTAGCCCTGGTAAAAGAACTGCTGCAAAAACAAAAGATAATGCAAGCGGTAGAAAGTAGAGAGCCCAGAGCCCTAGAAGCTGCTTCCCGAGGTAATTCCAGGCTGCAAATCTCTCTGAGCGATAACGAGTTCGATAAATACTAGGTTATGATTCATTCATTTTAATCGACTTACCATGCAAGAGGGGGTTTATTTGAAAAGCAGGTGATAGTATATGATTAACTTATCGCAACAGGAGTTTCACTGGCTAGCTGACTATGTTTATAATTATTGCGGTATTGACTTGAAACAGAAAAAACACCTGATTGAAAGCCGTTTGAGCCATCATTTGCTGGAAACGGGGTTTTCCAGCTTTGTCGGCTATTATAGACACTTGCTGCAGGATTCCACTGGGGAAAGCATTACCGCTATGTTGGATCGTATTACCACCAATCACACTTACTTTATGCGGGAAAGCCAACACTTTGACTTTTTCCGGGATAGGGTACTGCCTGAGCTGTTGAGTAAAGTGAAAAACCGGGATCTCCGCATCTGGAGTGCCGGTTGCAGCAGTGGTGAGGAGGCCTATACCCTGGCTATGGTAATTCGTGATTTCTTTAGCTCTCAACAGGCAGCATGGGATACACGGATACTGGCTACTGACATTTCCACGCGAGCTTTAAAAAAAGCTAAAGAGGCAGTTTATGCGGAGGAACAAATAGAAGCTTTGCCTGCCGGTTGGAAACTACGGTATTTTCAGGAGATTAACCGGGATAGTTTCAGGATAAAAGAAAAAATTAGAAAACAAGTTATTTTTCGCCGGTTCAACCTGATGGAAAGCCCCTTTCCTTTTAAAAAAGCATTTCAGGTTATTTTTTGTCGCAATGTTTTGATATATTTTGATTCCAGCACCAGGAGCAAGCTGATTCAGCGTTTTTACGACTCTATCGAGGATGGTGGTTATTTTTTCATAGGGCAGGCCGAGTCAATTAATTGGGATAACAATAGATTTAGCTATGTGATGCCAGCCGTCTATAGAAAGGAGTAGTTGCTTCTTGCGGCTCAGAAGAATAAAAACGCTGATAGTAGATGATTCTCTTCTGTTTAGGGAAACCCTGGCGCGTGGTATTTCCCGTGATCCGGCTATAGAGGTGGTGGCTACTGCAGCCGATGCCTTTAAGGCCAGGGATATGATTATTAAACATAAACCGGATGTAATGACCTTAGATGTAGAAATGCCGCGTATGAGCGGTATTGAATTCTTGCGGCGGCTTATGCCCCAGTACCCATTGCCGGTAGTAATGATCAGTGCTCTCAGTGAAAGTGTTTTTGATGCTCTTAACGCCGGGGCGATAGACTTTGTAGTCAAACCGGATATGAACCGGAATCAGGATCTGGATTCCTTTATCAGAGAGTTGATTCTTAAGATTAAGATTGCTTCCGTGGCTCGTTTGGGACGGCGAACAGAGGTTTCAAAACTACTGCCGACAGGAAAATCACAGGCCGGCCAGGGTTGGATTATTGCTATCGGTGCATCAACCGGTGGACCTGAAGCTATTTACCAAATTGTTAAGAATTTTAACCAAAACACTCCCGGAACAGTAATAGTGCAGCATATGCCCGCCGGATTTACCAGAATGTATGCAGAGCGCTTAAATGATACGTGTGTGGTCGAAGTTAAGGAAGCGCAAAATAATGACCGGGTAAAGATGGGACAAGTGTTAATAGCCCCGGGGGAATATCAAATGCGCCTGAAGCAAAAAGCTGGGGATTATATGGTTGAATGTCATCCGGGTGAAAAGGTAAATGGTCATTGCCCGGCGGTAGATGTACTATTTGATTCAGTGGCCCAAAGCGCTGGAGCCCGGGCGGTGGGAATCATATTAACCGGTATGGGCAGTGATGGAGCCCGGGGACTACTGGCCATGAGAAAGGCGGGAGCCAGGACAATTGGCCAGGATGAAGCCTCCTGTGTGGTTTATGGCATGCCGAAGGTGGCTTGTGAATTAGGGGCGGTAGAAAAGCAATACCCCTTGAATTATATAGGACAAGCGCTGTATAAGCTCATAAACCAACTACTATAACATATTAGGGTGATGTTTGATGCTGGAAGCAGATAAGTGGGAATATGCGAAAACCATAGCCAGAATACAGGATGAGAGGGATCATTTACAGATTATCCTGGAGAGTATAGGTGATGGTATCATAACTACTGATATGGAGGGTTATATAAATATGATGAACCCGGTGGCGGAAAAATTGACCGGGTGGAGTCGGAAGGAAGCCCTGGGAAAACACCTGGATGAGGTTTTCAGGATAATTGATAATACGAGCAAACAGCCGTTGGAGAACCCTTTCGATAATGTCTTTACCCAAGGTTCAAGCCAGGGCCTACTTAGAAATTCAGCATTGCTCGACCGTGATGGAGAAACGCGATTTGCTTCTGCCTGTGCTTCGCCTATTATAGATAAGAATCAGAAAAGGGCGGGCATGGTAGTGGTATTTCGCGATATTGACCGGATTAAGAAAAACGAGGACGAGATTCGTTGCCTATCCTGGGTTTTGCAGCTAAGCTCCAATGCCATAATTATTTTTGACACCCAGGGCATAATCCAGTTCATAAACAGCCGTTTCACCCAGTTGACTGGCTATGAAGCATGTGAAGTGGTTAACCGGAATTTGAGCCTTATCAATAACCTGCCTTTAGATGTTGAAAAAATATTTGCCCGGTTGCGGGCAGGTGAAGAGTGGCATGATGAAGTTTTTTTCCACAACCGCCAGCTGGAACCCTGCTGGTGGTCAATATACTGTACTGCGGTCAGAGACGAGGAAGATAAGATAACAAGTTATTGTAGTATTATTCAAGATATAAGCGAGCATAAGCAGGCTGAAGAAAACTTGAAAAAGGCCAAGGAAGCGGCGGAGGTGGCCAATCGCGCCAAGGCCGAATTTTTAGCCAACATGAGCCATGAAATTAGAACTCCCCTGAACGCTATTATTGGCATGACCAGTTTGAGCCTTTTATCCAATCCTGAACCAGATCAGAAGGAAAACCTGGAAATTATCAAAATGGCCGGTGATACCCTGTTAAGTATTATTGATAATATTCTAGACTTTTCTAAAATTGAAGCCGGCAAATTAACTATTGAAAAAATTGATTTCAACCTGCATGAACTGGTTGAGAAGAACATCGCCATACATAAAGCACGAGCACAGGAAAAAGGACTGCTTTTGCTCTATTACATAGATCCCGCCATACCAGTCCAGGTAAACGGAGATCCCTATCGTCTGCAACAGGTTTTTAACAACCTAATCGGCAACGCCATCAAGTTTACTGACCAGGGAGAAGTTGAGGTGCGTTTAAAACTGCTGGATATGTTTGATGATCATATTGTTTTACAAGCATCGGTAGCCGATACCGGAAGAGGTATAACCGCTGGCCAGCAAGAAAAGATGTTTGAAAGTTTTTACCAGGGGGATAGTTCAATAAGCCGTACTTATGGGGGTACCGGCCTGGGCCTTAATATCTCCAAGAAAATTGTGGAAATGATGCAAGGCAAGATTTGGCTGGAAAGCGATATCGAGTCAGGCAGCACTTTTTATTTTACGGTTGAATTGGGAATCCCGGAACCCTCTAAACTGGAGGCTGAATCAAACCAAACAATTAATCAAAAAGCTGATACCGAAAAAATCCCATCCTTGTCCATACTGGTGGTTGAGGACAACGAAGTAAACCAAATGGTGCTCTCTAACTTGCTCCGCTCCCAGGGCCATCAGGTGGAGGTGGCTGCCAATGGGGTCGAAGCCCTGGAGCTGCTGGATAAAAATAACCATGACTTGGTTTTTATGGATATATTAATGCCGGTAATGGATGGACTGGAGACAACCCGCCGTATTCGTGAACAGGAAGAAATAACTGGATTCCATATTCCCATTATCGCTATAACCGCTCATGCTATATATGGCGACCGGGAGAAATTCCTGGCTGCGGGTATGGATGATTACCTCGCCAAACCGGTTCAAATGGAGGAACTCAACCATGCCATTAGCAAAATGATTAAAAAGGCCAGGTCAACGACAACAACCATCAATCATTTGGATATAGAACCCTTAAGCCCCAAAGATCTTTTTTTTAAGGTTGATAGCTGCTTTTTGGAGCAGGTTGAGAAAGCTATTTTGAAACTTGATCTGGCATTATTGAGCCTTGATTTGCAGCAGGTGGAAAAGTGGGCTCATGAGATAAAGGAACTGGCCTACCAAATGGATGAGATTACTATTAAGAACCTGGCTTTTAAGATAGAACTTGGTGCCCGCAAAGGGGATCTGGATCAATGCTGGAGTCTCTTTCGGAAACTGCAGGAAATATATGCTTACCTTTCTTCTTTGGGATCTTGATATTAAAGATACGGTTAAGGAGGTTTAATAATGAAGGTATTGATTGCCGAGGATGATTTGGCTAGTCGCAAGTTCCTTTATAAATTCCTTTCCCGATACGGTAACTGCGATATTACCGTAGATGGTATCGAAACCATAGATGCTTTTTTGTTGGCCCATGATGAAGGCCAACCCTACGATTTGATATGTTTGGATATAATGATGCCCAAATTAGATGGGATAAAGACCCTAAAAACCTTAAGGGATTTGGAGAAGCAGCGTGGATTGCAAGACTCAGAGCTGGTGAAAATCATAATGACCACCGCCCTTAATGAGCCGGAAACGGTTTTTAATTGTTTTGATTCAGGATGCGAAGCTTATGCAGCCAAACCCATTGACACTGATAAGCTCTTGGAGGCCATAAAGCGCCTGGGATTGTTGGACTAGAGGAAGCACGACGGGAAAGGCAGAGGGGGAAAGGTACACAAACTTGCGCAGCCAGGATTTTTGATGGATAATGGTTTTCAGGATTCTGCTGCGGAGGAAAAGATTTTGACTGCACCTATAAAAGACATCATGGAAAACAGCATTGCCGGGGAAATGGATATAGAACCCGGAGATATACTTTATAGCATTAATGGTAATGAAATAAATGATATCATTGATTATGAGTTCTATTCCCAGGAAGATAATTTGCTGGTGAAAATTGAAAAGGCCAATAGCGGGGAATTATGGATCCTGGAGATTGAAAAAGAGTACGATGAAGAGCTGGGCCTGCTTTTTGACGGGCTTATTTTTGATAAGATGAAGTTGTGTCAGAACCGCTGCCTTTTTTGTTTTGTAGACCAGCTTCCGCGCAAAATGAGAAAAACCCTTTATGTAAAGGATGACGATTACCGCTATTCATTTCTGCTGGGAAACTTTATTAGCCTGACCAATCTGAATGAAAAAGATTGGGATAAAATCCTTTCTATGCGACTAAGTCCCCTTTATGTTTCGATACACTGTATGCAACCAGAATTGCGGGCCCGTCTTTTCAACAACCCCCGGGCGGCTAATATAAAAAGTGAGCTGAAACGGCTGCAAGAAGCCGGAATAGAAGTACATACGCAAATAGTTCTCTGTCCCGGCATTAATGATGCTGAAGTTTTACAGCATAGTATAAACGAGCTGGCTCAGTTATTTCCTTCAGTGGCCTCGGTTGGGGTGGTACCAGTGGGATTAAGCGGGCATCGCCAGGGGCTTCCCCCTCTTCGGGGATTTACGGTGGATGAAGCCATAAAGACCATCGAACTAGTAGATAGCTTCCAGGATGAATTCCGGCCCCGCCTGGGGCGAGGGTTTGTTTATGCCGCTGATGAGTTTTACCTAAAAGCGGGAAGAGATTTTCCGCTTGCTTTTTATTACGATGATTATTGCCAGGTGGAAAATGGGATAGGCCTGGCTCGTATATTTGTAGATGATTTCGCTGAAATCGAAGCCAGTTTACCTTTAGTGGTCAAAAGGCAAGAGGTCTATCTGATAACCGGTGTTTCGGCTAGATCAGTGCTGGAAAAAGTAGTCAGCCGGTTAAACCGGATAGAAGGGCTGGAGTTGAAGATAATAGCGGTTAACAACCGCTTTTTTGGTGGCGGGGTTACAGTTACCGGTCTCCTAACCGGTGCTGACATTATTACCACCCTGGGCCGGGATTTTGCAGGTAAAAAGCTAATAATACCCGAAATAGTATTTAAAGAAGGACAAGATATTATGCTGGATGATAGCAGCCTAGAAGAAGTGGAAGAAAAAACTGGAGCCCAAATAATTACGGTTGATGGCAGTGCTCGTTCTTTGGTAAGAGCAGTGCTATCGCTTACGGAGGTATAATCATGAAACCGGTTGTTGCCATTGTAGGCCGTCCCAATGTAGGAAAATCCACCTTATTTAACCGCCTGGCCGGGGCCCGGAAGGCGATAGTGGAGGATATACCCGGGGTAACCCGGGATAGATTGTACGATAGTTCGGACTGGAACGGCCGGGATTTTATCATTATTGATACTGGCGGTATTCGTTTTAATGAAGGGGATATTTTTGCCCGCGAAATCAAGCTGCAGGCTGAGCTGGCAATTGAGGAAGCCGATGTCATAGTACTGGTTCTGGATAGTAGAGAAGGCATCACTGCTGAAGATGAACAGGTGGCTAATCTTTTAAGGAAGTCCAATAAACCGGTCGTATTGGCGGCCAACAAGGTCGAAGAATTCAAAAAACAATTGGATTACTACGAGTTCTATAAATTGGGACTAGGTGACCCCATTCCGGTTTCGGCTATGCATGGTTATAATACTAATGAACTGCTGGATGCGGTAATTTCTCACTTTAAACCTGCCAGGGAATATGAAGAAGAAGGCGATGCAATTAAAATTGCTATAGTAGGGCGTCCCAATGTAGGAAAATCATCACTGGTAAATGCTTTATTAGGAGAAGAAAGAGTTATAGTCAGCGATGTTCCTGGAACTACCAGGGATGCAATTGATACGCCTTTTCAATATAAGGGGCAAAACTATTTATTGATTGATACTGCCGGTATGAGAAGAAAATCGCGCATCAAAGAAACAACGGAGAGATACAGCGTAATACGGACTCTAAAAGCTATTGAACGGGCTGATGTAGTGTTGATTATGCTTGATGCCACTGAAGGGGTAGCGGAGCAGGACAAAAAGATTGCCGGTTATGTGCATGAGCAATCCCGGGCCAATATAATAGTAGTAAACAAGTGGGACCTGGTGGAAAAAGACGGGCAAACCATGAATCGCTTTGATAAAGATATTCGCGATGAACTCAAGTTTCTATCCTATTCCCCCATAATGTATGTTTCTGCCCTGACCAAAAAACGGATATTTCAAGTGCTGGAGATAGTAAACTTTGTGGCAGAACAGCACCACCGGCGGGTAAATACTGCGGAGCTTAATCAAGTGATTAATGAGGCCATGATGCTTAATCCCTTGCCCGGAGGGGGCGGCAAGAGAATAAAAATACTATATAGCACTCAAGTCCGTGTCGCTCCACCTACTTTTGTTTTTTTTAGCAACAAGCCGGAAATGGTGCATTTCTCTTATTTGCGCTATTTGGAAAATGCACTGCGTAAAAACTTTGGTTTTGAGGGAACTCCCATTCGCCTGTTGCTGCGCCAGAACACGGAGCATGATAATTGATAATATATAACTCACTTTTCATCGGTGGTTGTGGCCTCGGGCCATGGGGGGTTAGTAGGAAAATGTTTTGATATAGAGGAACAGTGTTGTCAACAACCCCGTCCCCGTGTCACGTGACACGCGTGAAGCTAAAAACAATTATTAGAATCAATGACTCGGAGGGGAGATTTATTTGAAAGAGGCAGCCTTACTTGTTTTGTGTTATTTGTTGGGCTCTATACCTTTCTCTTACTTTTTCACCCGCATGCTTACCCGGCAGGATATCCGTAAGAGGGGCAGCGGTAATGTTGGTGCCACCAATGTCTTTCGTACTTCAGGCCCCGGAGTGGCCCTACTGGCTTTTCTTGGTGACCTGCTAAAAGGACTCCTGGCGGCCTGGATTGGCCAATCCACCGGCAGCCAGCTTTTGCTGGTTATCTGCGTGATTCTGGCCGTAATAGGCCATATTTATCCCGTCTTCCTTGGTTTTAAAGGAGGGAAGGGAGTAACCACATCAGCAGGCATCATCCTTTTCCTGATGCCTGATGTAACCGGCATATTATTATTGATTTTCCTGGCCATAGTTTATTTTACTCGTTATGTTTCCCTGGGTTCGATTTCTGTTGCTTGCCTGCTTCCTTTGGTGAGTCTGGCGATGGGCAAGCCCTGGTCTTATATAGTAATTGGTATTTTAGTGGCTGTTTTGGTAGTTTATCATCACCGGGAAAATATTGACCGGCTTAGGAATGGCAGTGAAGCGAAAATAACTGACAAAGCCTAGTAAAACGGAAGACGGAGGACGGAAGGCGGAAGACGGAATATAAGTAAAACGGAGGGCGGAGGACGGAAGTGTTGTTAGGTATCGGGGATAAGTTTAAATAATATGGAAATAACGGAGAGTGGGAAATGCCTAAAATATGTATTCTGGGGTCTGGCAGCTGGGGGACAGCCCAGGCTTTGTTATTGAGCAGTAAAGGATTTCAGGTAATTCTCTGGGGACGGGTTGAAGACGGGGTGGATAGCCTGCAGCAGGAAAGGGAAAACAGGCGCTTTCTGCCCGGGATTAGGCTTTCGGATAGCATAGTGGCCACCAGTGACCTTGCCCAGGCTCTAAAAGGAGCTGATATGGTGGTTATGGCTGTTCCCTCACAATCGCTCAGGGAAGTCTTGGAAAAGGCCCGGCCTTACCTGGAGAAAGACAGTTGCCTGGTAAATACTGCTAAAGGGCTGGAGATAAGCAGTGGCATGAGAATGAGTCAGGTAGTGGAGGATGTGCTGGGCAGCCAAAGCAGAGAACGTTTTTCTGTTTTATCAGGCCCCAGCCATGCTGAGGAAGTAGCCAGGAATATTCCGACGGCAATAACGGCAGCATCTTACCACAAAGAGATTGCTTTTCTAGTACAGGATCTTTACATGACTCCCTTTTTTCGGGTATATACCAATCCAGATGTAGCTGGGGTTGAACTGGGTGGGGCCTTGAAAAATATTATCGCCCTGGGCACCGGAATCGCTTCCGGCTTAGGATACGGAGACAACACCCAGGCGGCTTTGTTGACACGGGGTTTGCATGAAATAATTCGCATGGGCGAAGCTATGGGGGGTGAAGCCCGGACTTTTTCCGGGTTGAGCGGTATTGGAGATTTAGTGGTAACCTGTAGCAGCAGGCATTCACGAAATCGTCAGGCCGGGATATTGGTCGGCCAGGGATATAGCCTGGAAGAAACCCTGATGCAAATCGGTATGGTGGTAGAGGGAGCCCACACCATAAGAGTGGTCCATCGTTTGGCTACCCAATTAAAAATAGATATGCCTATTTGCACTGCTTGCTATAATGTTTTGTATGCTAATAGAAAAGCAAGAGATGAAGTCGATGATTTAATGCGACGACAAAAAAAACACGAGATAGAAGAGATAGTAAAAAGAAAAAAGGAATGGTGAAAAGTGGGGTGAAAACCACACTTTTTTTCTTTTCTGGTTATATTACCGAATATTGATAAATATACTTATACTGTTATAACGCAGCTATGGTTTAAGGTACTCATAATCGAAGGGAGGGTGCCTTTTAAAAGTCTAAATCAAGGGAGGGAAAATGAGAAGTGGAAGGAAACAACATCTTAAAGGATATTGCCGAAAGAACTGGAGGTGATATCTATCTGGGTGTGGTGGGGCCGGTTAGAACGGGCAAGTCAACCTTTGTGAAACGCTTCATGGAGTTAATGATACTACCAAATATACAAGACATTTTTGAGCGTGATCGGGCTAATGACGAGCTCCCCCAGAGCGGATCGGGTAAAACCATTACCACCACTGAACCCAAATTTGTACCCAATGAAGCAGTGGAGATAACCACGCAAAATGGCATAAGCCTCAAGGTAAGGCTTATTGACTGCGTGGGGTATTCTGTTGACGGGGCTCTGGGTTACGAAGAGGATGAAGAACCTCGCATGGTTAGAACTCCCTGGTTTGACTATGAGGTTCCCTTCGAAGAGGCAGCCGAAATAGGAACCAGGAAGGTTATTACTGATCATTCTACTATCGGTATAGTAATTACCACTGATGGAAGCATAAGCGATATCCCCCGGGATAATTATGTTTCAGCTGAAGAGAGAGTTATCAATGAACTCAAGGAACTCAATAAACCATTTATTGTTCTCTTGAATTCGACCCGTCCGTACGAAAAAGAAACCCTTAATTTGGCCGAGGAACTCAGCGAAAAGTATGAAGTCAGCATTATCCCCGTGGATGCTGCCAGAATGAGTACAGAGCAAGTATATGGTATCTTGGAAGAGGCATTGTATGAATTCCCGGTTCAAGAGGTTAATATCAAGCTGCCGCAATGGGTAGACGAATTAGAAGAAGACTTCTGGTTGCGCCAAAATATGGAGACGTCTATCCGTGAAATTCTTAATGCTATACGCAAAGTCCGTGATATCGACCGGGCCGTGGAGCAGCTTTCCGACATGGAGAATGTCAGTTATGTCAGCCTGGAAGAGATGAATTTGGGTACAGGAACTGCCAGGATAGAGGTAAGTGTACCGGAAGAGCTCTTCTATCAAGCATTGAGTGAGGTTAGCGGTTTCGGAGTGGAAGGAACCCACGACATTATGCGTATTATGAAGGATCTCAGTGTGGCCAAGAGGGAATTCGACAAGATTGCCTCGGCTCTGGATGAAGTGAAGGAATCGGGTTACGGAGTAGTAACCCCGCGCCTGGAAGAAATGTTCCTGGAAGAACCGGAACTGATCCGGCAGGGTAGCCGATTTGGAGTCAAGTTAAAAGCCAAGGCACCCTCATTACACATAATAAGGGCTGATATAACTACGGAAATTACCCCTATTATTGGAACGGAAAAGCAATGTGAAGAACTGGTGCGCTACATGCTGGACGAATTTGAGGAAGATCCAGGGAAAATATGGGAGTCCAATATTTTTGGCAAATCGCTACATGATTTGGTAAGAGAGGGAATCCAAAACAAATTGCACCGTATGCCGGAGAACGCCCAGCACAAGCTGCAGGATACCTTACAGAGAATTGTTAACGAGGGCAGCGGAGGCTTGATCTGTATCATAATTTAAGGATTATAGATAAACTTTATAGTATTAGTAAAAAAAGCCGGTATTGCAACCGGCTTTTTTTAAAGAGTTTAATCTATCTTCTAGACCGTTATGCGGTAAAAAAGGATATATGTAGGATTGTTGCGGGTAAACACCTATAATTATTTCCAAAATACCACTAAGCGCTGCAGGATTTTCCTGATATCTGTCGAAGGAATACCCATTATCCTGATGCTATCCATCAAGCTTGCTAACCTACCCGCTAATATTCGCTGTGTTTAGTCATTTAGATATATAACAATGTGGTTTGTAAGTTATCGTAATGCTTTTTAGCTTTGGTACCTTAAAGTTTAGTATTTAAATCAAGCAAGGATGTGTTTATTTGATGCCAAAGGACAGGCCTGCTATGGAGTTCACGAACAACTCGAAAGAAATTAAACTGGAATCGAATAATGGCGGGCTTTATATATTGGAAAACATTAATGGATTAATCCTTTGTTGTAACAGCAGCGGCAGTTTAACTTTTGCTAACAAAAAGGCCCGGGAGATGATGGGCATTAAGGTTGAAGAGGTACCGGAGTTAAATATTTTCGACTTAGTTACTCCACAGGAACATAATCTGCTAGAAAAAAAAGTGTTTACTGCCTTACAAGAACATGTTTCATTATCTTTTGAATCCTGTATTTTGGATGCAAAGAAAATCCCTAGACTTCATCGACTGAATATTTCAGTGCCGGTTGATGGGAAAAAAGATGAAGATGTAGTTCTTATTCTCCTGGAAGATCTAAGTGAAAGAAGACAGATGGAAGAAGCCTTCGTAGAATCAGAACACCGCCTGGTCCATATAATTGATTTCCTGCCTGATGCTACCCTGGCCATTGATTGTAATGGCCGGGTAATAACTTGGAACCGGGCCGCCGAAGAAATGACTGGAGTCAGAGCCAGAGAGATTATAGGCAAAGGTAATTATGAATATGCTCTGCCTTTTTACGGTTATCGCCGTCCGCTTTTGCTGGATCAGGTGCTGTCAACCAGTACTGAGTGGGAGCAGAGTTATACATTATTGGAGAAAAAGGCTCGCAGCTTGAGAGCAGAAAATTTTTGCCCCGCTGTTGGGGAGAGTGGAGCCTATCTCCGGTTAACGGCAGCGCCTTTAATAGATGCCGATGGTAAACGTATCGGTGCCATAGAATCGATTCAGAATGTAACCCGGAAAAAACGGGCAGAAGAGAATACGGCTATACAGCGGGACCTGGGTATTTCTATGATAGCAATTAATGGAATGGAAGAAGCTTTGTCCATTTGTCTAAACTCGGCATTAAAAATCAGCGGAATGCATGCTGGGGCTATATTCCTGGTGGACAATGGAGGCGACAAGTTGACCTTATCGGTGCACAGAGGTCTTTCTCCAGGATTTGTTGAACAAGTAAAGACTTGCGCTTTTAATACTAATTCTTCTCTTTATGCCCAGGCTTTATATTCCTCTGCAGATAAACTGACGGCCTATTTTGGTGATATTGTTCTCCAGGAAGGCTTAAAGAGTATAGCGATAATACCCATATATCATAAAGATAAGATGCTTGCTTCTCTGAAGCTTTCTTCCCGTATAATCAGCGTAGTTCCAGAGCATAGCCGTCAGGCCATAGAGAATGTGGCAAATTACATAGGATCTATAATAGCTCGCCTGCAGGTGGAGGAAGAGTTGCGGGAGAGCGAGGAGAGATATCGGCAATTGGTTGAGGTTTCACCCGATGCTATCGCTGTTCACATAAACGGTCGGATAGTTTTCATAAACCATGCCGGCGCCCGACTGCTGGGAGCAGAAAAGGTTGAGGATATTCTGGGTAGAAGGATAATAGAGTTTATACATCCGGAAAGTCGCCAGATATACATTGATTTGATGGAACCATTAGCTGCTAATGGAGTATTCCCTTTAACGGAAATGAAGGTAATATTAATAAATGGTAAAATTATTTATACTGAAGTCACCGGAGCCGCTTTGGTATTTGAGGGTACGCCTGCTGTGCAAATCATTGTACGTGATATTACAGTGCGTAAAAAAGCACAGTATGACCTTTCTCGGGAAGTATACAAACTTCGGGTGCTATATGACTTGGCTGTGGCTATGTCATCCAGTCAAAGCATGGACGAAACCCTGAAGCTCACCGCAGACAAGAGCAGGGAACTTTTCGCGGCTGATTGTATCTTTATATTCTTGATAGATGAAAGCAAGAATGAAGCAATTCCCCATACCCTGTCCGGCAATAAATTGACAGATTGGCTAGAAGTCAGGATACCTTATGGAAAAGGCCTGATTGGTATGGTTGCCGCCAGTGAAAGTGGATATATCTTAGAAGATTACTTTAGCAGTACTCTTTTTACCCATATTTATGATGAACTGGTGCTGCAAGAAGAACTGCTTTGTGGTTTGGCAGCTCCTATTATTACTGGAAATAGTCGCCTGGGAGTATTGGTGGTAGGCCATAGAAAACGAACTGTGTTAACCGAGGCCAATCTGGACACCCTTACTTTGATTGCCAATCTGCTAGCAGTGGAGATTACCCGTGACCGGGCTGAAGAAAGCCTGCAAAAGAGTTTGGAACATTTAAAAACAGTGTTTGAATGTACAGTCAACGCTCTTTCCATAACTGCAGAGAAGAAGGATCCCTATACTGCAGGGCATCAGCGTAGGGTAGCTTCCCTGGCATGTGCAATTGCCCAGGAAATGAAACTTCCCCAATACTATATTGATAATGTCAGGACCGCTTCTATTTTACATGATATTGGCAAGTTGCAGATACCTACAGATATACTTACCAAACCCGGAGGCTTGACAGAAATAGAAAGACTACTGGTAAAAACCCATCCTCAGGCAGGATACGAGATTGTTAAGACTATTCCCTTTGCCCAGGCGATATCCACTACTTTATTACAACATCATGAGCGAATGGATGGTTCTGGCTACCCCCAGGGTTTGTCCGGTGAGGAGATTCTTTTGGAAGCCAGAATACTGGCTGTAGCTGATGTGGTGGAAGCCATGGCGTCCCACCGGCCTTACCGGCCTGCATTAGGAATTGAAGCTGCCCTGGATGAGATAAGATACGGAGCTGGAATAAAATATGATGCAGAGGTAGTGGAAGCTTGTCTGAAGGTTTTTTCCAGTAATAATTTTACTTTTGAATGATTTATGATACTGCTATGATTTGCTTTATTCCGGTAACAGGAAAACATAATTGTCCGGGGAGGTTGCGAATGATTAATAGGGCTTTGATTAATAATGCCAAAAAGTTTCTGAATATTCTGGCAAGTATTGAGGATGGCTATTATGAAGTAGATAAAGCGGGAAACCTGGTTTTTTTCAACCAATCTTTGCAGGATATGCTCGGCTATTCCAAAGAGGAACTGCTGGGTATGAATTATAAGCACTACATGACAAACGAGGATGCTAAAAAGGTTTTTAAAACTTATAACCTGGTCTTTCGTACCGGAGAAGCGGCTAAAGGATTTGACTGGCAGCTAATAAGCAAGTCAGGAAAAAAGCTCTATGTTGAAACTTCGGTTAGTCCCATTTTTTCTGCTGATGGGGAAATTACCGGTTTTCTGGGGATAATTCGTGACATTTCCGAGCGGAAAAGAGCGGAGCAGCAAATAAGGGAGTCAGAGCGCCGATTGGCGGGTATTATCAGTTTTTTGCCTGATGCCACCTTTGTAGTAGATATAAGTGGTAAGGTTATTATTTGGAATCAAGCAGCGGAAGAAATGACTGGGATTAAGGCCGAAGATATAATTGGTAAAGATGACTATGAGTACTCAATACCTTTTTATGGTTATAAAAAACCCATGCTAGTAGATATTGTAATGGAGGAATCGACTTATGCACATAACTTAATAGCTGATGTAGAAAAAAAAGGACACACCCTTATCAAGGAAGTATTTTTTCCGGCTGTGGGCGATTCCGGGCTTTATTGCTGGGCCGCAACGGCCCCGCTTTTTGACAGCGGTGGCAATCAAACTGGTGCCATAATCTCATTAAGAGATATTAGCCGTCGCAAGCAAACCGAAAATGCTTTACAAGAAAGTCTTAAAAAAGCGCAAACTATCCTTAGAAGTACAGTAAATGCACTGGCCATAACCACTGAAAAAAGAGATCTTTACACGGCGGGGCACCAGCGCAGAGTAGCCCAATTGGCCACTGCCATTGCCCGGGAAATGCAATTTCCCGACAACATAACCCGGGGTATTTATATGGCAGCTACTTTACACGATATCGGTAAAATGCAGATATCTTCAGACATTTTAAGCAAGCCGGGTGAACTAAACGATATAGAAACCCTTTTGGTAAGAACTCATACCCAGGTGGGTTATGAGATTGTTAAAACTATTCCTTTTGAGCTGCCGGTAGCTGATATGGTCATCCAACATCACGAGAGAATGGACGGTTCTGGTTATCCACAGGGCCTGGCCGGTTCTCAGATTATGCTGGAAGCTCGTATTTTAGCAGTAGCTGATGTGGTTGAGGCCATGTCTTCACACCGGCCCTATCGACCAGCCCTGGGTATAAACCTGGCTATGGAGGAAATCCGGCGCCATCGGGGAATCTTATATGACCCGGATGTAGTAGATGCCTGTCTGCGACTTTTTGCCCGCGGGCAAATTGACTTTCTATAAGCTTCTTCTTTTTTCACCTTTTTTTGCCCACTACTTTCTTCATTGACTAGCTTATGTTACTATTTCTTTGAGTATCGATATTAAAGCCTCCATAAAACAGCTGGCAAAATGATTGGAATAAGTGCCGGGTTTTGGTTCAAGTTTGTATATCAGTAAAAACAGGAGGAAATCAGATGATTGGTGTAGCTTTGCTCGGATGCGGTACTGTAGGCTCCGGGGTAATTAAATTGTTGCAAAAGAATAGTGAAATAATTGACAAAAGAATTGGGGAATCGATTGTAATTAAAAAAGTCCTGGAAAGAGACACAGAGAAATGCCGGTTGCTGGGAATTAAAGATGAGGCGATAACTCAGGATATCCAGGAGATTCTCGATGACCAGGAAATTGCCATAGTGGTTGAGTTAATTGGGGGAATAGAACCTGCCTTCTCCTATATCATGGCAGCTTTAGCCCGGGGAAAGCATGTGGTAACAGCCAATAAGGATCTGATAGCAATAAAAGGGAAAGATCTTTTCGACCAGGCCAAGGAAAAAAGGGTAGATTTCTATTTTGAAGCCAGCGTTGCTGGGGGAATACCCATAGTATATCCCATGAAGCAATCCCTGGCTGCCAACCAGATCCAAGAGGTTATCGGCATCTTAAACGGCACCACCAACTACATACTCAGCAAAATGAGCCGGGAAGGTCGTGATTTTAATGAAGTTTTGGCTGAGGCTCAGCAACTGGGTTATGCTGAATCCGACCCGTCCGCAGATGTAGATGGACTGGATGCGGCTCGCAAGATTGCCATTTTATCATCTATTGCTTTCAACAGCAGGGTTACCCTGGATGATGTATATGTGGAGGGAATACGCTCGATTACGGCAGATGATATCCAATATGCCAAAGAATTAGGTTATGTAATAAAGCTTTTAGCCATAGCCAAGGAAAACCCGCAGCAAAAAATAGAAGTTCGGGTGCACCCGGCTTTTCTACCCAAAACTCATCCCATGGCCGGAGTAAACGATGTATTTAACGCCGTATTTTTACGTGGAGATGCTGTGGGGGAAATTATGCACTACGGGCGGGGAGCAGGACAAATGCCAACTGCCAGTGCAGTATTTGGGGATATTATTGAAATCGCTCGCAATATCTTGTATCACAGTAATGCGCGCATCGGTTGCAGTTGTTATGATAATAAGGCAATTATGGACATCAAAGAATTGGAAGGCGAGTATTATATAAGAATGATAGTAGAGGACCGGCCAGGAGTTTTAGCGGGCATTGCCGCTGTTTTTGGGAATAATAATGTCAGTATCGCAACCGTCTTGCAAAAGACGAGCAAGCAATGTTGGGCTGAGCTTATTTTAATTACCCACCGGGTTCGGGAGATGCATCTAAGGGATTCGCTTACTCTACTCAAAGGGCTTAGTATAGTAGGTGAAATTAAAAATGTGATTCGTTTGGAAGGAACAGATAGAGAAGCAGACTAATATTATACAAGAAGGAGTGCTATGTTTACTGTTAAGGTTCCGGCCACAAGTGCCAATCTAGGACCGGGCTTTGATACTCTGGGTTTGGCCCTGCAATTATACCTGGAGATCAAGGTAAAAATAATTCCGCCAAGCGGCGGGATTAGATTTTTTGTCGATGGAGAAGAATATCCAGAAGAAATCTTTGGGGATAACCTGCTTTACCAGGCCATGAAAATAGTATTTGCGGAAGCTCATGTTGTAGAAGTGCCTGGACTGGAGCTTACTATCAATAGCTCCATTCCACCGGGAAAAGGCCTGGGAAGCAGTGCCGCTGCTATTGTTGCCGGTCTATATGCGGCCAACGAAGTTCTGGAGAAGAGATTTGCCCAGGAGGACTTAATTAGCTGGGCGGTGGAAATGGAAGGGCATGCTGACAATGTTGTTCCCGCAGTGGCGGGAGGACTCACCACCGCCATGCTTTATAGGAAAAAGGTGTATTATCAGCAATTTTCTTTTCCCCCGGAATTAAAGCTGGTTGTTGCCGTACCTGATATCCCAATATCCACTGATGAATCAAGGCAACTACTGCCGAAAAAGATTAATTTTAAGGATATGGTAAATAACCTGCAACGGGCCTCCTATTTGTTGGCCAGTTTGATTAAACATGATTTTCGCCATTTGCCAGCGGCTATGGATGATGCAATTTTTCAGCCCCGGCGCAAACAGTTAATTCCCGGTTTTGACAGGGTGTTTTCTCAGGCTCTGGGAAATGGAGCCCTGGGAGTTGCCCTCAGTGGTTCAGGATCTTCTATCATCGCTTTTTGCCAGCAAGAGGAAAAGAGAGTGGCTCAAGCTATGCAAGATGCCTTTGCTGTGTCCGGGGTCCAAAGCCAGTTAATGATATTGGCAGCCGATCCGGATGGAGTTAAAGTTTTGAGGTAGTATAATCTTATGGATTTGGAGTGAATTATCTTGTCACTAATTGTAGCAAAGTTCGGTGGAAGTTCAGTCGCATCAATTGATAAAATCAAGCATATTGCCGGTAGAATCAAAGAAATACGAGATAAGGGCGATGATATAGTTGTAGTTGTCTCCGCTATGGGTGATACCACCGATGAACTGATTGAGCTGGCCAGTCTCACCGGCCATGATTTATGCAAACGAGAAATGGATATGCTTCTGGCCACCGGAGAGCAGCAATCAGCAGCCTTATTGGCCTTGACCCTTAATAATTATGCTTGCCCTTCTGTTTCACTTACCGGCTGGCAGGCTGGAATAAATAGCGATGACAGCCATAGCAAGGCGCGGATTACCGGGATTAAAACCGATCGTATAAAAAATGAAATAAAAAGGGGTAATGCGGTCATTATAGCTGGTTTTCAGGGCCTGTCTCCCTTCGGCGATATCACCACTTTGGGGAGAGGGGGGTCCGATACTACTGCGGTGGCATTAGCTGCCAGTCTTGATGCTTTGCGCTGCATGATTTTTACCGATGTAGAAGGAGTGTTTACCGCTGATCCCCGAATAGTAAAAGAAGCCCAAAAACTGCCGCAGGTATCATATGAAGAAATGCTGGAAATGGCCAGCCTGGGAGCGGGAGTATTACAACCCCGGGCAGCGGAATTTGCTATGTTGTATAATGTTGATGTGGAGATTCTGAGCAGTTTTAGTCGTAATCCCGGAACCATAATAACGGAGGTAGTCAATATGGAAAATCATAGAGCAGTAAGTGGGATAGCGCATGATTTAAATTGCGCTCGTTTTGCTTTGTTTGATGTACCCGACCAACCGGGTATAGCCAAAACCCTATTTAAGACCCTGGCTGCTGAAAGCATAAATGTAGATATAATTATCCAGAGCGCCATGAGAGATGGAAGGAATGATATTGCCTTTACAATCGAAGAGAATGATCTTAGCCGGGCCGTTCCAGTGGTGAAAGAACTGGTGGAAAGTATCTGTGCTTCGGGTATGGCCTACGGCAAAGATGTAGCCAAGGTATCGATTGTCGGAGCCGGTATGCAGAGTAATATCGGCGTCGCCGCTGCCATGTTTGAAGCTCTGGCGGACGAAGGTATCAACATACATATGATAAGCACATCAGAAATCCGCGTTTCCTGTGTTATTGACGAGTGCCATATCAAAACTGCGGTTAAAGCTCTACACCGGAAATTTGAACTGGATAAGATAGAGTAAATATAGGGTTTGGAGTTCTTGACGAATACCGGCTTTATGTTATACAATATTCTTTGCGTCGGGGTGTAGCTCAGTTTGGTATGAGCGCTACGTTGGG
>ENA-UOOK01000526-UOOK01000526.1-fermentation-metagenome-genome-assembly--contig:-NODE-526-length-50900-cov-3.952365_pt1 | contig 50900 bp, 37 predicted proteins | sample MGYA00245777_ERZ724023 | MGnify/ENA primary metagenome ERZ724023 (study PRJEB28704, sample SAMN03018312) | fermentation metagenome | biome: anthropogenic terrestrial biome; feature: soil; material...
AGTTTAAAAGGAGTTTAAAAGGAGTTTAAAAGGAGTTTAAAAGGAGTTTAAAAGGAGTTTAAAAGGGGTCTTTTGCAAGGCCTTTTTGCCCAAAGTGATCTTTTCCTTTGGGAGGAATTTTTAGATTTAAATGAACCTCTCTTCAGGTTCCGAAAACACTGCAACATACAGTTGAAGAGTAGCAGTTTCCAACCACTCATTTTTTTCCTTTATCTGTTTGGAATGAAAGCAATATGACTTGAAAAGTACTTTCGTTTCTTTTCGCCTCTAATTTGAATAATTTCATGTTTGGTTTTTAAAAATATCACTATGTTCTTCTGCTTTACTTGAAATTTTTAAGTAGAATCTATCCCAAACTAACATTGTGTTGAAATTACAAATGAAATTACAAATATAGACTTATGTCCTTCTATGAAATAGATGATGTTCTATGGAATCCATATTACCTTATTTCTCCCCAAAACCACATCCCTGAAGATCTCATGCCGATCTAAGGAAGTTAATGAACGGAACTTTGTAGGCCAAGTCGTGAGCTCCTCAACAGATTTTGAATCATAACTTTGTAGCTATGATTGAAACCAGATTAAAGTAGTTTCCACCTTCTGCTTCCATCATTCCTATATCCCTACGAGCAAAATCGTTGTCACACATAAGCCAGTCTTTCCATGCTTCTTCAAAACAATTTAATTCTTTGCATTCTTTAATACTTACCAAATCAGAGTTTTTCCATAAATTATACCACCAATCACATGAGTGTAGAGTTAAAGTCATATCATCAAACCAGTATGGCACTAATTCTGCTGGAATTCCATTTGTAAATTCCTGCTTCAAGCCCGGAACTGCAACTGCAATTTGCCCTCCTTTTTTTACGAGTGGAGCAAAATGCCTTGTCAAATAATCTGCTTCGATTCCAAAATAATGATAGGCATCTACGCTTATAGCAAGATCAAAAAATTCATGTGCAAACGGCAAATCGTGGGCTTCTGAATGTATTGGTATTATTTTATCTTCCAGTCCCATTGACTTAATTCTCTCATAGTTATCTGTTGCACTTATCCAGAGATCAGTTGCAAAAACCGTAACATCATATTCTTTTGCCAGGAATATCGAGGTCAGCCCTCTCCCACATCCAAGATCGAGTATTCTCATGTCTTTCTCAAGCTTCAAAGATTCTGATACTTCTTCAAGAATCTTCATTGAGTTTGGTCCCATCATGTTTTCTTTAGCAAAATCAAAATCATATTTGTTACTTTTTGTAAACATCATCTTGACCACTTTTAGTTAATCCATCCCATATTATTTTATGGAGTTTTTTTATTTAGAATTGTTCTATAGATTTCGAGGCAACCTTCATCACATATTGTTTTTTTATTTGAACGGATGTATTCAGTCAGTATAGCCTTTAACTTAACAACTTTACCTTCATATGCTTGAACAGTAGTCTTAATATCGTTCAGAAAGATAACCGTTTTACTCTACAATAAACTGAAAAGTAGTGAAAAGATGAATGAAAAATTACTTGCAAAAATTGGATTGAACAGGTATGAGAGTTCAGTTTACCTAACACTTTTAAAACAAGATTTTATTGAAGCAAGCAAATTATCACATGCATCGAAAGTCCCTATAGGAAAAATCTATGAGGTTCTCAAAGCCCTCAAAAACTATGAGCTTGTTGAAATCCAACCGTCAAGACCACAGAGATACCGAGCTGTTGATCCTAAAAGCGCATTTAAACTTATGTACAAAAGAAAAGAGGAAGAAACACTCAATGAGCTCAAAATGTTCAAAGAAACATTTGATGAAATCGAAAGGGAACTCTGCAACGACAATTCACCACAAAATGCTGAAACTGTCTTCTGGCCTGACAGATTTCGTAATAATGAACTAAAAGAAATGGTAAATTCATCTTTTGAGAAAATCGAGCATGAAATATGCGTTGTAATCCATATGAAGTACAAGCCTGGAAGATCGGAGCTATATGATACCTCAGTATCCACCTTTAGCAAAGCTTATTTGAGTTTAATAGAACGTGGCATAAAAGTTAAAATTTTAGACCCGGGATCACAACTACTGCCATCATTAAAAGAGCTTATTGATTCGATAGAAGACCTGTCGTTTAAACGCTATTTTAAGGATCTGATGGAAATAAGAATTTTAGAAAACGAATACAATTTTACAATCATTGATTCTAAGATAACCCTGATAGATATTGAAGATCAGTTCAATATGAGTAGAAATCTCGGTATGGCACGAATATATGATGAATCATATGCTAAGCAATTCAAGACAAAATTTGATGAACTCTGGACAAAGGGCGAATTGTTTCTCTGACTTGACTTGCAAAGGTTTCTCTGACTTGACTTGCAAAGATATCCGTAAATTTCAATTTTTCTATTAGTTTTTGCCTCTTTTTCCTGAAGATGAACGTAAAATCGAAACTTTTGAACTCTCTTTTTGATGCCTTCAAAGTTTATTCATTGCAGCCATATTAAAAAAATATATTTTTCCTGCCGGCGGTCTGCTTAAGTCTCCCCCATATACGTTTGTTAGGAAAAGGATTAGAAAAGCGAAATTGAAAGCCCTTAGTTTTTGTAAATATAAAAGGAGTTTAGAAGGAGCCCTTCGCAGGGCCTTTTTACTCGAAGTGATCTTTTCCTTTGGGGAGGGATTTTTTGATTGAAAGTGAACTTCTCTTCACGTTCAACTCAGCTAAAATATATTTCTCCCGCCGGCGGTCTGCTGAAATCTTCCCCGAATACTTTTACTTAGGGCAGATAGAAAACAAGGAGGTGATCGAAGTTGGGTCATTATTAATTCTGTAAACACTTTGTAATGAAGGCAAAAGAAATAGGGAAATTAACTGTGAGTTTACTTAGATATTGTCATGGAAATGCTTATTATGAGAAATTTCTCCTTATATTTTTGACACACTCTTTAAAATGAAAGCCTCTAATTTCGAAATTAGGATACATATCCCAACTTGCACATGCAGGAGAAAGCAACACAGTATCTCCATTCTCTGCAATATTATAAGCTTCCTCAACACATTTTTCCATGTTTTCTTTAATTGTTACATTTAAATAATTTAAACCTTCAGCCGTGTTTTTTATTTTTTCTGCTGTTTCACCCAATAAAATCATATGTTTTACTTTACCACTAAATGATATTATAAAGTTTGAAAAATCACTTCCTTTGTCATATCCTCCAGCTATTAGAATGATACTTCCTTCGATGGCTTCGACAGCTTTTATTGCTGAATCTGGATTTGTACCTTTAGAATCGTTAATAAATCGAACACCATTCACTTCTCTAACAAATTCGATCCGATGTTCTACACCTTCAAATTCCTTCAACGCCTTTGTGATGTGTTCTGGAGATATTCCTGCAAAAAAGGCAATAGCAACGGCTGCTAATCCATTCTCTACATTATGTAAGCCTGGTATTTTAAGATCTTCTGTTTTGCATATCGGAATCATCTCATTATTTTTATTTTTAATGATGATCCATTTTCCTTTAACGAAACACCCAAAATCGAGTTCTATTTTTCTACTAAAGGGAACGACATTTGCCTTACAATATAATGAACGTTTATATGATTCAGCGCAATCATAATTAACTATAAAATAATCGTTTTTAGTTTGGTTTTGGAATATTTTTGCTTTTACATCTCCATATTGTTCCATTGTTTTGTGCCTGTCAAGATGATCTTCGGTAATATTTAACAAAGCTGATACTATTGGCTTGAACTGTTTAATTGTCTCTAGTTGAAAACTACTTGTTTCCGTAATAAGATATGAATTATTCACCGTTTCAAAAACTTTTGAAATCGCGGCAATGCCAATGTTTCCAACTACCTTAGATTCTTTACCTGCATTATTAAATATCTCGCCTACTAAAGTAGTAGTTGTTGTTTTTCCATTCGTTCCTGTAATAGCAATATATTTCCCTTTACTTAGCCTATAGGCTAATTCGAGTTCACCAATTATTTCAATTCCCAAGCTTTCAGATTCTAAAATAAATGGCTCATCAAGAGGAATTCCTGGACTCAACACTATCAAATCAAATTGATTTAATCTTACTGGATCTTTTCCTAAATATGATGGAATATTATTTTTTCGTATTAGATCTAATATCTCTTTCCCAATTGCTTCCTTTTTATCATAAACACTGATTTTAGCTCCTATTTTCAAAAGAGTGTCTGCAACAGACATACCAGATTTACCCATTCCAGCAACAAGTACTTTTTTATCATTTAAAGACATTTGACCACATCTTTTAATCAGAATTAAAATTCATGAATAAACAGAAAAAAAGTTATTCCTGAATACACCAAATAATCTTAATTTGTTGCTGCATTTCGAACTCAAAAATTCAATGAGTCCATGTCCATATTTTTGATCGATTATCGAAAAACATGATTAAATTGACAAATTGTGAATTTTGAAATCATCTTTTATAAAACAGCTTGTTTTGTATCAAAAACGGCGTTCGATATCTGCTCCCACTAAATTCAAAACTTTTGCAATGTTCTCATATCCTCGTTCTATTTGAGAAGCATTATCAATAATAGTTTTACCTCTCGCGTTTAATCCAGCCAAGATTAAAGTAGCTCCTGTTCTTAAGTCTAATGCAGTTACTTGTGATCCAATTAATCTATTAACTCCATTAATAGTAGCAATATTTTCGTCTATTCTAATATTAGCGCCCATTTTTCTCAATTCAACTACGTGATTATATCTATTATTAAATATATTTTCTTGAATAGTACTTTCTCCCTCAGCTATTGCTAACAGAGGTGTTACTATTGGTTGCATATCTGTTGGAAATCCAGGATATACTTTTGTGATGATCTCTACTGGTCGTATTTCGTCTGATGAAATTACTCTTATACCTTCATTATTCTCTATAACTTCAACTCCAATTTCGCGTAACTTTTCTGCAACGTTTTTCAAAAAATCGATCTTAGTATTGTTTATTTGGATATTACCTTTTGTAACTGCTGCAGCTATCATATATGTCCCAGTAGTTATGCGATCTGGCATTATAGAATAAGTTGTTCCACCTAGTTTTTCAACCCCACTTATTCTTATTATGCTTGTTCCAGCTCCTTTTATATCTGCTCCCATTGAATTCAGAAAATTAGCTAAATCAACCACTTCTGGCTCTTTTGCAGCGTTATTTATGATCGTCTCCCCATCGGCCAGACAAGAAGCAATTATTATCTGATGAGTAGCACCTACGCTAGGAAACTTAAATGTAATATTTGTACCTTTTAATTTTTTATTTGCTTCTGCAATAATAAAGTTATTTTTTATGTATATATTTGCTCCCAATGCTCCGAGTCCTTTTATGTGAAAATCTAGCTCACGAGTTCCTATATTACATCCACCTGGTAATGGGATTTTTACTTTCGAAAAACGGTTTAGTAATGCACCAACTAAAAGGACAGAAGAACTTATTTTGCTTACCATTGTTTCAGATAACTCAGTTTTCTTCAAAATATTAGATTTAATATGGATTATATTATTTTTTGATTTTATTTCTGCCCCATATTTCTGAAGTAATTTATTCATAATTAGCACATCTTTCAAGTATGGAACGTTATTTAAAATTACCATTTCTTGTGTCAGTAGTGAGCCAACTAATATAGGCAATACTGCATTTTTTGCACCATTTATATTTATAGTGCCTTCCAATCTATTTCCACCTTGAATAACAAATTGATCCATTTTAACTATCTTCTATTTTCGTTAATCGAATATGTTAGGCTTTCTAATGTAAGTACAAAAATGAAATATAAACATGTTGCTCACATATTATGATTTAGGGTTTAAATTCTCATACTCCTGATTTCTCAGCTCAACTGCGTAGATTCGTTCTTATTCCTAAAAGTAAATAATTATTAATGTCTGTAGTAGATTGCAACTAAGCTATAATTGATGAGGTATTAAATGGAAATTTGCTTTGATAGAGTGGAAAAAGTACATTTTATTGGTATTGGCGGAGTTGGTATAAGTGCAATAGCAAGGTTGCTGAGAGTCGCAGGAAAAGAAGTGAGTGGCTCAGATATACAAAATTCTTCTATTTGTGATGACTTAAAAAAATACGGAGTGAAAATTTTTATAGGTCATTCAGAGAATAACATCGAAAAAGATACAGATTTAGTGATTTATAGTCTTGCCATTTTAGATAATAATCTGGAATTAAAAAAAGCAAAAAAAATTGGTATAAATATTATTAATTACCATCAAGCTCTAGGAATTTTTTTTAATAAAAAAAATGGAATCGCTGTCTGTGGGACACATGGAAAATCCACAACGACTGCCATGGTTGGATTGTTATTGGATGATGCTAAACTTGATCCTTCAATTGTTGTTGGAAGTATAGTTCCCAGATACAATAGCAATCTTAAAGTTGGAAAAAGTCAGTATTTTGTAGCTGAAGCATGCGAATATAAACGCTCCTTTTTAAACCTTAAACCTAAAATTATAATACTAAATAATATTGAACTTGATCATACTGATTATTATCTAAATTTAGATGATCTTAAAAATGCCTTTAAAGAATTTATTGATAATTTGCCACATGATGGAATTTTGATTTGTAATGGTGATGATATAAATGTAAAAAACTTAAGTTCAAAAATAAGATTTTATCATCCTGAAGTAGAGATTATGTCTTTTGGGCAAAGCAAAGATAACGATTTATATGTGTCTAATATTAGACTTGAAGCCGGAATTAGTAAATACAAGGTTCTTTATTTAAGCAAAGAATTAGGCGAATTTAGCATAAAAGCACCTGGACTTTTCAACGTTTATAATTCACTTGCTGCCATATCTTTAGGAATTGTATTGGGTATTCCTGTTAAAACAATTCAGAGGTCTCTTACTAATTTTTCAGGTATCTGGCGGAGATTTGAGATTAAAGGAACATATAGAAAATCTTTGGTTATTTCAGATTATGCACATCACCCTACAGCTATAAAAGCAACGATTGAAGGTGCAAAGAGATTCTATCCAGACAGAAGAATATTTGTAGTTTTTCAACCTCACCAATATAATCGAGTAAAAAAATTGTACGACTCTTTTTTGGACTGCTTTAATAATGCAGATATTGTGATTATAACTGAAATATTTGGTGTGGTGGGACGAGAAAAAAAAGAAGATCAATGTCTAAGTTCATTGTATTTAGTGAATGACATTATTAGAAAAGAAAGCAAATTGGCAGACAAAGTATTCTATGCAAAGGATTTAATTCATGCAAGAAAAATAATTGACGAAAAAATTCAAGACGGAGATATACTTTTGTTCATGACTGCTGGTGATCTGTACAAAATTGCCGATGAAATAACAAAGAAATGAGTAAAATATTTTTGGCATTCAATTCTATTAATCTAATTCTTATATCAGGTAATTTATAAGAAGCAAAAGCTTGTATACCCAATTTTATAGAACTATTGAAGTTATTTTCATAAACAATTCTCGTTCTCAATATCTTTTAGTTTTCCAAGAATCTCGTCTAAACTAGTCCTTCTCTTTTGAAATTCTCCGAATGATTTGCTCTTATCTTCATAGTATTTTATTATATTCTTAGCATTATTTATAATTTCGACTGCATTTTCAAATATTTTCTTGTTATTTTTCATCTGTTCTTTTAATTTTACTTGATCATTTAAAACACTATCATAAATAGAGATGATTTTATCAATAGTTAGCTTTGCCTCACTTTTAGTAAATCGAGATCTCTTTTGAACATAAGCTTCGGATAATAAGTTTAAGGTTCGTATTCTATTATGCCACTTTCCTCTTTTTTTAAAATCGCTATCAACTTTTTGAAGTAGTTTAATTCCTTCATCCACGTTTCCATATTTGATTTCCAATTCCCCTAATCTAAACCTACATTCTAATACCTCTTCAATTGGCGGTTCTCCTGTTATCATATACCAGTAATTGAGACTATTTTTATAGCTATCCTTTGCCTGGTGAAAATTTTTTTCCTTAGTTACTTCATCTTCATTAAGCCTAATTGAATCTTTATAACAGAGTCCTAAGTTACGGTAATTACGTGCAGCTCCTATGAAATTACCAATTGATTCATTGATATTTAGAGAGGTGCTCAAATGAGAAATAGCATCATTTAATTCTCCTATATTCTCATTGTAGTTAGTTCCTTTAATCAACCCTATAGAGTTTTCACTATCTGCTATTCCCTTAATATCTCCTGCTTCTTTCCTATAATCTAAACTACAGTTTAATAAACGTATAGACTCATTAATGTACTTAATTTCTTTGTAAGTTGAATAAATCAATCCAACGCAGCTATGATACTGTGCATAAATTAGGTTATACTCTTTATCCTTTATTTGGCTTCCACTTGTTTTTCTTTCGTCTTTGTCAATTTCCTCAAGCATTTTTTTAATATCTTCACAATCAATTAAAGCATCCTTAAATCGCTTTAAAGCCCTACGTTTATAGTTAGCTAACCCTAACTTGCATTGGATAGCTTTATATTTGTATTGAATGTCTTTATATTTAATTCCAACATTATTATAAATCTCGAAGCAATTTTGGTATTGATCAAATACCGTATCTTTTTCTGATTCACCAAATTGTGTATCATAAACTCTAGCCAGACTTTGTATAGCTCGTGCTTTATTTACAGATCGTATCGCTTGTGCTTTGTTTATTTTTTCACTAAAAAATATAGCTTTATTAAAGAACTCTATTGCCTTAACTTTAGACAAACAGTCTTCCCATAAAAGTCCAAAGATTATATTTATTTCATATTCATCTATTTTGTTGGATAATTCTGCTTTTTCGTTAGAATAATCAATACTTTTAATAGGTTCCAAGTCAGTATAATAATTCATATTAAAAGAAGAACACAATTCATTTTGAATAATTTCGATCCAGTTTCCTGTTATTTTCAAAAAATTTTTCCTTTTTAATAGAATGTTATTTATATATAATTTTTTTACGTCTCTCGGTCTGTCTATCAGCCTGTTACTTATTTCTTTTTCCACTTCATATTCTAAATCTTCTTTTTTCCGTATAATTTCAATATTTTCCTTATCAGATTTATCTATATAATTTAAACAAAACATAGACTTATCTGTATTGGTATTTTTCAAAATAGGAAAAAAACTAAAGTTGTCTAAACAATCAAAACCTAAAAAACAAAAGTCATATTTTTTCAAGAAATACTCTAAAAGTTCCTTCTTTTCATCTACCTTTTTTTCCTCTAAAATTTTCCTTATTCTATTCAAATTAGCTAAAATGCTTTTATATCTTATTTCTATTTCTTCTTCTTCTCCTTCTTCTATACTGCCATTTAGTTTAAATAAACACCCAGTTAAGCTGTCATGAGAGTCTTCTATTTTGTCATTAAATTCAGTAAAGTCAAAATCATCACAGATTATATCATGTTCGAGTAAAATTTTTTCGTTTTTACATGCTCTTTCTATTAAGTTGTCCCTATTTGTTGTAAATACCCATTTACCATTTTTAATTTGATTAGCAACATAATAATGAATAGGATTAGGTTCATGAAGAATAAAATCTTCGAAATATACCAAAACATTATCCCCTAGTTCATCATGAAGGATCTTAAAAGCAGACTCTGAAGGAAGTTTTTCAGATAATTCGTCATATTCCGTTCGATCAAATTTATGATTTGTAATTGATTGAATAACCTCAATAATAAAGATTCTAAAACTTTTAACGTCAGATTTTTTAGATAGTTCGTCCCCAATGAATAAGACTTTACTATTCTCTATGACAGAAATTAATTCACTTATATGTTCTTGTTGAACTAAATTAACACCAAAATCTGGATAATAATCTTTTAGAAGTTCTTTAGATAAGTTATTTTTGATGTCATCCCAACTCCATATCGAAACAGAAAATAACCCTTTATCTTTATGTTCTGTTGTAATTTTTCTTGCCAACTCTTCTATTTTTGCATCTTTTGGCCCTGTTGTTGCAATCACAAGCTCTGACAATTCAGGTCTAAAACTTTTTGCTTTATTTATTTCTGTATATACTTCACGTTCAGTCAGTTTTTTGTTTAAATCATTTTCTTTGCATTTGCATTGTACACCACACCACGATTTACCTTTATCTGGCGTCCCAGATATGTCTACCCCTTTTTGTGCTTGACCTCTCTTTCCGTTCTTTTGAGTATCTGGGTCTTTCCAAATTTCTCTCCATAAATCGCAGCAAAGAGATTCAAAATCTTGCCAATTAGATGGTGGGGGGATCTGTAAATTATAAGAAGATGGCACAAAGGTTCCTTCTTTATAAGCTAAACAAGTATCATTATATGTTTTATTTCTAAAAGATTTCGCATAATTCTGCTTGCTGGAGATATAGATGACAAGTTAGGAGAAATCTCTAAAAAGAGAGCTAAATTATTTTGGCTTGCTCTTACTCTAGTAAATAATCCTGTAAAGAACGTCCCCACCAATAGAAAAGACCTTCTAAGTCATTTATTAGTAAACCTTTTTTCTCCCATTCTTCGCATAGAATATGAGGGTTGTTTTCAATCAAGTAAAAAATCAAAAATAGTTCTGGTTGCGTTAAATAAGGGACATATGTAGTTTTGCTTCTTTCCTCAAAAATTTGGCAAATTTTTTCTTTATTTTTCGATATAAATAAATTTATTTCTCTTTCAAATTGTTGAGGTGATGAAAAGTTCAATAATGGTAGAAGTATTCCAAGATTATAAAGAGAAAACTCTGGATCATACTCTTTTCTTATAAGTTTTATATAATTTGTTTCCAATGTTCTTAATGCAAAATCTTCATTCAATTGGACAGATTGTTTTATCTTATTATTCAAATCTGAAAAGCAGTTATCTGCAACCTCAAGAAGCCCTGAAAGACAATAAAACTGCCTATTAATTTCTTTAGATACTGAATTAGATGGTTTATAGCCTAGGTCATGATATATTTCCGCCCACGTGTCTTCACAATTAGTCCGTACCTGAATTTCTCCGACTAGATTACCTAATTTTTTGTACATATCTGGTGGAGTGTTCTCTTCTTTCAGCCGAACATCAAAATGGATAGATTTGTAGCCTTGACGATCGAAGTCCAAGTTGTGTATTTTATCTTCCTTTTTTAGTACCAAGAACGTTTCCGATATACATTTTTCAACAATCTGTGTATCGTCTTTAAATCTGCAGATAACTCTTGCAGCAGATTTATCAGATATTTCTGAATAAAATTCAAGACTTACATTTCTTTTTTTGTATAGTTTCTTTATAAGGCTAGCATCATCTTTTGTTCTAGCCAAAATTCTTACCATTATCCCTTGATCGCAGATGACTTCGTCTAGAAGTGCTTGAACCCGTTCAGTAAAGCTTTCGTATAATTCCTTTTCTTTCTCCCAAAGTGCAATTATCTCTTCTAGTGACATCGAAGTCGTCCATAAAATTATATTATCTTCGTATCTTTTTGAGGCGGGATTCAACCATTGCCTTAGTTCTTCCGTTTTCTAGGTGCTCGATTGAGACTTGTTCCTCAAAATCTTGCTGATTACCAATTATTTGAATACCATTTTCAAACTCAAGCGCAATCTTTTCTATGTCGGATTTTATGCAGGATGTGTCTTTAATAATTTCTGCAATCCCTACTTCCTTTTCTATCAAATAGTTCTCATATGCTTGTCTATGTGCTGTATCTAAATTTATTTTGGCAAAAGTTCGAGGATTTATCAGTCTTTCTTGGTTTGAAATATATGATTGCAAGTGAAGCTTATATTCATTTTGTGTTATTGGATCATCAATCTTTTCTTTTATGAATTGAATGGAATAATGGAAGAAATCTTTAGTTTGGATTGCGGGATCATGCATGAATTTGCAACCTAAAAAAGAATTCAAAAAAAAGCTCGCAACTTCTCCTTTCCTAGTTAACTGATTATCACATATCTTTCCTTCAATTTCACTATTATTTAAATTTTGATAGAATACGCCTATTTTGAGTAATCTAGTATTTTGGGAAAGTACTAGGTTTTTGACGCTGGTTATTTCAAAGGTTTTCTTTCCATCCCTTTCAGATTGTTCCAATCGGGCACCCTGTTCTCTTTCAATTTTTAAGACTCCAATAACCCGTCGGTTCAGGTTTTTACCATTGACTATTGTAATAAACCCACCAGGACTTCTTCCGGTTTGAATCTGATTCAAATGACTTGCTATTCTTTTAGAGGACTCTACAAAACTTTCACTATCAAATTCTTCGACAAGAAGACTCTTTATCAATTCAGGAACCGTGGAACTTGAAGACTCCTCAAAAACAATATTATGAGCTTTTGAGGAACCTACAGTGTCCGTCATTCGATCTTTTAAAAAAAGTCGGATTTCATTAGCTAGTGGACTTTCTATTTCACTATAAATTGGAGGTTGCTTTTCGTCTGAAAGATTCTGCCTTATAATTTCATGAATTATTAAGTTTTCAATGTTTAATGATGAATAGTTGTCCATGTGAATCCCTGATAAAGGGATATAGGCATTCACTTAAAAATATTATGATTTGTTCTCGTTGATCTCATTTGCAAGATTACTTATTTTCATAAACTTAAGATTCTTCTGCTTGGAGAATCAATTTTTCTAACATTTTTCTCTCGGTTTCACCTTTTAACCCATCAATCTTCATGCCTTTGCATCTAACTGTTAAATATAGTGTTTTCTCTGTAGTTCCTTGAATATCTTCTGAACCCTCTTCAAACCTTTGAATGGAGATCTTACGATCTAAGCCACTGGAAATAATTCTCGTCTCGTCCAAAAACACTAATGAGGAAACAATTCCATTGTGGATATGGCTATTAAGTATTGGTTCATATTGGAATTCTTCATCTGAAATGTCAATTCTCCATATCTGTACATCTCCGTTCCTTTGGCCGCAGGCAACAAGGTATTTCTCGTCTTTGTTAAGGCAAAAGGTACATAAACTTGTTAATTCACGAACTTCTAAAGTAACTGTTTCTCTGTAATTTCTTTTGCAGATTAGCTTTATACTATTAATTGTAGCTATAACGAAGGCTTGTTGATCGAGAACTTCACAGGCAATCAAATCCTTGATTTCTTTTGAGCATAAAATTTCGTGTCGGGTATCTACACAAAATGCTTTTCTTACCTGCTGTTCATCTTCAGATACGAGAACGAGTCCATCTTTCTTCGCAACTATATGCCTGTATTCAGGCTTAATTTTAAAACAAGCTTCCTGTTTAAGTTCATCTGTATCAGAATAATCGTAAAGAATGACTTCTTCATTCATCAGAAAACATAAATCGGAACCGCTATAGCTGAATAGTTGACGTATAGAACCTTTTTTATATTTTCCGAGGTTTCTATATTCTAGCTTAAATTTTTGATCTATTTTCCATTCTCGAATGATGTTATCTTCGTAGGCTGCAATAATTTTACTCCCAGAAGGATGTAAAGCAATTGATAAAGCTTTACTAGTTTCTTCGATTCTAACCCCAGTTAAATCGCATTGTCTGAAGTCAGCCATTTCAAAATTAACATTGTCTAAACAAGAATTACACAAATTAGTTGAAAAGAAGTTTTTACCAGAAAGGTCCGCTCCCGATAAATTAGCACCTTCAAGGTTAAGATATGACCAATCTTCTCCTGGTAATTCTCCTTTTAACCGATATAGCAGCGTAGCAACATTTCCTACAAAGACTTTTTCTCTCATTTTGCTTCTGTTCTCTAAGATTATCTGAGATAATTTATCTTCATATGTTTTTGAATCTTCTTTCATCATCTCCGAAGCAAAATAGAGAATTTCAGGATTTAACAGTAATTTCCCAAGAAGTTCTCTCGCTTTTCCGACATCATCTGTTAGAGTGCTACAAATCCCCCTAGCCACGAAATATTCTCTCATTGAACGGTGGCAAAAATCAACAGGCCACTTAATGTTATCTTTCTCAGTCATCACTTTAGTCAAAAGAGAACGGATTCCCACTCTTGCAGTTGCATCTTCGATATCTGCTTTTTCTTGTTCAATATTTTCACATAACGCATCACCAGAGTCGCTAATCTGCCACAAACGCTTTGCTAAATCTTTTTCTTTTTGACCTGAAAACTCCTCTGCAAGACAAATAAATTCTTGATTAGACATTTGAAGCTTTATGGCTATAGTCTCCAATATCCTGATTAAATTTGAGCAAATTTCTTCCGGAAGGATTTCCATTTTATCGTCATCGAGTAATTCCATTTTTCGGCGAAGACTTTTCTTGATGTAAGTCTTGTACAATATTATTTCGTTCAGGCTATTTTCTGGTAGCTCTCTTAGCGTCTGTCTGATCATCTGTAAAAACAGTGGTTTTGATGCCAAACCTATTGGATCGTGCATTTTTTCTATATTTTTTAATTAATATGGTTTTTAAAAATACAAAATTAATCTTTTATAAATATTTTTTAGCAAACTAATAAAAATCTTTTTGGCACATCAATTGAATTAGTAAAACTTAATATTGATAATTAATTAATTTTTTACTTTTTAAAATCAAATATTTTCTTTTTAAGTTTAAGTAATTTTTTTATAGAGGAATACAAATGAGCAGTAGTATAAAGACTTTTCAGCAAATTATTTCAAAATATTTTTCTATGACTTCAGATAATCTATTCAAAATTGTCTGCAAAAAGCATTGCACAATATTAGCCACCACTATCCTAATATTTTCAGTTTCTGCTTGTAGTAATATGCAAAGTCCGGGAGGTAGTCGATATAATACCAAGAAATATAATAAATCTAATATTTCAAAAATTGAAAGTGTAAAAAAGGAAAATAAATCTAATAAGATTAAAAAGAATAATGAAATTGCTAATTCATCAGAAAATAAATCATCTGTAAGCGAAATTGAAAATTTTATTAATAAAATTGAAACTAGTAAAAATACTACAAATGAACCTAAAGTAAAGGAAATTAAAGCTGGGAAATCAAATACAAATGAAAATGCATACAATGAAAGAAATAGTGCTAAAGAAACTGTTGAAGGTCGATTACCTACAATTCGCGAACAAATGCAAAATTTAGCAAATGACCAAGAATCTATTAAAAATGATGTAAGAACATTGCAAGATGATATTAATGAAATAAAAAACTCACTCTATCAAATTAAAAATGCAATTGCTCTTAATAATTCTGACCCAAATCAATATGCAGATAAAGGCGACGGAATAAAAGAAAAAAATATTACAACTAAAAAAATAGATAATTCTTTCTCTGCCAATGACAGTGAATTTGAATCAAATTTGGGAAATTCTAATTCGAAAGATGATGATGAAGATTATGTAATTGAATCAGACGAAAAAGTGGCTAAAAAGAATATTCAGGAAGAAAAAAAACAAACTATAACTTCAAAGAACATACCAAATAGTAAAAAGAAAATTACTCCAAAGAAAGTTGCAAAAAATTCAATTTATTCTAATCCACCAGCTACTACTCAAAACAATTTCAAGGCAACAAATCAAGTGCAAGCACCAATTGCAGACACGAAATCATTTTCAGGCAAATCAGAAAGTTCTGTAGATAATGCACTAAATTCTTTTAAAAGAAAAGATTATCAAACTACAATCAATGAATTGAATAAAGTGATGTCTTCGCAAACCGATGCACAAACTTCTGCAATATGTAACTATTGGATAGGTGAATCATATTTTAGAATGGGTAATTATTCAAATGCAGTTAAGTTCTTTGAAAATACTCTATCTACTGCAGTAAACACAAAAAAAGAAGAAGCTAAAATTATGATCGCCGAATGTCAGCTTAGCTTGGGGAAATCTAAAGATGCTAAAAGCACTTTCCAACAATTTGTAAATGCCTATCCTAAAAGTCGTTATTTACCAAGAGCAAAAAAGTTATTACAGCAGTTATAGTTGTTTTATTAGTAATAAATTAAGAATTTTAAAAGCATTCATTTTTTAATTATTTCTTCGAAAAATGTTTGCTTTTTTGTTTTATATTAACAATTTTAAAAATATAATCGCTCTTTAAAAGTCTAAAACTACTCGAAAATAAAAACAAATAACAAAGATATTGATTTGAAAAATAGATTAAAAGTACTATATATAGGCGATGTAATTGGTCCATCAGGATTAGAAATTTTATCTTCAGAATTACCAAAATTAAAAGAACAATACAAAGTTGATTTTACAATTGTAAATGGCGAAAATTCAGCAAATGGTAGAGGAATTACTGACCAAGAAGCAAAAATCATTTATAATGCCGGAGCGAATGTAATTACTACAGGCAACCATGTATGGGATAATTGGAAAGGAAAACCATTACTATCAAGCGATCCCAACATCATTAGACCTCTAAATTATCCTCATGGAAATGTCGGAAAAGGTTTCCTATTTTATGAAATAGAAGACATTAACATTGCTGTACTGCAATTGCAAGGTAGGACTTTTATGCAAATGATTGATTGTCCATTTAAAGCTGCAGAATTTGCTTTAAAGCATTTTAATGGAAAGACTAATATTATTATTGTTGATTTTCATGCAGATGCTACTGCTGAAAAGCTCGCAATGGCTTGGTTCTTAGATGGTAAGGTTAGTGCATTGATTGGTACTCATACGCATATTCCAACTGCTGATGCTACTATAATGCCCGAGGGTATGGCATATATAACCGATGTTGGAATGACAGGACCTTATGACTCTGTAGTTGGCTTGCGAAAAGATGTAGCTCTAAAAAGATTTATGCTTCAGACTCCGCATAAATATGAAAGTGCAGAGAACGATAATAAATTATGCGCAGTATTTATAGAAATTGATGCTATGACAGGGCAAGCACTAAAAATCGAACAAATTATTACACCAAAATTCGATACTGAAGTAGGAATTGGTTAAATTAGAATCATTAAAGTTAATTATATTTGCTCTTACTGTAAGGATTATTAACGGTAAAAAAGATTTATTCTTATAATATTCAGAATTTTACTAAAAATTTTAATCATAATGATTTATATTTCTTAAAGTAATTATTTTTATATATTATTCATCATACTTAATGCTTAAATTGGTCTTCATCAATTAATTACTAGTATTTCTGCAAATAATCATTAATCACGTTTTTATAATTTACTTTTCGTATCTTTCTCTCCAGATAGAAATTAATTTTTCCTTAATTTGCTTTTCTCTTCCCAATTCAGCTGGTTGATAATAAACTTTTTCTTCAAAATTGTCAGGGAAATAATTATCTTTTACAAAATGCTGATTAAAATCATGTGGATATTTATAATTTTTCCCATAACCCTCCTTTTTCATATAAGAAGTCGGTGCATTGCGTAGATGAAGTGGGACAGTCATATCAGCACCTTTTTCAATATCACTCTTTGCTTCTAAGATCGCTAAATATGATGCGTTTGACTTTGGAGCTGTAGCTAAATAAGTAACACCTTGAGCTAAATTAAGAGATGCTTCCGGTAGTCCAATTATTTCAACTGCTTTAAAGATATTCACAGCGACTACAATTGCAAGTGGATCAGCATTTCCAATATCTTCGCTAGCGAAAATTACCATTCGGCGAGCTATAAATTTAGGATCTTCCCCGGCATCAAGCATTTTGGCTAACCACAAAATTGCTGCGTCGGGATCACTCCCTCGCAATGATTTAATAAAAGCTGAAATAGTATCATAGTGCGATTCACCTTTTTTATCATACTTTGCGGTACGCTGCTGAATCGCATTTTCTACCATATCGTCAGTAATTGTGAGTTCGAGCAAATGTAATTCTGAATTATCTTCAATTGTATCTTCAATTTTATCAAAATCTAATGATTGATTTTGCCCTATGAATAAATTCGCAACCACATCAATTGCATTTAAAACCGACCGTGCATCCCCACCAGAAAGATGAAATAAATACTCCCTAACTTCATTACTGATATTAATTTTAATTTTCGATAACAATATATCATTTTTAAGTACATTATTAATCAATTCATTTATATCATCAAAATTTAATTCATTTAACTTATAAATTTGGCAACGTGATAATAAAGCCGCATTCACTTCAAAAGATGGATTTTCAGTGGTAGCCCCGATTAATGTAATTATCCCCCTTTCGACAGCGTGGAGCAAAGCATCTTGCTGATTTTTATTAAATCTATGGATTTCATCAATAAATAATAGTGTTTTTTCTCCTGAAAGTCTTTTATGCTCTGCTTGAGCTAAAATTTGTCTAACTTCTTTCACTCCACTTTCCACAGCTGATAAACGATGAAAATCATATTCACCAATCTCTGCAATTATTTGTGCTAAAGTAGTTTTGCCCACTCCGGGAGGTCCCCATAAAATCATTGAAGGGAATTTCTTTTGCTGGAAAAACATTCTAAGTGGTTTTTTCTCGCCTAACAAATGTTTTTGTCCAACGACTTCATCAATATTTCTAGGTCTAGCTCTAGCAGCAAGAGGTACATTATATTTATTTTCAAATAATGAATCCATAGTTTTCTAAGAATTTTAAATTTTGATAAATATCTTTATATAAATCATCATAACATTTAATAAACGAACAATTTTTACAAGAATTTTATTTTTGATAAAAATATACTTTTCAATAAATTTCTGATAAAGGAAAGCAAAAATCTTGTTATTTTTGTTATCTCTATAATTTAATTTATAATGAAAATTAAAATGAATAATAAAATTAAAATTGCACCTTCGCTTTTGTCTGCAAATTTTGCTAATTTAGAAAATGATATCCGCCAATGCGAATTAGGAAATTGTGATATTTTACATCTTGACATTATGGATGGGCATTTTGTACCAAATATCACATTTGGTACCCCTGTTGTTAAATCTATTCGCAAAATCACCAAATTACCCTTTGATTGCCATTTAATGATTTCTAATCCAGATTGTTTTATTGAAGATTTTGCTAATGCTGGAGCTGATATGATTTCCATCCATGTAGAAAATCAAATCCACACTCATAGAGTAATTTCTCAGATTAAAAATTGTGGCAAAAAAGCTGGAATTGTGCTTAATCCTGCCACACCAATTAATTATGCTTATGAAGTATTAGAATTTGTAGATTTTATATTGCTTATGTCAGTGAATCCGGGTTTCGGTGGGCAAGAATTAATTACATCAATATTTCGTAGATGCGAATCAATTGCTAATTTTATTGAAAATCATAATTTAAGAAATATCGAAATTGAAATCGATGGTGGAGTAAAATTCGATAATGCAAAATCATTAATTGATGCTGGTGCTAATATTTTAGTCTGTGGAAGCGGAATTTTCTCAGGAAATATAGCAGAAAACATTAATACTTTAAGAAATAGTGCTGAGGAAACAATAAAAGGATAGAAAAATGCCAATGGAAAAAAATATTAAAAGTTTAATGATTATTATATGTATGATTTTTATCTATGGATGTAATGAAAATAATCCAAATTCAACTGATGTAGATAATAAATCTAAACTATTATTTTCTGGTGATTTCGAAACTGGAGACCTATCTCAATGGTTCAATAATCAATCTTGTCCAGATGCAATTACTATTGTAACTAATCCTGTTCACTCTGGGAAATATGCAGCAAAATTCACTGTATCCGACGACGATACGAAATCCAATTGTCCCAAAAGCCCTACAGATGATCCAAGAGCTCAGCTATTAGCATATAAATTTTCAGAGGGTGATGAATTTTATTTTTCAATGTCGACATATTTTCCATCAGATTTCCCATTTATATCTGAATGGTTTGGTATAGCGCAAATTTATGGACCACCTTATGGTGGAACTCCTACTATTGGAATTGGAATCAATGGAGACAAATTGCAATACCATGTCCATTATGATAATAAGCATTTTACATTGTGGAAAAGTCATCCAATCGCAAAAGGTAAATCTTGGGAAACTATAATTTTGCACATTAAACTCTCAACGGACAGAAATGTCGGATTTGTAGAATTATGGCATAATGGGAATAAACAAAAATTAGACGGTAAAGATAAATATTTTTACCCCACTTTAGTAGAAAATTTAAATTGGACTAGTAAAAATGGAGAAAATTATTTATATGCTCAACATTATCGTTCACGCAATGCTAAACTTGGCAAAATAACAATCTTTCACGATGATTTTCTCATAGGGAAAACATTACAAGATGTTATGCAATAATATATTTTAATAAAAAAGCAACTTATTTTTTTAATATAAAAATATTTGTTAATTTGCATACTGTAATTTAAACACTATAAAATAGTTTTTATAAATAAATTTTAATAAAATTAATTGGAGTAAATAATGGCAGTTCAAGGTTTCAATCCATTTGAAATGGCACAACAACAATTTGATGCAAATGCTGATAAGTTAAACTTAGACCAAGCTACTCGCGACTTATTAAGAAATCCAGATCGCGAATTTTCATTTAATATCCCTGTAAAAATGGATGATGGTACTTATAGAGTTTTCCGTGGATTCCGTTGCCAGCACAATGATGCTCGCGGACCTTATAAAGGTGGTATTCGTTTCCATCCTAATGAAACAATGGATACAGTACGCGCTCTTTCTATGTGGATGACTTGGAAAACAGCTGTAGTTGACATTCCATTAGGTGGTGGTAAAGGTGGAGTAATTTGCGACCCTCGCGAATTATCAGACAGAGAACAAGAACAAATTTGCCGTGGATGGGTACGTAAAATTTATAAATATTTAGGTCCTACTATCGATATCCCAGCTCCTGATGTAATGACTAATGGTCAGCACATGATTTGGATGCTCGACGAATATGAAAAATTATCAGGCGCTCAATATCCTGGTTTCATTACTGGAAAACCTCTAGGTTCTGGCGGTTCTTTAGGTAGAACAGAAGCTACTGGTTATGGAGTAATTTATTGCTTACGCGAAGCATTAAAAGAAAAAGGTATGGATGTAAAGAAAACTACAGTTGCTGTACAAGGTTTTGGTAACGTTGCTCAATATGCTGTAGATCAATTAAATAAACTTGGCGCTACAGTAGTTTGTGTATCTTGCTGGGATAACACAGATAAGAAATCATATACTTTCAAAAAAACTGCTGGTTGCCAATTTGCTGAATTAAAAGCAATGGTTGATAAATTCGGTTCAATTGACAAAGACAAAGCTAAAGCAGCTGGTTATGAAATTTTACCAGGCGATGATTGGATATCACAAGACGTTGATGTATTAATCCCTGCAGCTTTAGAAAATCAAGTAAATAAAGATACAGCTCCAAAAATTCACAATAATGTAAAAATATTATGCGAAGCTGCAAATGGTCCTACTACTCCAGAAGCTGATGCAATCATTAAAGAAAAGAATATTTTCTTAATTCCTGACTTTTTAGCTAATGCTGGCGGTGTAACTTGCTCATATTTCGAACAAGTACAATGCAATATGAACTACTTCTGGCCAAAAGATGAAGTTCTTGAAAAATTAGATCAAAAAATGACTTCTGCTTATCACGCAGTATCTGCAATGGCTCAAGAAAAGAAAGTTTATATGCGCGATGCAGCATATTTAATTTCTATTCAAAGAGTTGCAACTGCTTGCAAAATGAGAGGTTGGATATAAAAATTTATATTTCTTTAATATAAAAGAAATACATTTTTTATTACATCAAAAATATAATAACCGTTTGATTTTCTTCAAACGGTTATTTTTTTCAACTACAATAATTTACTTAAAATCACGAATTATTGAACTTTTTTTACTAATTTGCGTTCTTATATCTAGAAAACAATAAAAAATATATTTATAAATTTAAATACAAAAGGATAATTAATGAAATTCTCAAAAATAATCAAAGTATTATTAGTTATGGCATTTGTACCTACAATTGCTTTTAGTAAAGATGATTTCAAAAATCAATGGGACTCTATTGCATATTCTGTTGGTACTAATTGGGGTGCAATGATTAAAAATGATTCATTGCTTTTTAATATCGATGCTCTCACTTTAGGCATTAAAGATGCAATGAGCGGTAAAACTTTAAAATTAACTCAAGAGCAAATTGCTGCTAACTTCCAGTCACTACAAAAAATAATTAACGAAAGACAACAAAGAATCCAAGGCGAAATGGCAAAGAAATCAAAAGAAGAAGGATCTAAATTTTTAGCTGAAAATGCAAAAAAATCTAATATTAAAAAGACTGCTTCTGGCTTGCAATATGAAGTACTCCAAAAAGGAAAATCAGGCGGAAAAACCCCTAAAGAAACAAGTAGAGTGAAGGTACATTATTTAGGTACATTATTAAATGGTACTAAGTTCGATAGCTCTTATGATAGAAATCAACCAACTGAATTTGAATTAAACAGAGTTATTAAAGGCTGGACTGAAGGCTTGCAATTAATGAGCGAAGGCGCAAAATATAAATTTTTCATTCCAAGCGAATTAGCTTATGGTGTAAATGGAATGGGACAAGCAATTGGACCTAATCAAACTTTGATTTTTGAAGTAGAATTACTTGAAGTTTTAAGCGATCCTAAATAGTTAAATTTCAGGATAAAAGTATATACAAAAAAGGAATGTTTTTTAATTAACATTCCTTTTTTTTATTATGTTAATTGATGCTTGAACAGTCTATAAATAAACGCATTTAAAAGTTTGGCAAACATATTGCATATTTCCTCATGTTAAATATAATTTTTTTCAAAATATTTTTCTTTCTGAGGAAAAAAAATGACTAAAGAACAATCAATTCCTGCCGATAATTTAATTACTGAAAGTAATTCTTTAATTGAGTATGTAAATACATTTACAAATGAATTGCCAAAGTGCGATATATCTTGCTTATCTCAAAGACTTAAAATAAGTGTGAATTATATGTCTGAGAACCTTAAAAACAGCTTTAATAGCACTTCTAAAATGGATAAAATAAGATCTCGCATTAAATTATCAATTGCAATAAAAGAATGTATTGACACGTTAGATTTAATGACGAATTTGAAATATAATAAAATTGACGAACTTGCAATTCAAGTGAATAATTTTAACCAAATGCTAATTAATAGCCACCAGTTAGAAGATGTAAATTAAAATTGCAATTGTTCCAATTGAATTAGACGTTAAAAAGTTTTATAAATGAATAATAAAATAATTAATTAAAAAGTAATATAAAAATGGCTAGTTTTTCAGCATTAGAAACCGCTAAAAGAGGTTTATTAGCACAAAAATTTGGGTTTGAAGTTACTAATAATAACATACAAAACGTAAACACTCCCGGATATTCACGCAGAACCGCTGTGATTAGCGAATCATCTCCGATGATAAAAACTAAAGGTGGATTCATTGGTACTGGTTCATTGGCTAGTTCTTTACGCACTTTTAGAGAAGAAATTTTCGATAGAGATGTCAGAAAATCAGTAGCTCGCGAAGCAAGCTATAATGCAGAAAAATCAATTTACGAAAGAATAGAAGGTATTCTAGCTGAACCATCTGAGAATGGTATTAATGAATCTGTAAATAAATTATTTGCAGCCTTTGAGAAAGCATCTTTAAATCCTCAAGATGTAAATTTACGTGAAAATATTATTCAAACAGCAAGCACTTTTGTTGATTCAATTCATAATACAGCTGGAATGTTTTTCGAAGCAAGAAAAGATTTATATAAAGACATAAATGGAAATATTGATCAAGCCAATCAATTAATTGAGCAAATCAGTGTTCTAAATAAAAAAATTGGATATACAAAAGCTGAAGCAAGTGTAGAAGCTCAATCTTTTGTAGATGAAAGAGCTATGGCAATTCAAGAACTTGCTAAATTAACCGGAGCCCATGCTACTCAAGATGACAGAGGCCAAATGAATGTTTTTATCGATGGTATTAATGTAATTACAGGAGCAGATTATTCAAAATTGCAACTTCAAGAAAATGTGAATGCTACAACTGGTGAAACTACATTAATTCTAAATACTATCGGTCCAAAAGGAAATATTAATGGTACAGCTAACCCAATTAGCGGAAGTTTATATTCACAGATGAAAGCATATAATGTTACTTTTGACCCTAATGATTCTTCTGGAGAGTATTCAGTTTTTTCTAAAATCAATGAATTTGTAGATACCTTAGCTACTAAATTCAATGACCTCACTGTCACAGGATATGGTTTAAATGATACTGGTAATACACCTCCAGCCAGAAACTTCTTCTTGCCAGATACTGCTACAAATTCAGTAACTGCATTAAATATACAAATTAACCCAGATATTAAAAATGACTCTGCAAATTTACCTCTTGCAGATGTCGCTTTAGAACCAGGGAACAACAATATTGCTCGTCAAATTGCTAGATTAGCTAATGATTCAAACTTTTTAAATGGACAAAGTCCTACTGGAGCATATTCTTCTATTTTAGGAAAAATAGGTATGATGTCTTCTGAATCTATTAACGGTAGTAAAACAATGCAACTAGTTGTCCAACAAATGGAAAGTCAAAGAGAATCTTTGATTGGAGTAAATTTAGACGAAGAAGCTGTAAGCCTAATTAAATTTCAAAGAGCTTTTGAAGCTTCAAGCAAAGTGGTTAACACTACAAATGAAATACTTCGAACCATTATAAATTTAGTTTGATAAATTATTTAAAATATAAATTATGAGAATCACAACAAATAGCTTTACAAAACCATTTTTAAATAACTTGAATAATTTGCAAGAAAGCAAATTTAAAAATGAAATTCGCATTGACTCTGGGAAAAAGAACCTTAGTCTTAGCGATTCTCCAGTAGATGTTGTAAAATCTAAAGAAATTTCTGAAAAAATCGATAGAAATCTTAGTTATATTAATAACATTCAAGAATCTTATTCTGAAATGCAAATAACTAATGATTATATAGAATCTATCTCCGAGAAAATGTCAGAAATGCGTAATTTAGCTATTGAATCTGCTTCTCCTGCCAATAATAGCAATATACCTACTTTATCGCAAATTGTAAAATCTAAACTTGAAGATATAATTAAAGATTCTAACGCTGAACATAATGGAAAATATATTTTTTCTGGTACAAAGACTACAGCGAACTCATTAACTGAGCCTGATGGCACTACTCATTCAGTACCTTTTGAATTAGTGCAAGATACTCCAACTACCGATAATCCATCCGGTTTAGTTGTTAGATTCTATGGAAATATGAAAGATCGCGAATTTAACCGTGATTCTTATAACACCGAAAAAGTAAACACCACTGCCGATACTTTATTTAAAACTGATGGAGTAGAAGCATTGAATGAATTAGTTAAGCTATATAATGTAATGGCATTTAATGAAGATGGTACTCCTCGCACAGAATTAAATAATTATACTAAAGCTGATACTGACAAATTAAATGATATACAGCAAAATATAGCAAATAATAACGAAAATATTCTTAGAGCAAACTCAATAAATGGCTCTAAAACTAATAGAATCCTTGCAGTAAATGACCAAATGACTGAAGAGAATTTAAGATTAAAAAGTATGCTATCAATTGTCAATGACACAGATTATGCAAAAACAATGATGGATTTAATGAAAGATAAAAATGCAATAGATTATTCTCTGCAAGCTGGGGCAAAAATGCAAACTACTAGCCTTTTTAATTTTATTAGCTAATTTTTTATATATTTTGTGCTTATTCTATTGATAATTTATAATTCTCTACTTAATTTATAAATATCACCAGCTCCCATTGTGATGATTATGTCACCAGGAGTCATTATTTGTTTTAATTCTGCAAAAATATTATTCTTATCTTCAATATAGATCACATTTTTATGTCCATATTGAATTGCTGCATCTGCAATTAATCTACCAGTTACTCCCTCAATAGGCTCCTCCCTAGCTGGATAAATATCTGTTAAGATCAAAATATCAGCTTCATCGAAAGACTTACCGAATTCTTTATATAAATCTTTAGTACGAGTATAAGTATGAGGTTGAAAAACACAAATAATTCTTCTATCCCATCCATCTCTGGCTGCTTGCAATGTAGCTGAAATTTCAGTCGGATGGTGAGCATAATCATCAATAACAATTAAATTATCAGATTCTTTAATAATTTCAAATCGTCTGTAAACCCCATTAAACTTAGAAATTCCATCTTTAATTTTTTGATAATCTGCACCAAGTTCCTTTGCCACAACAATTGCACCTAAAGCATTTCTCACATTATGTACACCCGGAGCATTAATTGACATTCGCCCCAATAATTCTCCAGAATATATTACATCAAATTCTGTTTTCCTCTCAGTATGAGTGATATTAGAAGCACGCACATCAGCATTTCTTGATAAACCAAAAGTAATTACCTTCTTTTTAATGTCAGAAAGAATTTCTTTTACTCCATTATCATCAATACATGCAGCAACAAAACCATAAAAAGGTACTTTGTTAGCAAATTCAGTAAAAGTTTGCTTTATGTCTTCAATATCTTTATAAATATCTAAATGATCAGCCTCTATATTATTAATAATAGCAATTGCTGGAGAGAGCTGTAAGAATGAGCGATCATATTCATCAGCTTCTACTACTATCCAATCTCCATTACCTAACCTAGCATTAGTACCACCTAATTCTTTTAATTTCCCTCCCACAATCACAGTTGGGTCAATTCCTGCATTCATTAATGTAAGACCAACCATTGAGGTAGTCGTTGTCTTGCCATGAGTGCCAGCTATAGCTAAAGTATATTTTAACCTTGATACTTCAGAAAGCATTTCCGCTCTTCGTAAAGTCGGGATGCCAAGTCTAATTGCCTCTGCTGTTTCTGGATTATTTTCTGGCTTTACAGCACTTGAATATACAACTACTTGTGCATCTTTAATGTTTTCGGCTCGGTGTCCTATCATTATTTTTGCACCTTTAGTCTCTAAGTAATCTGTATTTTCAGATTGAGCAATATCAGAACCACTCACATTAAACCCTTGATTTAAGAGAATTTCTGCGATAGCACTCATTCCTATGCCACCGATACCTACGAAATGAATATTCTTTATTGATGTAAACATTTTCTTTATTTTAAATTTATAATCTGCAAAATTAAAAAATTTTTACCTTATTTGCTTTATATTTTATATTTACGTTTAATAATTAAAGATCAAAATAAAAAAACATCTGATAAGAAATTCGGATGTTTTTTTAATACTATTATAATACAATTAAATCTAATTAACCTGATTTAAAGTAAAATATATTTATTTCTTCATCATTTTTGCCCAAGAATCTCTCAAACCTACTGTACGATTAAACACTGGTTTACCATCAATAGAATCCTTAGCATCAGCGCAGAAATAACCAACTCTTTCAAATTGGAATTTATCATTCGGTTTTGCTTGTAATAACATAGGTTCTACCCAAGCATTGATTGTAGTAAGAGAATTTGGATTTAAGTTATCTAAAAATGTCTTGCCTTCTTCTACATTGTCAGGATCTTCAGCAAGGAATAAATTATCATATAAACGCACTTCTGCTTGTTTACCATATTCAGCAGATACCCAATGAATAGTACCTTGCACTTTTCTTCCATCAGGTGAATTTCCTCCGCGTGAAGCCGGGTCATAAGTACATATTAACTCAACTACCTCGCCATTTTCATCTTTAATTACTTCTTTGCATGTAATAAAATAGGCATAACGTAAGCGAACTTCCTTGCCGGGAGCAAGTCTAAAATATTTTTTAGGTGGCTCTTCCATAAAATCATCTTTCTCAATAAAAATTGTTTTTGAAAATCTTATTTTACGAGTGCCGGAATTTGAATCTTCAGGATTATTTATTGCTTCTAAATAATCTTCATTATCTTCAGGATAATTCTCTATTGTTACTTTTAGAGGATTAACTACTGCCATTGCCCTTTGTGCTATTTTATTTAAATCTTCACGAATGCAAAACTCAAGTACACTATAATCAACTGTACTTTCTGCTTTAGTTACACCGATTCTCTCTGCAAAATCTCTAATAGATTGTGGTGTATAACCTCTTCTACGGAAACCACTAATTGTAGGCATACGTGGATCGTCCCAGCCATTTACATATCCTTCTTTAACTAATTGTAATAATTTTCTCTTACTTAGAACTGTATAATTGATATTCAATCTTGCAAATTCAATTTGTTGTGGATGACATGGCGTCTTTAATACATCTAAATACCAATCATATAGAGGTCTATGATCTTCAAATTCTAAAGTACAAATCGAATGTGTAATTCCTTCGAGCATATCTGATTGACCATGAGTAAAATCATACATTGGATAAATGCACCACTTATCGCCTGTACGATGATGTGTCGCTTTTTTAATTCTATAAATTACGGGGTCACGCATATTCAAATTTGGCGAAGACATATCAATTTTAGCTCGCAAAGTACGGCTACCATCTGGAAATTCACCATTTGTCATTTTTTTAAATAGTTCTAAGTTTTCTTCTATTGATCTATCTCTAAATGGGCTTGGTCTCCCGGGTTCAGTAAGTGTGCCACGATACAGCTTTACTTCTTCAGGAGTCTGCTCGCACACGTATGCTAATCCATCATTTATTAATTGTAATGCGAATTCATATAATTTATCAAAATAATCTGAAGCATAATAAAGTCTGTCTCCCCAATCGAAGCCTAACCATTTCACATCTTCTATTATAGAATCTACATACTCCACATCTTCTTTTACGGGGTTAGTATCGTCAAAACGAAGATTAGTAAGACCACCAAATTCCTTAGCTAACCCAAAATTTAAGCAAATTGATTTAGCGTGTCCTAAATGTAAATATCCATTAGGTTCAGGAGGGAATCGAGTATGTACCTTTCCATTATTTTTATTATTTTTTAAATCTTCTATTATAATACTTTTTATAAAGTTATTACTTGCGGGTTGAGTATCTTTATTTTCCATAAATTAATCCGATTAATTTTATTCAATATATTTTAGAATACAAAAATAAATAAAAACATAGTTATTTTTGATATAATATTGATTTGTAGTATAGAATTATTGTTTTATACTTAAGAAATTAATATAATATTTGAAGAGTATTATTTTTATAATCTATGATCATAAATTCTATACTATAGAACTACAAAATAATTCACTAATTTAAAGTCTGTTTCAGGAATTTTTATTCTGTTATATCAAATTTTTCTACCATTAAAGATTCCGAATTAATTAATATATCGCTCTATCCAATTAATTCTATATTTATATTTTACAGACCCCCTCTTGCTAATTATTATAGTACACTTATCTTCCTAGAGTACTGCTTTACTCGGCTCTTTCTTTTTTATGATAAAATAATTTTAGCTGCAGTAGCCGAGGCACTTGTTATACCTAAAATATCTCTAATCTTTTTAAATTCACTTTGCATATTATTATATTTATCATTTGAATTTAATAATTCTGCAGTATTGTTAGCAAGATTTTCTGGAGTTGCATCATTTTGAATAAATTCATTTACTACTCTTTTATTTGCTAAGATATTTACAATCGATAAATAAGGCATATTAATTTTTCTTTTTCCAATGAAATAAGTCATTGGAGATGTTTTATAAATCAATGAAAATGGTAATCCTGCAAGGCATGCTTCTAGGTTTGAAGTACCTGATTTAATTATCCCAACTTTAGAATATTTCATTATTTCGCGAGTATTCTCCGATAAATATATATATTTATATTTGCTTAAGATATTATTATATTTGTTTTCACTAATATTATTACTTTTCCCTATTATGAAATTATAGTTTGGATAAATATTATGCAAAATTTCCGCAGTATCTACTAGAAAATTAAGATGTTTATTAATTTCTTGTTCTCTACTACCTGGAAATATTGCGATTGTATTTTTTCTATCATTACGAGCAAGAAAATCATCTTTAAATTCATCAATATCGAGTAATGGGTTGCCAACATAAATAGCGTTTATTCCATCTTTTTGGAAAAACTCCTCTTCAAAAGGAAATACAACTAATAATTTATCAACATTTTGAGCTATTTTCTTTGTACGATTTTTCCCCCATGCCCATAATTGAGGTGCGATATAATAAACAACAGGAATGCTAATACTTTTAGCATATTCTGCAATTTTTAAATTCAATCCGGGATAGTCTATTGGAAGGAACAAATCTATTTTATCATTTTTTAAAATTTCTTTACATTTATTTAGTAAATCAATGAAAGTAAAATACTTTTTAGCTACTTCCCAGAACCCAAGTACAGAAATTTCGCTAATCGGAATTAGGGATTTCAACCCAGCTTCTGTCATATTTTTCCCACCAATACCTACAAATTCAACTTCTGGAGCTAATTTTATAATTTGTTTCATTAGATTTGCTGCGTGAATATCTCCAGATGGATCGCCTGCTGAAATAAATATTTTTTTCATAAAATCACATTTTAATAAATTTATAATAAAATTTAGAATTTCTATTTTCTATTAAAAGAAAATAAATTCCAGAGGGCAATTTGGAAACATCAATAATATTATTTTGAATTGCAACAAATTTTAATTCAGATTTTCCATTTATCGAAATTATATCAATATTTTCGGCAATAGATTCATCATTTAAAATTATTAAATCATCAGAAATAGTTAAATTTGATTTGTTATATTCCACAGCGTTTTTTAAATATTTATCAATAAATATTTTTTTTGAAGTATAATGACCTAATAAATTATTTGTATCAATCAAAAATGCGTTGAAAATAAATTCTGCTGAATCAAATTTTGGGTGAGGAAGAAAAAAAGAATATTGATCAATGCTATCACTAGTTAAAAGAAAAGTATTAAAACCCTTTAAATCAACAGTTTCATTCTTTGGAAGCACCGAAAGCAAAATAGATTTCGGATTGATATTTCTTTCTTTCTGAAAGTAGTGCATTATATTTGTATGAAATAAAGAAATATATTTATTATAATATGTAAATTTAATATTATTAAATCCTTCAGAAAATTGATTTTTTGGTAAAAGAACTTCTATCCAAGTATTTGATTCTATATTCTCATCTGATAAATAATATTTTTTTACTGAATCCCCTATTTCAATATTCAGACTACTTTTATTTGCATCAATGATATTTTTTTGAATATAAAGATTATAATATGAATTGCTTGACCAATTCCCTGAAATATTTTTTATCCTTACTCCAATTAAATGAAATCCATCTGAAAATTGATTTTTATTTATATTAAAATTTAAATTATTTAAATCAACTAAGCCTATTTTAGTAGCTTTTCCTATTCCAGGGTCTGCATCAATAAAATATTCAGCATTAACAATTTGCGAAAATAATGATATATTACTCACTGCATAAAAAATTGAGATAAGAATTATTAGATGCTTCACAATATTACTTCACTCTGATTTTAACTTTAATATAATCTTTATTTTCATTGCTATTGTCAATAATTATATCTTTAATTATGGGAATAGGTGGTATACCAGAAATTCTATATGGTGTGCTACCACCGAATATTCCACAATCAGTTCCATCTATACCATATTTTATTGCCGGTGAGTTAGCTTTAAGTACCCAAATAGTATCCTTAATTTCTGAAAAATCATTGTCATAATATTCAAAAATATCAGTCATTTTTATTCCAAGCAAATTACCCTCAGCAGTCGGTATATATTTCTCTAAGTTATTTGTAATATTGCTTTTATATATATTACCTGAACCACTAAATCCAGCTGTAAAAGTTTTAGTATAATTGGAATCAAGTTGTATATTATTTGTTATTTGTGAATTATTTGCAGATATTACTTTCCGAACGATATTATTTGTGATTTTTACATTAGATTTTGTTGAGAATTTAATGCTTTGTAAAACTATATTATTTGCAATATAAATATTATCTAATATTGCGGTAGAAATAGCTTTTATTGATTCAGTAGTATAATTTTGCAAAAAGGCTAAATTTGAAATATTAGAATCTAGTTCAATATCTAAATTTCGTTTAAATAGGCAGTTTCTAATAGTAATATTATTACTTCTTATTCTTACATCTTGATTAGAAGAGGAGTCTGAGCGAAATACTATGCTTATTATTTTAGCTCCATCTGAGTTAGGATTAATTTGAAGATTACTAAATTCTGAGGACATTGTATTAATGTTTGAAATATTATTTTCAGCCAAACTATAACCAGTACCAATTATAATAACTTGTTTGTCTATAATTAAATTTCCATAATTTTGGTTGCTACCTTCCACATAAAGAGTATCTCCAGACTTTATTTCTTTCATTGCAGAAGTAATATCCTTAAAATCTGATGGTATTGAATTAGAATTATTCAGCCTATAAATCTTAGCATCAGCTAAATTTACAGCAAAGATTATTAGGCTTAAAAGGAAAAATAATTTACTAATTCTATTCATCTAAATCTTCTCCTTTTTGATTTTCAATTATAACTTTATCTCCTAATTTTGTATTTGTATTTTCAACTACTCCGAGAATTTCTCTTGCACGATTAAGAGCAGAATCAATATGAGGATGAATATTTTCAATTCCGAAAACATCTGTAAGCTCAGCTTTTTCTATTGCAATATATGGTTGGGAATGCACTCCGGAGAGAATTAAGGTTGTGCCATGATTTCTATTATCAATACATAATTTTCTTAATAAATTTAATCCGGTGGAATCAATTGCAGGTACATTTCTCATTCGAATTATAAGTATTTTAGGTCTCTTTGCTACTCTATCAATAGCTTCATTGAATTTATCTACAGCTCCAAAGAAAAATGGTCCATTTATCTCAAAAACTTCTACTCCCTTAGGTACTTCTTTCAGCCCAATTGCATCGGGGTCGAAAGTCTCTTCTTCATTAAATTCACGAGTAATTACACCAACATTAGAAACAATTGACATTTGATGCATAAATAAAAATACTGCTAAAATCATCCCAACTTCAATGGCAATAGTTAAGTCAAAAATCACAGTCAAGAAAAATGTGATTAACAGCACAGCGACATCGCTTTTTGGACTCTTTAACAGCCTAACAAATCCCCTCCATTCGCTCATATTATAAGCGACGACTACTAATATTGCAGCTAATACTGAAAGTGGAATTAATGCAGCATATTGCCCTAAGAAAAGCATAATCAAAAGCAAAGTGAATGCATGAATTATTCCTGCTACCGGTGTCTTACCACCGTTTTTAATGTTTGTGGCAGTTCTTGCTATAGCTCCTGTAGCTGGGATTCCTCCAAATAATGCAGAACCTATATTTCCTATCCCTTGAGCAACTAATTCCATATTGGAGCGGTGTTTATCTCCTATCATACCGTCAGCAACTACTGCAGATAACAATGCTTCAATAGCTGCTAAAATTGCAATTGTGATTGCTGGTTGAATTAAGTCCTTTGCTTGAGCAAATGTGAAATTGCTAAAATCAGTAAGCTGGAAGCTAATGCTAATTTGACCGAATTTAGTACCAATTGTTTCTACAGGGAAATTAAGTACTGTGCTAATTATAGTTCCAGCAATTAAAGCTATCAATGAACCTGGAATTTTTTTATTAAATTTCTGCCAAATTACAATTAATAAAACACTCCCTGCGCTTAAACCAAAAGCATACCAATTAAGCGATCCAATATTTTGAGCAAATACAATCCATTTATCAATAAATGCAGAAGGCACATTGGCGATATTTAATCCAAAAAAATCTTTGATTTGAGTAGTAAATATTGTCAAGGCAATTCCACTTGTAAAGCCAACAATCACCGGATGAGGGATAAATTTAATTACTGCTCCGAGCTTAACTAATCCCATAATTATCAGCAATACACCAGCTATTAATGTAGCGAATGTAAGCCCAGCTAAACCATATTGCTGAACAATACCGAATACTATGATTACAAAAGCACCAGTAGGACCACCAATTTGCACTTTACTTCCACCGAAAGCAGAAACGCAAAATCCCGCAATTATAGCAGTAATTATTCCTTTTTCTGGACTTACTCCACTTGCTATTGCAAAAGCTATTGCTAACGGTAGAGCAACAATTCCCACAATAAATCCAGCAGCTAAGTCCTGCAAAAATGTTTCTTTATTATATGTCTGTAATGTGTTATAAAGTTTTGGGATAAGCATAATAAATATTAAATAATTAATATTAAAAATTAATAGAATACAAAAATATTATAATTAGCAAGAAAATAAAAATTTCAATTTTGAAATTAATAAATATTATTATTTTCTTTTTTTAATTGCTTATAAATTGAGTAAATATTATTATTTTTGTAATTTATATTTAAAATAAAGTGTCTTAAATATAATTCTATTAGAAAATAAATTTAATATATTAATAAAAGGTAAAACAAAGCTATGAACAAAATTCAATATGTAATTTTAGCTCTATTATTCGGAGCACTACTCACTCAAGGCTTCCAATGTACTTCGTCAGAAATGACTACTGCCAGAGTAGCTAAAAAGAATAAAGATTTCGAAAAAGCTATCACAAATTACGAAAAAGAATTATCAAAAAATCCAAGCAATGTTGAAGCTATGTATGAATTAGCTGAAATTTATTTTTACGAAGCTCAAAATACACGTTCAATAACTAAACTTCAAGAATATGTAGACTTAGTTATTAAAGCAAAATCTACTCCTGTAGATTCTAAATCAAGAGTAAACTTGAAAAATTACGAGAGTATAATTTATAATGCTTGGCTAATGTCTTATAATAGTGGTGTAGGTATTCTACAAGAAATGGACAAATCAAGTACTAGCAACGAAGAAAAAAAGATCTTAGGTGAGCAAGGAATCACTACTCTAAAAAATGCAATTCAGCTACAACCAGATAATCCAGACAATTATTCAGTAATTGGTTCAATTTATGAATCAATGAATCAAAAGAAAGAAGCTATTAGTAGCTATAATAAATATAATGAATTATTAAGCAAAGAAATTAATTTATTTAAATCAAAAGGATTGACAATTGGAATGACACCAAATGAATTTACAAAAATTCTAGGCAAACCAATCGAAACTTATGATTATAAACAATTACTTCAACCTGGCAAACAAGATACTATCTCTTACTATAAATATAAAATAGATGGTGAACCTCTCTATATATTTACTAAACATAATCCAAATGCTAAAAAAACTGGTATTATGGGTTGGAGATTCACTGAAGATATTACTCCGTATTCTTTTGACATCACTCCTACTTTCGAATTAGCAAATTTAGCTTTCGACGAAAAAGATTATAATACTTCTCTAAAGTATATTAACGAAATTAAACAATTAGACCCGACAAATCAATTTGCAAATAGATTTATGGTGCAAATATTTGATGCTCAAGGTAACCCTGAATTAGCTATGAAATCTATGGAAAAATTTACTTTGGAACAACCAAATAATCCTGATTACAAAGCACAATACGGCGACATTCTTTTAAGAAATAAAAGATATCTAGAAGCAACTGCTCAATATGAAGCAGCTCTAAAAATTAGACCAAATGATAATAACACTAAGAAAGTATTAGGATCTGCTTATAAAAATTATGCGGTTGAACTGCAGAAAGCAGAATTCGACAAATTAGAAAAAGATGCAAAATATGAGATTAATGAATCCACTTATTTACCAATGTTGAATAAATCTAAAGCTGCTTTTGAAGATGTATTAAAAGACCCTGAATTTGCTAATGATTATGCTATTTATTTAGAACTTGCTGATATTTATGCAGCTACTAAAGATGATGCTAAATTTAAACAAACTCTCGATAAATTAATTCAACTAAAAGATGAAATTCCTTTAGATAATAGACAATATTATTTAGGTAGAATGGTATTCTGGTTAGATAAATCGAATAATGCTCAACAGCTAGAAATTTTTACTAAAGAATTAGAAGATTATAAATAATTAAATTTTAATTATAAAAATAAAATATTTTATATAATAATGGCAAATAACAAAGATAATAACGAAGAAAATTCTAAGCAAATTAGCATAGAATTACCAGAAGAAATAGCTAGCGGAATTTATGCTAATTTAGCAATTATAGCTCACTCTCCTGCCGAATTTGTACTTGATTTCACGCGTCTATTACCAGGCATCCCAAAGGGAAAAGTGCAATCAAGAATTATTATGACTCCTCAACATGTGAAATTACTTACTAATGCTTTGCAGGATAATATTAACAAGTACGAAGCAGAATTCGGAGAAATTAAACTAGAGCGCCCTGACGATAATTTTATGTCTTTTTCAAATACAGTAAACTAAGTTAAAATAGTACATAAATTTAAATCTATAAAAGAACCCTTTATTTTTTAATAATTGGTTCTTTTTTTTGCACAAAATAATAAATTTTTAATAAATTGTTAATATTATGTTTTATTTTATTTAAGATTTTATTAAATTGTTGTTCTATAAAATTAACTAATTTTATTATTTTTGAAATAACACAATATCAATATACTCTATAGGAGAATAAATGGACATTTTCCAAAAATGTTATGATTTTACAAAAGCAGATGAAGTGAAAGCTAAAGGCGTATATCCTTACTTTCGTCCGATTGAAGATAATGAAGGTCCAGTTGTAAAGATAGAAGGAAAAGAAGTTATAATGGCTGGTTCTAATAATTATTTAGGACTTACTGCACACCCAAAGGTAAAAGAAGCTGCTAAACGTGCAATCGAACAATACGGAACCGGATGCTCTGGTTCACGCTATTTGACAGGAACTATAGATTTACATAATCAACTAGAAGAAAAATTAGCAAATTTCTTAGGTTACGAAAGTTGCTTATTATTTAGCACAGGTTATCAAACTGCTTTAGGTATTGTTGCTACAATTTGTAATAAAGGCGATTATGTAATTTGTGACAAAGAAGATCACGCTTCAATAATGAACGCCGCACTTACCGCAAAAGGTGCATTCGTAGAATTTGTACGATATAAGCACAATAATATGGAAGATTTGGAGAGAGTATTATCTCAAATCCCAGAAAATGCAGGTAAATTTATCGTAAGCGATGGTGTCTTCTCTGTAAATGGAGAAATTGTAGAACTACCTAAAATGCTTGATTTAGCCGAAAAATATGGCGCTAGAGTATTAATTGATGATGCTCATGCTACAGGAGTAATAGGCAAAGGTGGCAGAGGTACAGCATCACATTTCGACTTAACAAAGAGAACACATCTCACAATGGGGACTTTTTCGAAAACATTTGCCTCGCTAGGAGGATTTGTAGCAGGACCTGAAAGAGTGATTAATTATATTAAGCATCATTCCCCTGCTTTAATTTTCAGCGCAAGCCCTACGCCTGCTTCTGTTGCTGCAACCTTAGCAGCTTTAGAAATATTAGAGACTACTCCAGAATTGGTAACAAAATTAAAAAGAAATTCCGATAAAATGCGAAAAGGTTTTAGCGAAGCTGGTTTTAATATCGAAACTGGAATTTCTGCAATTGTCCCTGTAATCATAGGCGATGTAGAAAAATCTTTTTACCTATGGAAAGCACTTTATGATGGTGGCGTATTTGTAAATGCATTCATTCCACCGGGAGTACCTCCTAATATGAGTATGATGCGTACAAGCTATATGGCTACCCATGAAGATATTCATTTGGATAAAATTTTAGATATTTTCAATAAAATAGGAAAAGAAATAGGAATAATATAATTAAGCAATATTTATTAATCAAAATTAAAATATAATGAAAAAATATTTATTTATAATAGCAATGGCAATATTTATGAGCAATAATCTATTTTCTCAAACTGGTGAATTGCCAAAAAGAAGTGATATTCAAGATAAATACAAATGGGATCTCACTCACTTCTATAAAAATGAAGCTGAATTTGAGAAAGATTTCAAAACAATTCAAAATGCCTTACCAAAATATAAAGATTTCCAAGGCAAGCTAAATAATGCTAATACATTGAATCAGTTTTTGGAATTTCATTTTCAAACAATAAAGCTATACTATAAGCTCGTTGTTTATACTTCATTAGCTAAAGATTTAGATTTAAATAATCAAAATAATATGAGTCTCTATAATAGAGCTACAAAATTAGGAGCTGATTTATCCGAAAAATCTTCATTCTTTAATCCAGAATTATTTTCTCTTCCTAATGGGAAAATTATGGAATTTGTAAAAACAAATCCTAAATTAAAACAATATGAGCATTATTTAGATGCTACTATTAGGATGAAATCTCATACACTATCGCAAGATCAAGAAAGACTTATGGCAATGGTAGCTCCTATTTCAGAAGTGCCAGATGAAACATATTCAATTTTAAACGATGGTGAATTACCATTCCCTATTATTAAAGATGAAGATGGCAAAGATGTAAGAGTCTCACACGGTAGATATAGAAGTGGATTATATTCAACTGATAGAGAATATCGCAAGAGAGTTTATCAAGGTACTTATGTACCTTATGGCAATTTAATTAATACATTCGCTACTCTTTATAATGGTAGAGTTAATTCAAGATTAATTAATTCTAAAATTAGAAATTACAGCAATGTAGTGGAGTCTTGCCTATATCCAAATAATATTCCAGTTTCTGTGTATGAGAATTTAATAAAAGCAACTAACGACAATTTAAAGTCTCTACATAGATGGGCTGCAATGAAACAAAAGTACTTAGGATACAGCGAACTTCATCCTTATGACACTTATGCAACATTATTCCCAGGACAAAGCAAAAATTATACTTTTGAAGAAGCTGAAGAGTTAATGTATAAAGCCCTAGCACCATTAGGAAAAGATTATATCGATGCGCTTCGTATTTCATTTAAGAACCGCTGGATGGACGTATACGAAACTCAAGGCAAACGTAGCGGAGCCTATTCTAATTCATCTGGAAGTGTCCACCCTTGGATATTACTTAATTGGGCTGGAACTGTAGACGATGTATTTACACTTGCTCATGAAATTGGACATAATATGCACTCTTATTTCTCTGAAAAAAATCAACCTTTCCATTATGCAGATTATGCTACTTTCGTCGCTGAAGTTGCATCAACTACAAATGAAGCTCTTTTGCTTGATTACTTAATAGATAATGCCAAAACTAAAGAAGAAGAAGCTGCATTAATCGAGAAATTCTTAGTAAATGCACAAATGACTTACTTCCGCCAAACTCGTTTTGCCGAATTCGAAATGCTCACTCATCAAGCTGCACAAAATGGTAAGTTTTATAATTCAGATGAATTAACAAAATTGTTCGCTGATTTATATCAAAAATATTGGGGTCCAAATATGGTAACTGATAAAGAAGAAGGTTTATCTTGGGCTCGAATACCTCACTTATATCACTATAATTTATATGTATTCCAATATTCCACTGGATTTGCTGCTGCTCAAGCATTCTCAGAGAAAATTAAAGCCGAGGGCCAGCCTGCAATCGATAAGTATCTAAAGAACTTTATTTCTGCTGGTAGCTCAGTTTATCCCATAGATGCCCTTAAAAATGCTGGCGTAGATATGAGTACATCTGCTCCAATCAATAAAATGATTGAAAAATTTAATAAATACTTAGATAGATTAGAAGCATTATTAAAAGAAATGAAAAAATAAATACAAATAAAAATCTATTAAAAAAAATACCTCCTGACTTAAAAATCTCAGGAGGTATTTATTTATGAGTGAGTAATATTTATTTCTCTAAAATCACTCTTTGCAAATCATTTGCATTTGGGCTGGTGATTAAAAAATAATAGCTGCCGCTTGGCAAATCGCTAATATCAAAATCTACTGTACCTTCACGCATTGTGTAGTCATATCGTAATGATTTAGTCAAATCCTTATAAATCTTACCTTGAATATCAGAAATTAATATCTTTACCCCCTTATAACCAGACCGCGACAAATGAAATTCTGCTCGGCATTGATTACTAGTAGGATTTGGGTACAATTTCCATATTCGAGCTCCCACTAGGAATGCATCATTATCACCATCATCTTCGACCTTAGATTTATTTGGATAGTAATGATATGTGCCTATTCCGGGATAAGAAATTGCAATGTTGCCATCAATATCAACAGACATTATTTTACTTTCTCTAAAATTCGTGTCATTAGGAATGAATGGAATTTTAATTTTTTTGAAATTACCTGTTTGTAAATCATATATGAAAATTAAAGAGTTGCCTTTTGTAAATGGATCATATTTATCCGTTCGATTTGGCTTATTTATTAAAAAATATAAATTATTATTTCTATAATCAATATGTATATTTTCACTATAAAATGTTGGTAAGGATAAACTTTCAAGATATGTTCTTAATTCCTTTCTAAAGCTCGAATCGTTTGAAATAAAAGAACCATTTAGATATTTATTAAGAATTAAAGGATAAGTTAGTTCTATTATCGTATCATTATTAATTAATTTATATTTAGAATTAAAAGTCGTCTTAGGCTTATTTTCAGGATTTAAATTATTTACAATATATACATTTTTTTTTGAATCAATTATATGTATATAGGTAGTGTATGGTGGGCGCTTGAAATCATCTCTAATATATTCCATAAACTTATTTTCTGCAGGATCATAACGAAAAATTACAACCTCCATTTTATATTGTGCTTCATTAGTAGAACGGTATGAGCTACGCATCAATATATTTCCATAAGAATTGAATAAAAAGGTATTATAATAAATAGATTTCTTTTCTCCATTCTCTAAATGCACTAAATCGTAATAATAGAAACTATTTCCATCAAATTTTAAAACAAAATTACCAGTCATTAGCCATAGGTTTCCTAATTCATCTTCCAAACAATCTATAATATCAAATTGATTAATTAATTTGCTATTTATTTCGTTTTTATTAATTATTTTTTCTTGAATGATGTCTGCTGAATAGTATGTCCATATTTTATTATTATACAAAGCAAATCCATTATAAGACATCAGATATACAGTATTATTCTTATATGCAAACGTTTTATCATATCTCCAATTTCTCTGAATTTGAGTACTACTATTTATCAATGGATAATCAGAAGGATCGAATTCAAAATACCATGTCTGAGATATTAATGCTTTGCAAGTAATTAAAAATAATACAATTATAAATAAAAAGAATTGAATTAATTTTTTCATAGTTATTCATCCTCCAAATTAATTTTAATGCCTATTTCATATATAAGTTTTTTCCAATTAAAAAGATTATTTTCAATCTTATCACCGATAAATAGTCTATAAAAAGTATTATTACTAGCAAGATTTTTATTTATAATATTTAAAAAATCTGTCCATTTAGGTTGTATTAATTGCATACTCCAACTATTTTTTTCTAAATCTTTTATCATTAGATAATTTGGAATATCATTAATATATAGAGCCAATTTTGACTTGCCAATCAATGCTATTGGTTTATCTGAAAAAAGTTGTATTGGTTGAATACTTTCTACATAGTATTTAAAATCATAATCTACTTGCCATTTATCCTCTATCAAAGAAGTAATTGTGAAATCTGTATTGATTAATACAGGTAAATCATTGTATAAAAATAGATATTGAATTCCCCTACTATGTGGCGGATCCATTAATTTAGTAATTTCCCAAGTGCTGTATTCCTTATTTATTGTATCATTTACAAAGTAATAAATTTTATCTTCTGCATAAGTCCAAAAATTGTTTTTAGAATCAAATAATAATTTGTGGTTATTACTATTTGATTCATGATAACCTCCACTTGCAGGGACACTTGAAGTAAATATAGTTTTAAGTGTGTCGCCATCTAATTTACAAATTGAATAATTTTCTTCACGACCAATTGAATTTTTCCACATAATAAAATATGGAATATTATTATTATCAAAAAAGACATCACAACCCCTGATAAAGCGTAATTTATCGAGAAATTTATCATAATATTCTTTAAAAAACAATTTTTTCTCATCAGAATGAAAATAAACGAGATCTAATTCATCGTGTTTTTTTAAACTAAAAGTATACCAATAATTATTATTTATATCATTTGTTATTTTGTTAATTACGATATCCTTTGCTAATTTATCTTTCTTTAATTCTTCATCATTTATCCCATCAAATATCATTTGCTGTAAATTACTATACAACTTATTCTAAAAATATTTTTATATTACTTATGCCCAAAAACTCCTAAATCTATAATAAAATCTTAAATAAAGCCAATACTATTATTATTATGTAAGATAATTGAGTTAAGTTTAATGATATTCCATTTATAATTATAATATTTTGCTAAATAATGACTATTAAATACTCCAGTTAATGTATCATTTACAAGAGTAAATGTATAATCAGTACTCAATAATGCTGCATACTTATCGTTACTAACTACCGAAAAGGGATTATAAAATTCTGGACTTCCGGGAATAAACTCAAATATCTTAGAATTAAGGCTATTAAAAGTAGACGATAGGATAAAGATAAAAAATATTATTTTTCGTTTCATTTCTTTTCCTTTTTTGTGGTGAATAAAAATAATTGCTTTATACTATTATAGACACAAAAAAATGCAAATCGATTTTTTTTTTTTTGCAAATAATTTAAAATATTTTTTATAATCAGCCTAAACAAGGCTTTTCAGACAATATTTTTTTTTGCAAATATTAATGAAGTTACCTATTTATTTCATAAATTTCGCGGAATGCACGCTTTTATCAGAAATTAAATTAATAAAATATGCCCCTTCAGCTAAGTTACTTATATTAATTAAATTTGAGCTAATTTCATCATTTAGAATTAACTTTCCTCTGGTATCAATTATTTCAAATCTTATTATTCCGAGCTTATTAATTTCTTCTTGATTTAACAAAATATTCCCAAAATTATCTTGAGAGATTAATTTATTATTATTTACTTCAACAGTTACAAAATCATCTAAAATAGATACTTCTGAAGTCAGATGTTGATAGAAATTATCATATTTTTTATTAGAAAGTACTAAATACCATTTTGCTTTATATGGTAATTTTATATTAAATTCATTTTCATTTTTATATTCATTATAATAATATGCTTTATAATTTTCTCCACTCTTGAATTTATTATAATTATCCTCATCAACTAGAAATGAAGTAATTTCACCTTTTGACTCTGGATTCCAATAATAAAATCTGCTCCGCTGAGAATCGTGCTTTTCAATTAAATCAGTCAAAATATTTATAGATTTTAATTTAATATTTAAGCCATATTTATATGTTTCATCGTTATCAGTATCATTAAGATCTTCGACTTGATTATTATCTATTATTACATTAGGATAAGGCAAATTGTAATTATAAGTATTATTTGCTTTTGTAATAGTTTGATTAAGTAAATATACTTTTGTATCCTCTATAGGAGCAGTTTTATAGACTGGATGAACTGCTTGTATATAATAAAATTTATTTTCGCCTACGTCAAAGCTTGCTTTTCCATCAGAATCAGTAAAAATTGTACCAGAATACAAAATACTAGTGCCGTTTCTTGCATAAATATGTAATTTAGCTCCGGGCATCGGTGTACCGATTGAATCCGTTACAGCTACATTAAAAGTAGAAGTTTTTGCATAATAATTTGAAAAATTAACATTATAACCATCAGGTCTAAATCCATTTACCATTGAATTTTCCCAACCATAGCTTCCGCCAGCCATCATATTTGTAATTCCATAAGCACTATTGCCATTTGGCTCTAATCCACCTCTAAAAAACTCAAAATGATACCAATCATTATCCCAAATTGAACCAAATACGTGATCTTCTGCCCAAGTACCAAGATAAATTATCGGAATTAATGCAGTGCGGCAAGCTGCAGCTATTAAAAAAGCATCTTCGTTGCACATACCGTCGTGTTTCATTAATATTTGATTTGGTTGAAATGATCGTGGCAAAGTTACATTAATTGGTAGCGCTCTTGAACCCCAATTTCCTATTACATCGAGAGCAAAATCATTATCTTTAAATTCTCTTCCATAAGGTAGATAAGTCATAGTGCGGTTCCAAAGAATTCTTGGTTTTTTCATTATTTCGCCAAAACGTGGGATAGATGTCACTTCTCCTTTAGTAGTTTTAATGTTTACAGGCATATAATTTTGAGTGGCATCAGGATTATTCCAAATATAATCCCTCCAGAAATACCCATAAGTACGCTGTTCAGTAGCTGTGGCATCATCAGCAACAAATACACCTTCTTGATCCATCTTGAAATGTACTACATAAAAATAGTAGATATCTTTTGGTATTTCATTCCAAATTGTATCTTTGGTCTCAGGATCGTAAATGCGATAAGTAGTAGTAGTGTAATAATCATTATTTGCAATTGAGCCATGCTCTACCAATTTCACATATTGAAGCGAATCGGCAATATTATAAATTAATTCTGCATTTTTTATTATGACATCAATATCTTTACGAAACCTATTATTTGTAAGAGTATTAATAGATGAATAAGCAATCACAAAAGCGACTTCGTCTTTGTATTTATTATCAGCTTTTATAATGAGTTGAGCAAAATCATCATCTAGTCCTTTTTCATATAGCAATTGGAATTTTATTTGCAATTGAGCCTTCAGCCAATTTGGAGCAAGTTTTAATGCTTCTTTAGCTTGGTCAGAGATTATTACTTTATTTTGATTTAATTTTATGCTTAAATCATCAGTATTTATTTCGTAAGAAAGATATTCTTTGTTGAATAAAGTAATTTCAGAACTTAATGTAGCTTTCACAGCTTTTTTTTGTATAATATTATTTGGTTCAATTATCTGTATCTTTCGATTAAATACTTGATTAGTAATATTTGGGATTGGTATAGGTTCTGCTTTTAGCTCAATTTTATTGATGCTATGCTCTTCATCGGCTTGAATTTTATTTACCTGAATATCAGCAGATTGTACTTTTGCACTGAATAAAATAAATGCAAAAATTATTAAATATTTTGTACTTTTCATTTCAAAAATACCTCGTATTTAGTTGATATAATTATTAATTAACAAATATTTACAAATTTATACAAAAATAATTATATTATCAAATTCAATTAAAAAAAAAGAGCTTTCAACTAAATGAAAACTCTTTCTTTTATGACTAAAATAAATATTTATTTTTTTAATCTAATTTAAATCTTGCACCGGCATAAATTTTCCTGCCGAGCATCGGACCCCATACCATTGAGCCATCAAAATATTCACCGAATGGCTCATTATATGCAATAATTGGGTGAGAAATCATGTAATTTGTAAGGTTTTCTCCCCCTACATAAATCTCAAAGTTAGATATATTAAATGTAACTTGTGCTTGTAATGTAAAGAAAGGATCGAAAGTCTTTGGTAATCTATACTCTATAGGATTTAATTCAGTGCTTGGTATCGTACCGCCACCATTTACAACTCCAGTAACGTCAAATTTAAACATTCCCTCTGGTGTAACATATGCTAAATTTAAGTATGTTTTATAGCGACTCGCTAATGGTTTTTCTATTAATTCGCCATTTACAGTCATTTTTACATCATTATATCTATATGCTGCCATCACAGTAAAATCTACAATTGGAGAAAAAGTTATATCAATTTGATAAGCATTAGAATATGATTTACCATCTAAGTTGTAAAAATGAACTTGACCAGGATTTCTTTCTAAATCAACAATTGTCTGATTTATAAAGTCAGTTCTGTAATAATCTGTATTAATAGTAAAATCAGTATTAAATAGATTTAGTAAAAATGTAGCGTTTATTCCATAATTAATTGCTTCTTCTGGATTAAGCGGTTCATTTATAAAAATATCACGCGAGCTTATAAATAAGCCAGCATTTTCTGCGAAAATATTTGGCAAATGATAACCCTTTCCGACAGATCCTCGTAAAGATATTTCTTCAATAGGTTGATATTTCACATGTAATCGCGGAGTAAATAAATTCCCATATATATTATGGAAATCATATCTAGCACCTGCAATAATTGCTATTTCTTCGATCCCTGTATAAGTGTACTCTATAAACACACCAGGTACTCTTTCAATTTTATTGATTGTAGTATCTTTTAAATTAATAGCATTTTGCAAATTATTTGTATAATGCTCTTGATATTCATCATAATTGAAGCTAGCTCCTAAATTAATTTTATGAATATGTTCATTTGCTTCATGCTCGCCCGAAGAATGCATTTCTTCATCTTCATTATATTCTTCAAATTCTCCATCATCACTATGCGCCATGGTTTCAGAATGATTATGTCCTTCGTGATCTTCAGCTTCAGAATGATTATGTCCTTCATGATCTTCAGAATGATTATGACCTTCATGATCTTCTTTTTTATGTCCAAATCTTGTTTCATAAAGGATTTTCCCAAAGAAAGATTTTTGGTTGCCGTCGTAATTCTTTAATCCATAATATGAATTTTGATTATGAGTAGATAGTGCATACATACCGGCTATACTATTATATGAAGTAGTAGGCAAAACGTACCCCATTTTCCCGAATAATTCATATCTTTCTGTTTGGATTTGTATACCATATTTAGATTTATCATTATTTGAGAAGTAACCAGTTTGTCCCGATTTACGAGTTTCATTTAGTGCTTTGATAGTATGAATTGTATGCAGCCCATTATTTTCATATTCCCATTTATTCATTAATCCATATTGAGTTTCTAATGGATGGTCTAAAAACATATCATCATTATGGTCAATTTCATTTCCAAAATAATTATAATGAAGCATTAAATTTGTATTCAAATTATCAGTTATTCTAAGCTTTGTTACAGCATCTGCTTCAAGCATTCCATGAGTATTTCCATATAGATTTAAAAACAACTTTTCAGATGTAGATGGTTTTTTATATTCTACGTTAATTTGACCAGTTACAGATTCATATCCAGCAGTTACTGATGCTGCTCCTTTAGAGATCTGAATTGACTCCATCCACTGCCCAGGTACATAATTTAAACCATAAGTAGTAGCTAATCCTCTCAAATTTGGGATATTTTCAGTCATCATCTGAGTATAAATACCCTCTAAACCTAATAATTCGATTTGCTTTGCACCAGTTACAGCATCAGTATAATTTACATCAACTGAAGGATCAGCCGTAAAACTCTCTGATAAATTACAGCAAGCAGCTTTTTGCAATCCTGAGAATGATATTTCTCTTGTATTTATAGCAGATTCCGATAATATTAAAGCAGATTGCTTTCCGTAGACTGTAACAGCATCTGAAGTACTCGGTTCTAATTGAACTTCAATTTTTGTAATATCTTTGCCAATTTCTTGCTTAAAAGTTTGATAACTCGTGTAAGAAACAATAATTACATTACTTTTTGAACTCTTTTTGAGTTTGAACTCACCCTTTGAATTTGTTTGAGCACCAGAATTTGTATTTTCCCAAATCACAGTAGCACCTATCAGAGGAGTTCTTTTTTGATTTACATCATAACCATAAACAATACCGCTAATATCTGCAGCTTTTATATTTAAAGCTGATATTATTATGATTAAAATTATATATTTTATATTTTTCATTTGTTTATTCCATTTATTTAATTATTAAAATATTATTATATTTACCTAAATATTAGGTATAGTTGATTTATTAAATTTATTAATAATCTAATTTCAAATACTTAATGATTGAGTATTATATTAAATAATGGAACTATAGGGATCATCTTCATTTGAAGATGATAAATAAATATGAGAGGCTGGAAAGAAATATTTTGTTTTATATTTCTGTTTGGTTGTAATAAATTTATTTATAATGCTTTTATTTGCTTCCTTTTTATAAGCAATATTTATAGGAAGTAATTCATAATCTGAATTTATTTCAAAATTTATTTTATAATTATTAAATGAAAATACATCATCTATTGCAATATCTATTTTATTTTCCTCGCAACATTCTTCACTAAAAGCAATATGTTCTGAATTACAACTTATATGTTGATGATCCAAATGCTCAATATCAGATATTACATTTTCCTCGCTATGCTCACAGTAGCATTCAATATCTTTATTTTCATTGTGATGATGATGACATGGGCAGCCTGCATCATAATTCATAGATACATTTAATTTATGATGATGCATACAATTATGAAAATAAATATTTACTCCAATAGCAGAAAATGTAAAGGAGAAAAATAACAAAATAGTAACAATATATTTTATAAAACTATTCAAATAATAATTAATAATTATAAATGCATTATAATATTGTTGTAACGTAATAATTGTAAAATTGTTTTATATAATTTCAAATATTAAAATAGAAAAAATAAGCAAATTATAAGAAATATTCGATTATTCTCTAAAAATTCATTAATTTTGAATTCTCCTAATTTGCATAAAATCAACAACATAAATATTTATAGGAAAATAATGAAAAAATTAGTGGAATGTGTTCCAAATTTTTCTGAAGGTTGCAATGCTGAAATAATTGAAGCAATTGCTCAATCAATAAGACTTACCCCAGGTTGTACTTTATTAGATGTAGATCCTGGAAAATCAACTAACAGAACTGTTTATACCTTCGTTGGCTCTCCAGAAGCTGTTGTAGAAGGTGCCTTAAATTCTGCTCGCACAGCATATAAATTAATTGATATGACTAAACATACAGGTGAACATCCTCGCATGGGCGCTATGGACGTATGTCCATTTGTACCTGTGGCAAATGTTTCAATGGCTGAATGTGTTCAATGCTCTAAAGAATTTGGCAGAAGAGCAGCTGAAGAACTTAATATTCCAATATATTTATATGAAGAAGCTCAAACTCAAGAATATAGAAAAAGCCTTCCACACATTAGAAATGGCGAATATGAAGGTATCTCAAAAAAAATTATCAAACCAGAGTGGAAACCGGATTTTGGTCCTGCTGAATTTGTTCCAACTTGGGGAGCTACCGTTACTGGGGCAAGATTTTTCTTAGTAGCATATAATATAAATATTTTAGGTACAAGCAATCAAGCACACAGAATAGCATTAGACCTTCGCGAAGCAGGTAGAGGAGAAAATCAACCCGGTAAATTTAAAGAAGTAAAAGCAATGGGTTGGTATGTAGATGAATATAATTTAGCTCAAGTTACTGCTAATTTGACTAATTATAAAGTAACAGCTCCTCATATTTTCTTTGAAGCTGTAAAAGAAATTGCTAAAGAAATTAATGTCGGAGTGGCTGGTTCAGAATTAGTCGGGTTAATACCACTTGATGCAATGCTTATGGCTGCAGAATACTATATTCAAAAAGAAAATCTATTTATTCTTGATGAAGAGCAAAAAATCAAGCTTGTAATTGATAGAATGGGATTAAATTCAATTTCTAACTTCGATCCACAAAAGAGAATAATCGAATATCTAATTAAAGAAAAGCCAAATGAACCATTAGCAAACCTCTCATTACGTGGTTTCATTGAGGAAATCGCTGCACGTACTTCAGCACCAGGTGGAGGCTCTGCTTCAGCAGCAATTGCTGCCATTGGTACTGGACTCGGTACAATGGTCGCACAACTTACTTATGGAGTACGTAAATTTGAAAATGTAGAGAAGGAAATGCGTAAAATAATTCCAATTTTGAATAAAGTTACGATGGAATTAATTCCAATGGTAGATGCTGATACAAATGCTTTCAATGATTATGTTGATGCAATGAGATTACCTAAAAATACTGATGAAGAGAAAACTATCCGCACTGAAGCTATGCAAGCTGGACTTAAGAAAGCTATTGAAATACCTTTCCATACTATGCATCTAGGTGATAGCGCTTGGGATATGATGATAGAAGTTGCAAAATATGGAAATATAGCTTCTAAATCAGATGTGGAAGTCGGAGCTAGAGCTTTGGAGGTTGGTATTTGGGGAGCATATAAGAATGTGCTAATAAATATGCCGGGTATTACTGATGAAGAATATAAAAACCAAAAATTAAAAGAAGCTCAGTTTATTGTTGATAAAGCAACTGATAAATGCAATGAAGTACTTCATATATTAAATACAAGAGAGAAGAAATAAACAAAATAGTATTTTTATTTATACAAAAAATCCCTTTTTTAGCAAACCAAAAAAGGGATTTTCTTCATTTATAATTATTTTAAAATATCAAATAACTTAATCCAATTTGAAGACCTTGTTTAAGCTGAGTTCTACGAGTTTGTGCAATTTCATGAATGATAATTGCAGTGAAATTTACTGATATATATTTATTAATTTTAGCTGCAATATTGTTATCAAATCTTACATCCCACACATCTAAGCTATTGAATCTACTAAAAGCCCTTAATCTTCCATCATAAATAATATTTTCCATAATTTGCTTTTTATAAGTAATTACCGATTCTAAACCAGTCTCAAATAAAAACGTTTTCTCACCATTTGGATCTCCATTATTCGAAAAGGATCTAAATCTATTAGTGAAAGTCTCTTTAAGAGCTGCACCAATTCTGAAAGTAAATCCAGCTTCATCATCAAACATAAAGCCTAAAGATTGAGTAATATATCCGGGATCAAAAAATGTTGATACTAATTCTGATGTACTATCAGTATAAGTATAAGCATCAAGTAGTAATGTTTGTATCGTATTACTAAAGTATGGATCTAATTTCCATTTTAATTTGTATGCTAATAAATTTTCTAAGAAAAATTCATTTTCGTTACCTCTAAATTGCAAATCACCTAATTTCATCATTCCATAAATGGTTTTCAATTGATTCTTTAGTTTCCAACTTTCCCATTCTTTATCTAATCCAAGATTTAAAAAAATGTTCCAAGCAAGAGAATTATCGCCCCCTTGCACCCAATCTTTAAAATAGACCTGTGAAATATTTGCACCGGTTATTCCAGATGGTTTCCATTGGCGAGCAATTTTAATACTATCTGCAATTCTTTGCTGTTCTGCTAATAATTTCTGTGCATCTTCAGCTGAAGTTGTTGAAGGAACCGTTGGATTAACGTTTGATTGAATTACAGGTTGTGATAATAAAATACCATTTGCGATAAAGCAAACTACTAATACTGCGTAAATAATGTGTTTCATATTTTTTGTAAATTAT
>ENA-UOOK01000527-UOOK01000527.1-fermentation-metagenome-genome-assembly--contig:-NODE-527-length-50877-cov-14.418461_pt1 | contig 50877 bp, 39 predicted proteins | sample MGYA00245777_ERZ724023 | MGnify/ENA primary metagenome ERZ724023 (study PRJEB28704, sample SAMN03018312) | fermentation metagenome | biome: anthropogenic terrestrial biome; feature: soil; material...
ACTCTTCAATGATGTCGTCAAGCGGCAGGCCAATAACCGCGGCAGGTATGCAGGCGACCACGATCTTGGCCCATAGGCACCAGGTACCCCTGCGCTGGCCCTTAGTTTTTTTGCGGGAAAAGGGGTTCAGCTCGAAGAAGAAGAGCACGCAGACGGCCAAGATCGCACCAAGCTGGATCACGACGAGAAACATGTCCCAAAACGCCTGGGAGACATTGAGGGTCACAAACTGGTTAAGCAGGAGCATGTGCCCCGTAGAGGATATCGGCAACCACTCCGTCACGCCCTCAACAAGGCCGAAGAGGGCTGCCTTGAGCATTTCAATGACGTCCAAAACAAAACCTTTCCTTGAAGGATGCAGAAGGCCTGCGCGCTGTCAGGCCAGTAAAGCCTAGCGTATGCTAGCCCGACAAGGGGCGCCAGGTGCGCTCATGCCTGTATCCTCCGCGGAAAAACAACGACCGCCAACGAGATCTGCGCATACTCTGCGCATCACTTCTCGCTGTGCGGGTAGACTGGCTCACGAGGAGTTTTGTATCCTGAGAAAGGAGTAGTTATGGCTACAACCTATCAAAATCTCGGCTACAACAAGGTGTTTGTCGCACTCGATGGCTCCGAGCAGCAAGCAGAGGTGCTTGATCGTGCGATCATCGTCGCCGCTAACAACAACGCCGAGCTCTATATTGGTCATGTGATCGACTCGACAGCACTCGAGACCGCTGGGTCATATCCAACTAGCCTGCTTTCAAGCCTCGAGGCCGCCTTCCGTGATTCCATCGCAGAACAAGTGTTAAAAGCCGAGCACGAGCCACAGATCAAAAAGGTCAAACTCATCATAAAAGCCGGCCGCATCCGCGAAACCCTCAAGGACGAGATGCTCGATGCCATTGAGCCTGACCTTGTGATCTGCGGCGCACGAGGACTCTCTACCATCAAGTATGCCCTATTGGGCTCCATTTCAACTTTTCTTGTCCGCTCGTCAAAAGTCGATACGCTCGTTGTGAAATGAGCGCTGTTCCTTCAAACACAAGCAAAAGCTTGCGTAGGACAACTTGCTCAAGCTGTCAGGAAAACCGTTGCTATGATCGCGGCAAAACCCAGCAAGTCCGCAGCAGAAAATGATGTGCCAAGAAATACGACGGAGCTAATGGTGGCCACGACCGGCTCACTTGTACCGAGGAGGCTTCCGCGCACCGAGCCGACCTCCTTTACGCCCTGCAAATAGAGGGCATAAGCGCCAAAGGTGCCAAAGACCACGGAAAAGCCGATGCAGGCCCAACCGACGCCGTCAAGGGAAGGCATATGTTCCCATGGCCGGAAAAGGGCAGAGAGCAGCAAGCCCGAAAAGAGGAAGGCAAGTCCGTTGACGACGAAGTTGCCCCACTGACGCATCAGGCGAACCGGCAGTATTGTTAACGAGGCCGCCGCCACAGCACAGATAAGGCCCCACAGCAGGCCACCCAGGGGCAATGCAAGCGTCGAGGGATCCCCGCCGGTGGCAACCAGATAGGTCCCCGCAAACGCAAGGACAAGCCCGAGCGCCTCCCGATGCCGCGGCCGCCTTTTCGACCGTATGCAGACGACGACAAGGACCAGCGCCATGCTAAGCGACTGCAGCACTGTTGCAGTACCGGCGTTGGTCCAGTTGATCGCCTCGAGATAAGCCACTTGGGAAAATAGGATCGCGCCGATGGCAAAGCGAAGGATGCCCGCCAGCGCGCGCGGCGTGTGCAGGACCTCTTTCAAAGAGGCTCTCTTGCGCAGCGCTGCCATGGCAAGGAACAGCCAGCACGCCGTGAGCTCCTTTACGCAGACAAACCATAGAGGGTCGACGTCATAGGTCGCCATGATATATTTTGATACCGTTCCGTTGACGCCCCAAAGCGCGCCCCCGGCAAGCGTGAGGGCAATGCCACGCAGCGCACGGTCGCTCGATGCGGAATTTGGCGGGAAGCTCCCCTCAGACATGCCCCTCCTCAGCTTGCGACCGGCTATCATAAGAAATTGACTTTGGTAAGAAGACCTTAGCACCCCGCACCATTTTCGGAGGCGACGTATGCAAAACAAGAAGAAAGACTTTACCGCACCTGATCCAGCGTTTGCGCCCGGCACGCATCACGGTGGCTTCACCGTCACCAAAACAGAGCCGATTCCGGAGCTGTCAGCCTGCGCCTATGTCTTTCGCCACGACAAAAGCGGCGCACGAGCGCTCTGGATCGCCTGCGCTGACACCAATCGATCATTCGCCATCGCCTTCAAGACGCCTCCGGCAGACAACACGGGCGTCTTTCACATCCTCGAGCACTCCGTGCTTTGTGGCAGCACCCAGTTCCCCGTCAAGGAGCCGTTCGTCACGCTCCTCAAGACAAGTATGCAAACCTTCTTGAACGCCCTGACGTTTCCCGACAAGACGATGTACCCCGTCGCATCGACAAACGTCCAAGACCTCGAGAACTTGATGGACGTGTACCTCGACGCGGTCCTGCACCCGGCGATCTACCACCGGCCTCGCATCTTCGAGCAGGAGGGATGGCACCTCGAGCTGAGCGGAGCACCCACTTCGGCTGAGCGGGAGCTCAGATACAACGGCGTCGTCCTCAACGAGATGAAGGGGGCCTTGTCCGACCCTGACGAAGTGCTGTTCGAAGGCGTGAACAGAGCCCTTTTCCCCGACAGTCCCTATCGCTTTGAATCGGGCGGGCAGCCTGAGGCCATACCGACCTTAAGCTACGAGGGCTTCCTTGACGCGCATGAGCGCCACTACAACCTCGCCAACAGCTACACCATCTTCTACGGGGACCTCGACGCCGACCGAGAGTTCTCTTTCGTCAACGAACGCTTTTGCGCAGCCCCGCAAAGAAGGGCAGGAGCGCCGAACCCGCTACCGTTGCAGGCACCCGTACGGCCCGGGCTCACTCGCACAAAGATGGCAACCGCCCCGAACAAGGCTTCAGTTGCTCTTGCCTATGTCATCGGCACCGCAGCGCAGCGCGAGCGCGTGCTGGCCGCCGGCATCCTCCTCGACGCCCTTGCCGGCTCCAACGAGGCACCGCTCAAGCGCGCCGTACTCGACAGCGGCCTCGGCAATGACCTTACGGCCACCCTGATCGACGGGGAGCTGCAGCCGCAGATGCTGTTTCAGCTCAAAGGGGCCAAGCCCGATGCGGCGCGGCCTTTCCGCGAACTTGTCGAAACGACGTGCAGAGAGCTGGTCGCAAAGGGCATCGGCGCCGATCGCCTTGAGGCGTCGCTTGCGCAGGCTGAGTTCAACCTCCGCGAGGGGGACTGGGGCGGCTACTCCGACGGCGTTGCGCTCTCAATCCAAGTCATGTCCAGCTGGCTCTACGACGACAACAACCCCATAGCCTACCTCCACTACGAAGAAGCGCTCGCACATATGAAGACTGGCCTCGACAGCGGATACTTCGAGCGGCTCTTGAACGAGCTCGTGGTGGGGTCTTCCCATGCCGCTGAGGTAGAGCTTGTGCCTGTGGCAGATGACGCCGCTGACGACGAGAGAAGGAAGCTCGCTGACAAGAAAGCGCGCATGACGGCAGCCGAGCTCAAGGCGGTCGACAGCGAGGTCGCAGCCCTGCGCGCGGAGCAGGAGGCACCTGATGACCCTGAGGACCTCGCAAAGCTCCCTCGCCTTGGCATCTCCGACATCGTTGAAGCCCCAGCCGAGCCTGAGCCGCTCATGGTTGAGGCCCCACTTCCCTGCATCGCCCATGAGCTTGACACCCACGGAATAGCATACGTATGGCACTACTTTGACCTGCGCCGGCTCAATGTGGCAGAGCTACCCTATGTCGGGCTGCTCTGCGACCTCCTCGGCAAGCTCGACACGAAGCATCACCGCGCCTCTGAGCTTGACACGCTCGTCGAGAGCAATCTCGGCGGGCTTTACTTCTCCCTCGAGGCGTATGGCCGCGACGACGACCCTGCCTTCGCCCGCCCAATGCTCGTCGTAGGGGCTAGCGCGCTCTCAGAGAAAATTGAGGCCTTGGCAACGTTGCCCTCAGAGGTGTGGGGGCAGACCGTCTTCACGGACACCGACCGCATGCGCAACGTCTTGCGGCAGCGCCTCATCGCGCTTGAGCAGGTCTTCTTGAACTCCGGCCACAGCGCTGCCCTCTCCCGTCTCAACGCGCATTTCTCGGCAGCGTCTGATGCCGCCGATCGCATGGGCGGCATCAGCTATTACCTCTTCCTGAAGGATCTCCTCGTCAAGTGGGACAAGAAGAAGCAAGGAGTCTGCGAGGTGCTCTGGAACCTAGCCGGACGCATCTTCACCTCTGACGAGGTCAAGGTCAGCTTTGCCGGCAGCGCAGAGGACAGAAGGCGCTTCTGGGAGGCTGGCGGCACGCTAGGCCTACGCGAGGGGGGGCCGCGCATCAGCGCGCATGCATTGCAGCTACCCCCGGCCAAGGCAAAGGACGGCCCCGTGCACGAAGCGTTCGTCCTGCCGAGCGATGTCTGTTTTGTCGCTGCAGGGGGGCCGAGACCCGACTGCGACCCAGGCTCGCTCGGCAGCTGGCAGGTTGCAAGCCGAGCTCTCTCGTTCGACTACCTCTGGAACGAGGTTCGCGTGAAGGGCGGCGCTTATGGCGTGGGCTTCCGCCATACCAGCTCAGGCTTGGCGCAGTTCTGGTCCTATCGCGACCCCAACGCCGCCGCAACCATCAAGCGCTTCGGACACGCGGCACAATGGCTTTCCAATTGGGACGTCGCTCCTGCGGAGCTCGAAGGCTATATCGTCTCTACCGTCGCAAGCCATGACACTCCTCTCAAACCACGCCAGCTCGCGCGCAGGCAGGACACAGATTGCCTCAGCGGGCATCCCTACGGATGGAGGGCACAGATACGCAGCCAAGAGCTTGCCGCGACCGCAAAGGATATGTCCGCTCTCGCGCCTGTTGTTGCAAAGGCCGTCGCTGATCCCTCGGTCGTCATTTTTGGCTCAGCCGACATCATCGCATCATCCGGCTTGGATTTTCAGGTCACCAAGCTCATCGACAGCTCTGAGGAGGAATAGGCGCGTGGCGAAGAACCTTGCTTCACAGATCATTGCCTGGTACGGGGACCAGCTAGACCAGCACATCCATGACGCGCCAGATGCCGTGCGCTGGTGGCTGCAGCTCGGCTTCAACCTAACCGACGCCAAGCACACGGTCCTGCCAGACCAAGGCAACTATCGCTTCGGACAAACGGCGACGAAGATATGCCTTGACGCTGTGACAATGGCTTTAAACGACTTCAGCGAAGCTACGGTCACCAGCATCTTCATGCCAAGCGAGCCGTTCATCGCCATGGGCGTCCACCCTGTCAGCGCAGAAGCCATCGCCAACTTCTCCTCCGGCGCCTGCGCCGAGCGCGGCTTTGTCAGCTACGCCGAGGAGTCCGGCATTCCTGAGACCTACTGCAGCTACCACAAGGTCCTCATGGGCATGGCTCTCTCAGGCGTGCTGGAAAAGCCGCGCATGCTTGCGAGCTGCTCGGTAGCCTGCGACGCCAACAACCTCACGTTCAAGACCCTCGCTAAGCTGTGGGACGTACCGAGCGTGTACGTTGATGTGCCCTATGAGATCAGCGAGGACTCCATCATGTACGTGGCAGACGAGCTACGTGGGCTCGCGGGGAAGGCCGAGGAGGTATTCGGCCGGAAGATAGACCAAGCTCGTCTTTCGGGCCTTGTCGCACGTTCCCAGCGCACTCTCGACACGCTCTCACGCAGTCTCACGAAGCGTGCCAGCCACTACCTCAAGTCGGACATGATGCTTACTGTCGAGGAGCTGCTCGACGCTCATGTGGCGCTTGGGAGCCCTGGCGCAGAGAAAATGGCGGCACATATGGTGGAGGACTATGCTGGCGCTGCGCCTTATGAGGGCCTCTCGCTCGTCTGGGTGCACACGGCCCCTTTCTTCCTGCCAGAGCTCTCGCAGCATCTCGACCGCTCTCCCCAGGCTCAGATAGTGGCTACCGACATGCTCTTCGACCAAGTCTGTGGCGAGGATGGCCCTTGGCGCCACGACGGTGCCCAAAGGCCCTTCGAGGCGATGGCGGAGCGCCTTGTGCGCTGCAGCTTCAACGGGCCGGCCGCTCGGCGCGCTGAGCGCATACGCTGGATATGCGAGCAGACCCACGCCGACGGCGCCGTAATCTTCTGCCATTGGGGCTGCAAGGAGACCGCCGGGGCAGCCCAGCTCATACGACGCACCCTGGAGCGGGCGGGCTTTCCCGCCCTCGTGCTCGACGGTGACGGCTGCGACCGGAAGAACAACATGTGCGGGCAGATGTCCACGCGCTTCGAGGCCTTTCTCGAACTTCTTCGCCTGCGCCATGAGACGTGCTAGCATTAGCCGCCGGACAAGGAGGTAAGGAAGCGCATGCAAAGTCTCAGCCGAAAAGAGGATCACACCTTTTATTACGCCTGCAAGTACACGCCAATTGAGCTTCTTGCCGGCTTTGGCGCCAAAGCACGGCTCGCCGAGGCAGACGTCGCCTCCTTCGACAAGGCGGATCGCTTGGCGCATCCGAACCTCTGTGGCTATGGCAAAGGCTTGATCGAGCGCCTGCTCGCTCCCGACGTTCATGAGGTCGTGCTGATAACATGCTGCGACGTCATCAAGCGCGCCTATGACATACTTACGGAGCAGGGCACGCTTGACTTCTGCTATCTGCTCGACCTGCCCCATAAGCGCGGCGAGGCGGAAAGGGCCCTCTTTCGCAGGCGCCTTGCCAAGCTCGCCCAGAGCTATGCCGCCTATTGTGGACGATCGTTTGACGTTGGGATAGCGCTCGCGTCCTTCAAGCCCTACGTCGCGCGCAGCGACCGGCGCGTAACGCTTGTCGGCGCTCATGCGACTCATACCCTACTTCGCAGCGTGGAGGACGATGTGGGGCTTCCGGTGGAAAACGCCACCTGCACGCAGCGACAGCTGTTGAGCTCACCGCCTCCGCAGCTGGCGCGCATGGCCGCAGACGGACCCTGCGCGGCATGCGCGGACGACGCTCCCCAAAGAGCAGGCCGCCAGACCGACGTAGGCCGGGCCGGGGGATCACTTGAAAGCTTCCTCGACTGGTATGCGGACGCACTGCTCAACCAGATGCCGTGCATGCGCATGGATGACGTCTCCGAGCGCGACAGCTTACGCCATCGAGGCGGGCAGGCGGGCATCGTGTACCACACGATGAAATTTTGTGACTACTACGGCTTTGAGTACGCGAAGGTCACGCGGGATGGGAGCTCCCCTATGGTCAAGATTGAAACAGATGGCAGCTCGCAAAGCGCCGGCCAGCTGAAGACGCGCCTTGCGGCATTCGGGGAGACGCTGCGCAAGACAGCCTCTGCCGCGAAGGCCGCCGCCCCCATCCCAGGCGGTAAAGGCAGCTCCGAAACAACCTATGTGCTCGGCATCGACTCAGGCTCCACCTCGACCGATGCTGTTATCATGAACGCGGACAAGCAGATCATCGCTTCGGCGATACTCCCGACGGGAGCCAAGGCGACCGATGCGGCCGCTCGCGCAAAGTCACAGGTCCTCCAGCAGGCGCACATTGAAAGCTCCGACCTTTCCGCCGAGATCTCGACCGGCTATGGCCGCGAGGCAATCCCGGGAACGGACGGCTCCGTCACCGAAATCACCTGCCACGCTCGCGGAGCCCACTTCCTCGCGCCGCAAGCGCTGACGGTGATCGACATCGGCGGCCAGGATTCCAAGGTGATTCATCTCGGAGATGATGGGCAGGTAGTCAACTTCGTGATGAACGACAAGTGCGCCGCAGGCACCGGCCGCTTCTTGGAAATGATGGCACGCACGCTCGAGATGAGCCTGCCAGAGTTTTGCGAAGCAGGTCTCGCATGGAAGCACGAGGTCCACATCTCAAGCATGTGTACGGTCTTCGCCGAGAGCGAAATCGTCTCGCTCGTCGCAGACGACACCCCGACGTCGGATGTCATACACGGGCTCAACGAGTCAGTCGCTCGCAAGACGGCCACTCTCGCACGGCGCGTAAACGCTGAGACGCCTTACCTCATGACAGGAGGCGTCGCAGCGAACAAGGGTGTCGTCGCGGCACTTTCTGCCGTGCTCGGGTCGCCCGTCGCGACCGATCCGAGAAGCCAGCTCTGCGGCGCGATAGGCGCGGCTTTGCTCGGGTTGGAGTCCCTCTAGGACCAATGCGCCGAGGCCACGACCTCCTGCCGCCCCCCATCGTCTTCTCTCGCCTCACACGAGCAGCTCGTCAAGCGAGCGCTTGGGGACGTGCTGAGTGTGAGCATCAAGCTCGCGCCAGTACCTCACGCCGTGTTCACCTCCCGCGTCTTCGATCACGATCTTTTCGTCAGGGGCGGCCACGCCAAGGGCGAGCACGATGAGAGGCGCAAGCCCCTGGGCGCTCAGCCCAAGCTCATCGGCAAGGCCCCCATCAAAGCTCGCAATCATGCAGCCAGCGATGCCTGCCGCGTGGGCGGCAAGCATGATGGTTTGTGCTGCAATACCGGCATCGAGGTTGCGGATCGGAGCCTTCGACGCGCCTGAGGGGCCACAGACGACAATGTAGGCTGTGGGTCGAGCGCCCTGCTCAGGCCCATCCCACTCAGGCAGAAGTCCAGCCCACCTGTGGTGGCTGAAAATCATCTTGACCTCCTGGGGTTCTGTCGAGAGATGAAAGCGGAGAAGCTGCGTATTGTTGCCCGTTGGCGCAAAGCGCACCACCTCAATAAGATCGCGCAGCTGCCTCATGCCGACCGGCTTGCTCTCATCGAAGCGGCGGCAGCTCCTCGACTCACGTACAAGCTCTGCGAAATCTTTACTTTCCATCGCCATGGACCTCTCCTTCACCGCTATTAGGTATCACGAGTGCCTTATACGAGTGCCTATATCGCATCACTCACACCTTCAGACCGCCCTCACCAGACAGCTACGCAGACATGCCCCCTTCGCGCATGGCCTCGATGGCCTCCTGGATGCGCTCGGGGGGCATAACGAGCGCAAAGCGCACATAGCCCTCCCCTGCCGGGCCGAAGCTCGCGCCAGGTGTGACGATGACGCCTGTCTTGTCCATAAGCTCCATGCAAAAGCTCACTGAATCCGTCCTTCCCTTCGGCAGGCGCTCCCACACAAAGAGCGTGCCATGAGCGTTGGGATGCTCCCAGCCGAGAGACTCTAGGCCATCGGCCAGGGCATCGCGACGCCTCTGGTAGGCGAGGCGTTGCCGCTCAACGCCATCAAGAGGGCCCGTGAGGCAAGCTATTGCTGCCGCCTGCTCCGGAAAGAACGTCCCAAAGTCAGTTTGGCTGCGCAGCTTACGAACCGCAGCGACGATGTCAGCGCGTCCCACCAAGAAGGAGAGGCGCGCTCCTGTGACATTGAACGACTTCGAAAGGGAGAGGAACTCCACCCCCACGTCGAGCGCGCCGGGATAGGCGAGGAACGACCCTCCCTGCACGTCTGTGTCAAAGACGATGTCAGAGTATGCGTTGTCATGCACAACGATAATGTCATGGGCCTTTGCAAACACAATGATCTCCTCGTACACCTCGGGCGTGCCAACCGAGCCAACGGGGTTGGCCGGCAGGGACACGACCATGTACTTCGCGCGATCGGCGACGTCATCAGGGATGCCTGCCACATAGGGCCGAAAGTCATGGTCGGCTGTAAGCGGGTAGAAGGCAAGCTGAGCGCCCGCGAGCAGGGGGGCTGCCCGAAAGACGGGATAGCAGGGATCGGGCACAAGCACAAGGTCCCCGGGGTCAACGAGCGCTAGCGCAAGGGGCTCCATGCCCTCTTGCGTGCCTCTCACGCCCATGACCTGGTCTGATGTGACGCTCACGCCATAGCGTCGCTGGTAGTAGCCGCACACGGCCTGAATCAGCTCGTCCGTGTCATGCAAAGAGTACTTCCAGCTCTCAGGGGAACGGGCCGACTGGACCAGGGCGTCAATGACATGCGGGAAGGGTGGGAAATCAGGGGTACCAACCGACAGGTCAAAGACTGGCTTGCCTTGCTTCTCCCTCGCTCGGCGCCGCACATTGAGAGCGGCGAACACCTCATCGCCAAACAGGTCAAGACGCTTGGAGAACGCCATGGATTCATACCTCCGAAGTCTGCTTCCTCATTTTGCTTCCAACATTGTAGTCACACCGCAGAGACAAAAGGCGACTCAAAGCAGGCATCAATAAGGCGCCATTTCCTCTTTTTATCCCTCGCGTTTTCTCTCTTCATCCATTCCTACCGTTCACAGAAAAATAATTAGACTAATCTTTGTTATTGATAGCCTATCCTCTTATCAACACTGCCTTCACCTGCTAAAAAATGAGTTATCAACAGACTTTCAACGACATTTTCAACAATATATGGTATTTATTTATCCTTCATCCCCTATAATTAGTGTGTATGCTTAGATGTGTCTAGCATCGAGCACTTTTCTGCCGCCCGGAAGGCACTACCTGGACAGTAAGAGAGTGCGAAGGAAAATACCTTACCGAGGAGCACCCCTGATGAAGATCATCAAGCGCAACGGCGCGGAAGTTCCGTTTGACCTGTCTAAGATTAGCAATGCCATCCTTGCCGCCAACAAGGAGGTGCCCGCCGACGAGCGCCTCAACGAGCGCGAGGTGCGCTTCGCCTCCCTCAACGTGGAGGACAAGTGCAAGGCGGCCGGCCATACCGTGTCAGTCGAGGAGATCCAAGACATGGTGGAGGACCAGCTGATGGCCCTCGACAAGTTCTCCGTCGCACGCAAGTACATCATCTACCGCTACGTGCAAAACCAAAAGCGCAAGAAGAACACCACCGATGACCAGATCCTGTCGCTGATCGACTCGAACAACGAAGTCGTGAAGCAGGAGAACTCGAACAAGAACCCTACTGTTGTGTCCGTGCAGCGCGACTACATGGCCGGCGAGGTGTCTCGTGACCTCACCGCCCGCAAGCTTCTGCCCGAAGACGTCGTGAGGGCCCACAAAGAGGGGATCATCCACTTCCACGACTCTGACTACTATGCACAGCGCATGCACAACTGCGACCTCATCAACCTCGATGACATGCTCCAAAACGGCACCGTCATCTCAGGCACCATGATCGAGAAGCCCCACTCCTTCTCGACCGCCTGCAACATCGCGACGCAGATCATCGCTCAAGTCGCGAGCTGCCAATACGGCGGCCAGTCGATCTCCCTCGAGCATCTCGCGCCGTTCGTCGACGTCTCGCGCAAGAAGATCCGCCGTGCCGTATACGCCGAGATGCAGGCCATCGGCTACACCGCCACAACCGAGCAGATCGACAAGGTCGTCGAGAAGCGCCTGCACGAAGAGATCTCGCGCGGCGTCCAAACCATCCAATACCAAGTCGTCACTCTCATGACGACCAACGGACAGGCGCCGTTCATCACGATCCTGATGTACTTGGGAGAGGCCCGCGACGAGCAGACCAAGCATGACCTCGCCCTTGTCATCGAGGAGACGCTGCGCCAGCGCTACCAAGGCGTCAAGAACGAGAAGGGAGTCTGGATCACCCCGGCCTTCCCCAAGCTGATCTATGTGCTCGAGGAGGACAACATCCACGAGGATTCCCCTTACTTCTACCTCACCAAGCTCGCCGCAAAGTGCACGGCAAAGCGCATGGTCCCTGACTACATCTCCGAGAAGAAGATGAAGGAGTACAAACTCTCGACAGGTGAGACGGCCGGCAACGGCGACTGCTACACCTGCATGGGCTGCCGCTCCTTCCTCACTCCCGACCGCAGCGAGCACGGCGGCTTCGACAACATCGCCCGCGCGAAGAACTACGTCCCTGGCAAGCCAAAGTACTACGGCCGCTTCAACCAGGGCGTTGTGACGATAAACCTGCCGGACGTCGCCTTATCCTCCGGCGGCGACATGGACAAGTTCTGGAAGATTTTCGACGAGCGCCTAGAGCTCTGCCACAAGGGCCTGCGCTGCCGCCACGAGCGCCTGTGTGGCACGCTGTCTGACGCAGCGCCGATCCTTTGGCAGTACGGAGCGCTAGCGCGCCTGCCCAAGGGCGCGGTCATCGACCCCCTTCTGTACGGCGGCTACTCCACAATCTCACTCGGCTACGCCGGCCTCTATGAGTGCGTGAAGTACATGACCGGAGAAAGCCACACAAACCCTGACAAGGGGACGCCGTTCGCCTTGGTCGTCATGCAGCACATGGATGACAAGTGCGCTGAATGGAAGGCCGCGGAGAACATTGACTACAGCCTCTATGGGACGCCGATCGAGTCGACCACCTACAAGTTCGCGAAGTCCCTGCAAAGGCGCTGGGGCATCATCCCGGGGATCACCGACAAGGGCTACATCACCAACAGCTATCACGTCCACGTGAAAGAGAAGATCGACGCCTTCACGAAGCTCAAGTTCGAGAGTCAGTTCCAGCGCCTCTCCCCCGGCGGCGCCATCTCCTACGTCGAGGTGCCCAACATGCAGGACAATCTCGAAGCGGTCATCAGGGTCATGCAGTTCATCTACGACAACATCATGTACGCCGAGCTCAACACCAAAAGCGACTACTGCCAGGTCTGCGGCTACGACGGGGAGATCCAGATCGTCACCGACGATGACGGCAAGCTCGTCTGGGAGTGCCCGAACTGCGGCAACCGGGACCAGTCAAAGATGAACGTCGCTCGCCGCACCTGCGGCTATATCGGCACGCAATTCTGGAACCAAGGCCGTACGCAGGAAATAAAAGACCGTGTTTTGCATCTATAGCGCCACGAGCCAAGCGCGAGGATAAGAAGCAGCATGAACTTTGCGAATATCAAGTACTGCGACATCGCCGATGGCGTAGGCGTGAGGACGTCGTTGTTCGTCTCGGGCTGCCATCGCCATTGTCTGGAGTGCTTCAACTCCGAGGCTTGGTCCCCAAAGGCAGGAAGGCTCTTTGACGAGGCAGTCCAAGACCAGATCGTTGCGAGCCTTGAGCCAAGCTACGTCGATGGGCTCACCTTGCTGGGCGGGGAGCCATTCGAGCCAGACAACCAGAGGGCCTTGTTGCCGTTCGTGAGGCGCGTGCGCGCGACATACCCTGCGAAGAGCATCTGGGCCTTCTCAGGTTTTACCTGGGAGGAGCTTACCGGCGCGCAAGACCCGCGTCCGCCCTATACAGTGTCGCCGCACATAGACGTCACAGATGAGCTCATAGCGCTGTTAGACGTGCTTGTGGACGGACCGTTTGTGCTCGCACAAAAAGACCTCAGCCTGCGCTTTCGCGGATCGTCCAACCAACGCATCATAGACGTGCCAGCGACGCTTGCACAAGGCAGCGTCGTTACGTGGCATGACGACCCGCTCTTTTCCTCTCACGCCATATAGCGCGCCGACAAGCGCTGCTGCGCCTGCCTTCAGGAGCGTGGGTAGGTTAGCTGCCCTGTCGCAAATGCAGTTATCATCGCGTTCGTGAGGGTCGAGCTGTCCTTGCGCGGCATGGGTATCTCCTCACGCGACATCCAGACAGCATCCTTGAGCTCGCTATGGTCAACGCTAAGATCGAGGCTCCCGGTGACCTCGCACCAAAACCCCGCAAGAATGGCCGAGGAAAACGGCCAGGGCTGGTCGGTCCAGTAGCGCACATTGTGCACGGTGAGACTGACTTCCTCAGCCACCTCCCGCTTCACCGTCTGCTCGAGCGTCTCCCCTATCTCGGTGTAGCCTGCCACCAACGCATAATTGGGAAAGGGGTGATGCAGGGGCGCATAGCGCGTCAAGAGGAGGTGGTCATGGGAGCCATCGAGCACGCCCACGATCACGCAGGGGTTGATGCGCGGGTAGATGATGTTGCCACAGGCGGGGCAGACTATCTCGCGGCTGGTCAAGGCAAGCTCCGTGGGATGCCCACACACCCCGCAGAAGCGGTTCAGGCGATACCAGTCTGCAAGCTGGCAGCCGGTGGCTGCCGCAAAGGCAAGCCAACGCGGCTCAGCCATCCTCAAGTCGCGCAGCTGCTCCCATGAGAATCCTGAAGGGGCGGGCACGTCTTGGGCTCGCGCCAAGAAAAGATCGACGTCGTCAACTGAGAGCAGGTAGACGAGCTCAAGCTCGCCAGGGCCCACCCCAAAGTCGGCCACGCGAGGAAGCGAAAGCGAGCCTCCCAGCAAACGCCCACTGTTGTCCCTGCTTTTGTCCCCTGAAAGCCGCGCGAGAAACTCCATGGCGCGGCAGCACAGGACAAGGCTGTCTGCCAAAGGCTGCTTGGTCACGAAATGGTTGGAAAGCCTATGTTGGCCTATGTCTTGAATCATGCAAAGTCCTTCTCTTCTCAACTTCTCGAGCATTGGCCCATCAGCGCGCATGATGCCATGCGAAAGCCCAAGGGCGCGCTGGCCCTTGAACATTGTTACCTAGAAGCCCTCCCACAAACGCTTCCAGCCCATTGACAAGGGTGCCAAACACTATCAAAGGCCTCTCCTCTTTTGTGCCGCATCTGTCTCTTCCATAGGCAAGGCCCGCTTGCGACCGGCGTAGCCGCGCACGGGCGCCTACCCAAGCAGATCCAGCAGGTCGTCTTTCGACAGGGAACCCAGCGACATGCCCTGCCCCTCGCCAATTACCTGGTCAGCGAGCTTTGCCTTGGCATCCTGCAGTGCCAGCATCCGCTCTTCGATCGTATCTTTGCAGATCACCTTGTAGACGGTCACATCGTTTTTCTGGCCAATGCGATGGGCGCGATCTGTGGCCTGATTTTCTGCAGCGACATTCCACCAGGGATCGGCATGTATGACAACCTGGGCCCCCACGAGGTTGAGCCCCGTGCCCCCGGCTTTGAGCGAGATCAGAAAGACTGGCGTATCGTCAGCATTAAACGCATTGACCAGCTGCAAGCGCTGTTGCTTCGGCGTTGACCCCGTCAGCTCATAAAATGCCACCTGCTCCTTCTTCAAACGCTGCGCAATAAGTGCAAGGAAGCTTGTGAACTGGGAGAAGATAAGCAGTTTCGAACCAGCGTCAAGCGAGGTCGAAACCAGCTCGTCTATAGCTTCAAGCTTGCAGCTTGCCCCGCGATAGTCTTCATAGACAAGGCGCGGGTCACAGCAGAGCTGGCGAAGACGGGTGAGCTCAGCAAGTATCTGCAGTTTGCCACCAGAAAAGGACTCATCATCCTGCTTGGCAAGCGAAAGCCTCAGCGCTTGCTCATGAGCTCGATAGAGCTTCCGCTGCTCCGCGCCCATCTGCGCGACAACGGTCTGCTCGAGCTTGTCAGGCAGATCGGTAAGGACCTCTCGCTTCAACCTGCGCAAGATGAAGGGACCGACGGCAGCTTTCAGATGTCCTGCGACTTCCTCATCGCCCTCAGATATCGGCTGCTCGTAGCGAACACGAAAGCTCTCATAGGTTCCAAGCAGGCCCGGCATCAGAAAGTCAAAGATGCTCCAAAGCTCTGAGAGTCGATTCTCCACCGGCGTCCCGGTGAGCGCAAAGCGATGACGGGCCCTGAGGGCCTTCACCGCCCGAGCCGAGAGCGTCTCATAGTTCTTCACATATTGCGCTTCGTCCAAGACGACCGCGAAGAAATCCTTCGCAACATAGGCATCGATGTCCCGCCGCACCAGATCATAGGAGCTTACAAGCACGTCATGGCCGCCCTCGCGCATCAGCGAGCGCCTGCGTGCGGCTGATCCGGCCACGACGACAACGTCCATCTCCGGTGCGAACTTCGCAAACTCAGCCTCCCAGTTATAGACCAACGAAGCAGGGCAGACGATGAGCGATTGACCGTTTCCCCGGCGTGCCAGCAAAAAAGCGATCAACTGGGCCGTTTTGCCCAATCCCATCTCGTCGGCAAGAATCCCGCCGAAGCCCATGTCAGCCAAGGTGCACAGCCATTGGAAGCCCTGCAGCTGGTAAGGGCGCAGCGGCAGGGCAAGATTGGGGGGTGCCTTATAGATGCGTGGGTCGATATGCTTGAAGTTGTCGATCCAACTATTGAAAGAGGCGTCCTTCTCCTTGTTCTCCAGCATGTCGTCAAGAAGAAATGCCTTGTAAGAGGGCAGCTCGGCGACGCCCGATGACAGCTGGCGGGCCGTAAGCCCCAGCTCATCTGTAAGGCGGCTCACTTCGTCGAGGTTCAGCTGCGAGATGTCAAGGAAGGAACCATTGCGCAGGCGATGGTAGCCCTTCTTGTGGCGATAGCTGGAGAGAAGCGCGTAAAGCTCTCCTTCTGGCAGGTCATCTGCCGCCATCCTCAACTGGATGAGATTTGCCGTAATGGATGCTGTCGCGTGCACATGAGGATGCGCGGAAGTGACAAGCCGGTCAAACGCCGGCGTCGAGTACACCGTACCCATCGCGCGCATCTTGGCGATGCCGCCAAACAGAAGCCGAGCGACGGCATCCGAGTCTCTTGTCGGCAAGATCCAAGCGCCTGCCTTGCCCTCCGCGGAAGGACTTTGCCCTCCTTGTTGGCCGGAGCTTTGCGTAACCTGGGCGAAGTAGTGCCCCACCAGCCGCCGCACGGCCAGCTCGGAGGCAATGTCTCGCGTCAGGTCATGCTCCCTCTCGTCCCTTTTTAGGCCAAGGTGATACCTTTTGTCCCCGTAGCATGCAATGGCATCCGCTGTAACCGCAGCTCCCTGGCGATCTAGATAGAACTCAAACGTGCAAGGGACGGGGCGCATGTCCTCAAGCGCGGCGGGCGCCTTGACCTTCAGGTTCTTCTCGAGGGTTGGTAAGACCATCGCGGCAAAGCGCGGCGCATCCTCCTTTGAGAGCAGGATGTGGTCTTTCGGATTGCAATAAACACTCTGCATGAAATCACGCACGGCAAACAAGCGTGGCGAGCAGCGGTAGAGCTTTCCTCCCTGGAGCGCGTAGACCCTCTCTAATGAGGTAAAGAAATACAGGTCATTAGCTGCTCGGATGATTTCGTATGCGTCATCCGAATGGGTGGGAGCGACCGATACGCTCACGTTGGGGTCTCCATCAACCACCACAAAGCGCGTGGCGCCATCGAGCCTGCTCGGGTGCCCAGAGATGGCTCCCTCCGCCCCCTCAACATCGAACTGCAGCTCCCTTCCCTTGTAGAGCCCTATCAGCTCGTCGATCTCAGGGTAGGAAAGCCGTAGCTCGCGCCCCGTGCTGGCACCTGATGCTGAGTTGTAGCTTGTGAAGTACTTGCCATAGAGCCGCTCTGACGCATATGCGCGGCGGTTCAGCACGCAACGCACAAGGAATTGCACAACTTGCCAGGAGGCTGAGTCAAAGGCGGCCTCATCATGCGCAAAGGCAAGCTTCTTTCCATAGGAAAAGTAGGATCCGTCCCGCACGAGGCCCACGAAGTCCCCTATGTTCTTAATCGCGTACCCGCCTCTTGAGCCTTCGACGCGAAAGCGCGCAAACATAGTGCCCTGAGAGGCAGAAAGCATCAAGGCAAGGCCCACGGCCCCTGTTGGCTCAGCTTGGGCTGACAGAGGCTGCAGACGCTCCGAGCGCTGAATGCGATCGAGGTACTCGCTCATGATGGGCGTCGTGCTCACGTGCCGTAGCGGGTTGTAGCCCTCATATGACGCCTCATTGCGGATAAAGTCCAGCCCAAGGGCCACGACATGCTTGCAGGGCCCTGCAAACTTGCGCGATGCCGGACACGTGCAGCTGAAAGAGACAATGCGGTCCGCATCCTCATCAATGACAAGAGAGGTGTCATAGTGATCCTCATGAGAAGACACGCTGTCGAACTTTGCAGAGAGATAGGTATGGGCTCCCTTGTACGTGCAACTGCGCCCCTGCACTGACGCGCCGTGCTGCACGATCATGCGACCCCGGCCATAAATTGCGGGCCTGACCTCCTTCTCGAGCGTGTCCTCACTGAACATACGCACCTCTTTCTTGACGCAAAAGACAGTACTCTCCAGTATAGCTGCTTAAGTGGGCAACGGTGAGAAGCGCATGTCCTTGATCAAGACACGCGCACACGTCTCCAAGAGCACATTTGCAGGGGGTAGCTACAGCTCAGCCCCATAGAAGCGCCGGTACAAGGCAAGCTCCTCAGCCGTGTCAATGCTGCTTGCAAGCTGCACGCTGCCATGGCCTGAGCCACTGCGCAAAAGGCCGTGCGCCCCAAGGAGCCTTTGCAGCTGGCGGGCAGTGCCCACAGCGCCGTCAAAGAGGGGAACATCTCCCACCACGGCACGAATCTGCTTGCGCACGAATGGATAATGCGTGCAACCAAGCACCACGCCGTTCACTTTGCCGCGAAATGGGCCTATGAGATTAACGAGCAAATCATGGAGATCTGGGGCGTCAAGGTTGCCGCACTCAATACGCGCTGCAAGCCCAGGGCAGGGCGCACAGATAACCTGGGCCGTGCTTTCGCAGCTCTCCTCCAGGTGCTGGAACTTATCAAGTCGCAATGTCATGGGCGTCGCCATCACAAGCACCCGCCCACCCGGTAGAGCCGCACAGGCAGGCTTCAACGCCGGCTCGACGCCAACGATCGGCAGGGCATAGCGCTGCCTCAACGATGCGGCGGCGGCGCTTGTTGCTGTGTTGCAAGCTATAACGATTGCCTTGGCGCCCCTTGTGATCATATGTGACACGATTGCGTTCGCAAGGAGACGAACTTCCTCGTCAGTTTTTTCTCCATATGGCGCATGTGCGGAGTCTCCAAAGAAAACGAAGTTCTCGTTGGGCAGGGTACGTACCAGCTCTTTAAGGACGCTGATACCTCCGACTCCCGAATCGAAGACGCCCACAAAATCCTTCACCACGCCACAAGCCTCCACGAATTGTCGCTCTATTCTTCTTGACCTTCCATCACAATAGTATCTAGTATGCCCTGATGGGCCAACAACGAATTGAAATGGAGCCTCTTATGAGCAACGCGGGTAAGCACGTGAAGGTGCACTACGTCGGCACACTTGACGACGGGACGAAATTTGACTCGTCGCGCGATCGAGATGAGGCGCTTGAGTTCGTCTGCATGGCCGGACAGATGATCCCCGGTTTCGACGCCACAGTTGACAGCATGTCTGTCGGCGAGACGCGTACCGTGCACATCGAAGCCGAGGATGCCTATGGCCCTCGCCGACTTGAGCTGATCCAGTCGTTTCCCATCGCCCAACTGCCCGGTGCGGAGGAGCTTCAGATCGGCCAGCATCTCACCCTCGGATCGCCGGATGGGCAGACCTTCCCTGCCGTTGTGTCAGACAAAGACGACACAACCATCACCTTTGACATGAACCACGAGCTTGCTGGACAAGCGTTGAACTTCGAAATTGAGCTCCTTGAAGTCGAGGAATGAGCGAAGGCAGGCATGAAGGTATCCTCCTACAAGGCAAAGCAACTCATCGTCATGCGTCGCGACCTCAAGATGCGCAAGGGAAAGATCGCGGCGCAGGCAGGACATGCCTGCGTTGAGGCTACGCTTATGGCACTTGCCCGGGAGGGTCGCCTTGACGAGCTGCGACTCGTAACCGCTGCAGACGGAGAGCCCGTCGGCATCACGCTGAATGGCCAAGGCCATGCCCCGACGGCCCTGTCTGATTGGTTTGAGTGGGGAGTCGCAAAGGTGTGCGTCTATGTCGATTCTGAGGAGGAGCTGCTTAACCTCGCACGCGCAGGGAGATCACGTGGCTTCCTCTGCGCATTGATTCGAGATGCCGGTCTCACCGAATTCCACGGTGAGGAGACTTACACCTGCCTTGCGTTCGAACCCCTTACCGCTGAGGACATCGATCCTCTTACGGGCGATCTCCCTTTGTACTAGAACTGGGCTCGCTTCCGTTGGCACGCCCGTGATGCCGACGTCTGCGAGTGCGATGCGTCTCGTCATCTTGAGAAGCCCTTGCAGCCGGGCCCCGCCTTCTTTGTCCTTGGCTTGACGAGAGGGCAGCAGCGCCACCATGATCACCCGGATGGCGCGTGCGATGCGCCGAGGAGGCCTCTGACTTTCTGTCGTTAAGCTTTCTGTCGTTAGGCTCCATTCTTTTCTTAGATCCATCTGCGGCGCTGTGGTGATGACGGCGACGTGGCGCTTTGCTAGCCGAAGATCTATCCTTCGGCGCACTATCTTGCACATCAACATGGACGTGACGCTTATGACGCCGCTCATGAGCGGCGTCAGTCGCCTGCGCTTGTCCCTGCGCCGAGGGGATCGATGATGTCTCAGCATGCGCCGTTGACGCACGACGATGTCGCCTGCGCGTCGCGCTTGCTTCGCGCTGTGGACGAGCCTGCTCGCAGTCGTGCTCGGAGCCTGTCTCAGTGAATATATCTGACTCGTCAAACGACTCTTCCGTAACGCCACTTTGGCGATCCAGCTCAGCGAGGGCCATCTGCACGTCAGGGGACTGCAATTTCTCAAGGGCTGCACGAGTAACCGTATCAGGGCGACAAGGGCATCCCAAGTCTTTTGATTTTTTCACCGCAGCATCAGAGGCCTGCATGTCAGCAAGGGCGACATGAACCGTCTTCCCATTTTCTAGCCTCAAGGCAAGTCTTTCTTGAGGGGTGTCATACTCGACAATCTTGGCTTTGCCAAGAGGCGTGTCAATCGTAGCGTTGCGCTTCGGCGCGCGTTGCTTGAAGTCACGGTACGCCTCGAACTCATAGCGCAGGCAGCACATGAGGCGACCGCACGCGCCAGAGATCTTTGAGGAGTTGAGCGGCAGGTCTTGCTCTTTGGCCATACGAATGGAGACCGGCTCGAACTGCTGGCCAAAACGACGGCAACACAGCTCTTGCCCGCAGTGGCCGAAGCCCCCCACCAGCGCGGCTTCCTCACGGACCCCTATCTGCCGCATATCGATGCGCTGGTGAAGCTCGCGAGAGAGGCTACGTACGAGCTGACGGAAGTCCACCCGCTCGTCTGCACAAAAATAGCACACTACCTTGCTGCCGTCGAAGAGGTACTCGACGCCAACCGGCTTCATATCAAGCTCCTCTTCATGTATGAGCCGGCGAAAGATAGGCATCGCCTCATCCCCTTTGTCGGCCAGGCCTTCTGCCCGATCGAGATCCTTGGCAGAAGCGATGCGGTCTACCGCCCGCAGCGGCGCGTCGCCGCAGGTCTTTTCAAACTCCTCGTCAGAAACCTCAAAGGCGTCATCGGTCGTCAATCCTATCTCGAGGCCGCGCCCTGTCTCGCAGATGACGTGGTCCCCTTCGATCGCGTCCGTGTCTCTGGGATCAAACCACAGGTCACGTGATGCGAAATGAAATTTCACCGGGATAACGGTGGGCATGTAAGTGCCTCCTTGATACGAAAAAGCATGACCTCGACAGCCAGTCGAGGCGTAACGTTATGAACGATGTCGTCTTGCGCCTCCCGCACAGCATCAAGCGCATGAACGACGCCGTCTGTGTTAACAGCGCAGGCAATTCGCTTGACAGCATCTGCAAAGTCAGTGTTGACAACAGGCTGAAGGACGCCCTCGGACCGCAGAAGCACATCACGGAGAAATGACGCTACCGCGGCGAGCATCTCCATCATACCCGAACGCTCCCGTACGGTGAGCTCGCGCTTGTTGGCATCTGCAAGCTGATGCAGCGCCGAGGCGGCAAGATAGTCCGCCCCTTCCCCGGCGGCTGCCTCCTGGGCCTTCTTTAGCTCGATTATAGGCGCATGCACTGCTTCCATGATTTCCTTCGCGGCAATGATCACGTCCCAGTCATCATCTTGCATCAGCTCCGTGACCGTGCGAATGGCGATTCGGCGCGCCTGTCGGCGGTCAGCTGAGGCAAGAAAGCCCTTCGCTTGCTCAGGAGTTCCTGCCACAGCAAGAGCAATGCGCGCCGTCGGAAGGTCCACGCCTGCCGATTGCATGATGGAATGCTCGGCAACCTCTGGGGCTATCACGCGAAACGGCACATGCTGGCAGCGTGAGGCAATGGTAGGCATCACCTGGGCGACGGTGCGGGCAATCAGGATGAACACCACGGTGGCAGGTGGTTCTTCCAACGTCTTGAGGAGGGCATTTGCGGCTGCCCCCCGAAGAAGCCCTGCATCGGTGATGACATACACTTTGGATGCAGCTCGTATCGGCGCGAGGGGCACATCGTCAATCAGTTCGCGTATTTGCGCTATGAGGTAGCCACGTGCACTCTTCGGCGCAAGAACGCGGACGTCAGGGTGCGTGTTATGCCTGACCCGTATGCATTCATCACAGCTGCCGTCCCCTCCGTTCGGGCAGATGATGCACTGAGCCAGCGCACGAGCTGCCTCGGTCTTTCCAGAACCAGGGGGGCCGACGAACAAATAGGCCTGCGAGATACGCCCTTCGTGCACCGCGGCGGCAAGGAACTCACGCACGCGAGGCTGATAAGACAGACAATCAAGCGCTGCAGGCACCTTAGGCATGCCGGTCACGGTCTCCTTCTCCTCTCCCCGCGCTCATGGGCCCCTCTTCTCCCGACAGTCTGGGGGAGGCAAGCTCAGGCAGCACATCTAAGACGGCAGCAATCACCCGCCGAGAGACCTCCACTGGCTCTCCGGAGGCATCTACCACCCGTATGCGGCCCGGATCAGAGGCAGCCAACCGGAGGTAACAGTCGCGCACGCGCTGCTGGAAGCTCATCCCCGCGGCTTCCATGCGGTCTGCCCTCCCACGCGCCACACGCTCATAAGACAGCTCGACGGGAAGATCCAGCAGCACCGTCGCGTCGGGGATGTGCCCGCAGCTGCCAAGCGCATTGGCACTCTGAACCACGTCCTCCGCAAGTCCGCGACCGCCTGCCTGATAGGCATACGTAGAGTCAAAAAAGCGGTCACAGACGACTATGGCACCAGAGCTCAAGGCGGGCTCGATAGCCTGCCTTACAAGCTGCGCGCGAGACGCCTCGTAGAGCATCAGTTCGCATTCGGCGCACATCTCGGTGTTGGCAGGGTCAAGAAGGAGGTTGCGGATCTTCTCAGAGAGCCGCGTGCTCCCCGGCTCCCGCAAAGAGATGACCTCACGCCCAGACATCTTGAGAGCTGCAACAAGATGGGCTGCCTGCGTCGACTTGCCACAGCCGTCAACGCCCTCAAACGTAATGAAAACGCCCGCCTGCTTCTCTTCTCGCACTGCCGCCCCTTGCTTCGTCGCTCTTCTTTCCACGGTACTTTTCCAACTCTAGTACTGTACCAATTCAATGGCGCCTGTCACACCGATGACTTCTCAGGACAGCTCATCAACAATATCTACCGGTCTAAGGACGGCCTACCAATGGCATCTCAGCCCGAACACCTCTTCGCCCGAACGCAGCTCAGCTCGAACGCAGCTCAAATCAAACTCTGCTCGGCCCGAATATATCTCAGCCCCGGACACTCATTTTACGCGCATCTAGATGTGCGTCTTGGTGCAGCACAAAACTACGCACATCTAGCGACACATCTAATTTAATTCTATATATAAGCAGGTAAACACCTCGAGAAAGATAAGCAGGGCATAGATGTGCGCTTTTTTCAAGCAAGATTTTACGCACATCTAGATGCAAGTTACCTTCTAGATGCGCACTACCTTGGAAGACCCTCCTCTACGCGAGGCGGCAGCTTCTATGGGATCAAGACCGCTTTTTGCGTGAAGAGGAGCTGCGGGATGAAGCAGCAGACGACGTGGCTGCGCCACGCTTTGCGCCGCCACGCGCACGCCCCCGCCCACGGCTAGGCGAAGATGCCTTCTTTTTGCTCGGACAGTCCATGTTGACGCAAATCTTCCACGGCCCACGCTGCGTGTGCACCGTGACCATCGGAGCCCCACAGTCAGGGCAGGTCTCTCCTGTCGCTTCGATTTTGCCTCGCTGTGGCAGCGGATAGCTCGTGCCACACTGCTCGAAGTTTGTGCACCGTATGAAGCGCTTCCCCGTGCGCTCAGACTTGTGAGCCACAAGGTCACCGTCGCGTCCTGCTGCCGCGCATGCGGCGCACTTGCCAACGACCACATCAGGCTCCGTGTTGGTCGGGCACGCCGGGTTTACGCAACATTCGTAGGCGCGCTGCCTGAACGGGTGCACCTTGACTCGCGGCGCCCCGCATTCCGGGCAGACTCCCGCATCTCCCTCTAGCGGCTCGATCCGGCCAGAGGGGACCGGATAGGTGACGTCGCAATCAGGCCACCCCATGCAGCCAATGAAGCTCGAGCGATTCTTCGCAGAATGCTTCATCACGAGATCACGGCCGCATTTGGGACAGGTACCAACCTTTGCGTCGGCAGTAACAGCATCGGCAATCTGGCTTCCGAGGTCGTCTTTGTGCGCAATGAGCTCATCCATCATCGAGGCAAGCAGCGACCGTGAATGGGTCACGACAGCCGTCTGGCTGTCAGCCCCCTCGGCGACCTTCGTCATGTCGTCCTCAAGCTCGGAGGTCATCTCTGGCGTCGTGATGCGAGGAGCATACTGTGACAGGGCGTCGATCACCGCCATGCCGAGCTGACTTGGCTCGACTGGGTCATTCTTGAGGTATTTGACATCATAGAGACGCTGAATGATCGAGGCGCGCGTCGACTTTGTGCCAAGTCCTCGCTTCTCCATTTCTTGGATGAGCTTTCCTTGGCTGTAGCGCGCCGGAGGCTCGGTCTGCTTGTGGTCTTCACGCATATCCAGCACGTCGACGACATCCCCCTCAGCTAGCGCTGGTAGCTGCTCATCCTTCTTCAGACCGAATGGATAAATTGCGCGAAACCCGGGCTTAGCGAGGACATTGCCAGAAGCCAAGAACGTCTCTCCGCTAACATCGAGGCGCACCTTGGTGTTCTCAATGTGCGCTGCATCCATCAGTGTCGCCAAGAAGCGACGGGCCACAAGGTTGTAAAGCTTCCAAGCAGCAGGCTGAAGCTTTTCGGGGTTGGCGGCCGCTGTCGGATAAATCGGCGGATGGTCTGTCGTCTCCTGCTTGCCACGTGTGGCCGTGAGCTTCTGCTTGCCAAGAAGCTCTGAGCACACAGGCCGATATTGAGGCACGGACGAGAGCGTCTTCACACAGGAGGCCAAGTCAAGCGAGCGCGGGTAGACAGTGTTGTCGACGCGCGGATAAGATATCAGGCCGTCCATGTAAAGCGATTCCGCAAGGCGCATCGTACGCGCGGGAGAGATGCCCTCGGCAGCGGCAGCGGCCTGCAGAGACGTCGTGTTGAATGGAACCGGCGGCCGCTGCGTGTGCGTCTTCTTCTCTACCTGCGCCACACGGGCCGTCTTCGCATCTCTCACACGCGTAAAGACGGAACCGGCCTCTTGCTCATCCCAAAAGCGCGAGGTACCATGCACGATCCGGAAGGCGTCTGCCTCCTTGTCGGAAGGTCGCCTGGCCATGCCGGAAAGCACCCAATAGTCCCGTGGCACGAAAGCCTGCCGCTCACGCTCGCGCGCGACAACAAGCGCCAGCGTCGGCGTCTGGACACGACCAGCAGATCGCACATTGCCAAAGCCACCATAGTGCGCCATTGTAAGGTAGCGTGTGAGGACGGCACCCCAAATCAAGTCAATATACTGGCGGGACTCGCCAGCGTCAGCGAGATCTTGGTCGAGCGGAACGAGGTTGGCAAAGGCGTGATCGATCTCAGCTTTGGTGAAGGCTGAGTAACGTGCGCGCGAAATAGGCACCGAGGGAGCTACCTCGCGAATCTGGCGCAACGCGTCAGAGCCAATCAGCTCTCCCTCACGGTCAAAGTCTGTGCCGATGATTATCCCGTCTGCCTTTTTCGCGAGATTTTTGAGGGAGCGTATAATCTCCTTCTCAACGGGCTGCTTTTTGATGGGAGCCCAAACAAGATAGGGCAGACTGGGGACCTTCCACGCCTTGATGTCAATGCCGTCGGCAAGGTAGGGCTTGCGCTTGGACTTGAAGGGGGGCCTTGCAAGCCCGTCGGGAATGTCTGCCGGCAGATGCTCGCCGCCAGCAGTAAAGCCGTACCATCCCTCGTGCGGGTCAAACTTCAGCTCAGGCGGGAAATCGGGTGCCATGATGTGACCGCGCAGGCCAATCGTAACCCATGGCTGCCCGTTGCGAATAAAGCGGTATATCGCCGTGTTATAGACCTTGTCTTCCTTAGGACGACCTACGTCGCAAAGCAAACGTGCAATCTGATGGGCGGCGTCATTTTTCTCAGTGACGACAAGCTCCACGCTAGACCGCCTCTCCTATTGTTTGCCAGACTTCTTGGCCCTGCCTAATGCAGAACCTTTGCTCGTCGAAGCGCTTCTCGCCGAAGCCTTCTTCGCTGAAGCATCGATCTTCTCTTTATAGTCCTCTTCTTCGCGGGCCTCATAATCTTCACGCGTCCACTTCAGCGCTGCTTTGCCATCGCGAGCCACAATCACGTTGCGTGCGACGGCTAGCGCTATCTCATAAAGCGCCACCATCGGGGCAAACATCAAAAGCATCGTGACAGGCGAAGCATCAGGCGTAAAGAGACCTGACAACGTCAAGAGCCCGATATAGATATAGCGCCAATTCCCACGGAATGTCTTGTACGGCACGATATGCAAGATAGACAGGTAAAAAATGACCAGCGGTAGTTGAAAGGTCACACCAAAGGCAATCTCAAGCAGCATCATAATATCGAGGTAATCTTCAGCATTGGCCAGCACCGTCGCAAAGTCGGTCGTCTGCTGGATGAGCCAGCCAAAGGCCGCTTGCTGTATCACGAAATAGCAAAAAATCATCCCAAGGAAGAAGAGGATGATCATCGCCGCCACCGTCGGGACGACCCACCTGCGCTCGTTGCCCTTAAGCGCCGGAAGAATGAAACCCATGATCTCCCATACGATGATCGGCGTGCAGATAATCACACTGAAAAAAAGCGCCACCTTGAAGCGGATTGTAAAGCCGCCAAGCGCTGTGACGACGGTAAGCTCCGTGCCCGCGGGCAATGCGTTCCGAATTGCATCCATCATGATGTCGATCAGGGTTGGCGTTGCAAAGTAGACGATCACGGTTGTAATCAACACTGACACAACAATGATGGTAAGACGGCGGCGAAGCTCGCCAAGGTGGTCTATCAGGGGCATACGTGCGGGTCCTACAGGCATATGCGGTCGGGAACGCTAGTCGTGCGCGTCCCCATCCTCCTTTCTGGGAGCAAGAGAGTAAAGGGCTGCCGCACTGGTGTCAGTATCAGAGGCTTTTGCCTCGACAGGGCTCTCCGAGGGCTTTTGCGTGGCAGCGTCCTTGGCAGCCGGAGAGCCTGCCTCGGCCTCATTGCCATCGGTGTCAGGCTTGCCTTCTTGCGCAGCATCCTTTTTCTGTGCAGCTGCTTGCTCTGCCTTCAGGCGCTCGCGCCGCTCCGCAAAGGTCTCAACATGCTGCGCTGCGTCGCCGCCTTCCTCTATGTCCGCGTCATCTTCCGCGGACGATGCGGCCTTCTTCGAGGTGCCCTTTGCGGGCTTATCCATGGCATCCGTGAGAGGGTCTACGACCTCGCTCTGAACCACCTGCGTGAAGCCCTCCTGCGCTTCACGGAATTGCCTGAGGGCACGGCCTATCGTCCTGCCCATGCCTGGCAACTTGTCCGGCCCAAAGAGCAAGAACGCAAAGATTAAGATGATAGCGAGCTCATTTGTACCAATGCCTAGCACTCGGAGTCTCCTCCCCAAAGGGGCGCCGATATTCTAACGTGCCCTTTTCTGATATTCAATCACCTTGCACACCCAGGTCATCTGCGACGCCAAGAAGCGACAAGACACGTGCCACGTTACGCTGCGGATGAAAGACTGCGAACTTGATGTTCAGCTCCTGGGCATGATGCGCGCCACCCACAAGGACGCCGATGCCCGTTGAGTCAATGTAAGGAACGCCGGAAATGTCGACTTCCATCTCCTTTGGGCTTTGTTTGAGCTCTTCGCCCAGCGCATCACGCAGCTGATCAGCGTTTGAGACGTCAACTTCACCGGAAACTCTGACGCAGACTTTTCCTTTCTTTTGCTTTATGTCTATCGCAACTGACATGTGTCCCTCATTTCTGCAGTCGCCTTATTGGCTGCTACTTGTTGTATCACCTGAAAGCGCATTGGATAGGCCTTGGACGCCGCTCGTTGAGGAGCTAGAGCTTGTCGAGCTGCTTGAAGAGCTTGACGAAGACTCTGACTGAATATAGCTTAATCGCTTCTCAGCAAACGAATAGGCGCCGTACTCGTCATTGGGATCTGTTTCCTTTGCCTTTGTGTATGCGTTGATCGCCGCCGTCGTATCATCTGACGCCTCGTAAGCCAAGCCAAGATTTGCCCAGCCGGGACCGTAATCGGGAGAGTTGGCAGTAATCTGCTCGAGCGCGCTCACAGACCCACTAGTGTCCCCACTATAGAGTTGGCAGAGGGCCCGATCCACCTTGACAGCGTCTGAGTCCTTAAGCGCTAGGTAGCGGTCGAAATAGTTCATAGCAGTCTGATAGGCCTCATTTAACTTTTCCGTATCTGTATCACCTGAGGCATATTGGGACGCAGAGGAGGCGCAGTCCATATAGGCTTTTCCCACATTGTAGAGGTATGCCAGATTGTTCGGGTCGTCAGAGAGCTTGGCCTCGAGGTCTGAGATCTCATTGGCATATTGAGAGAAGACGCCATCCACCGACTCAGCGTCAGAGCTTGAGGAGTCGCTTGATCCAGAACCCTCGTCTGCGGTAGAGGAGCTTGTATCAGAGCTTTCGGAAGAGGATTGGCTAGAGGCAAAAACCGTCGCGAACGATGGAAGCATCATTGAAAGAGCCATGAGGGCCGCGAACAATACGATCACCGTCGCGGTCACGATTTGCTTGACGCTGCGCTTCTTCTTCGAGGCACTTTTTTGCGGGCTGCTCTGCGACGTGGGCCGTGGCTGGGACTTCGAAGGGGAAGCGACCTTCGCCTTCGAAGCTGACTTATATGAAGTGCGCTGAGAGCTGAAGCTTGATGCAGCCCCGCGCCCCTTCTTTTTATTCTTCGGTCGTGCCATCGCTTCACTTGCCCTTCCATTCGCTTATGCGGTGAGCCATCCATCTTGCCCCTCTCGCCCTTCTAGAGCAAGACATTGGCACACAAGTCGTTATTCTACCGGAAAAGCAGTCCAGACTCGTGGAGCCAATATGAACTATGAGCGAGTCTTGCGAGCCAACATGGCTGCAACAAGCTTGACGGCCACAACGAAGACGTCAAGGGCCTTCCCTAGGTCTTCGAGCGTCGGGTAGGTCGGCGCTATGCGGATGTTCGTGTCATGAGGATCTTCCCCGTAAGGCCACGTCGCGCCTGCTGGCGTGAGCTTGACGCCTAGCTCTGCCATAAGAGAGACAATGCGCCGTGCTGAGCCGGCCGGCCCGTCAAAGGAGATGAAGTATCCGCCGTGCGGATGGCTCCAGTGCGCGATGCCAAGGCCCCCAAGCCCCTCTTCCAGCTTCTTCTCGACAAGCTCGAAGTGAGGCCGCACGATCGCAGCATGCTTTTTCATATGGGCACGGACACCGTCAAGATTTTTCAAGAACAGCACGTGCGCGAGCTCCGTCATCTTTTCTGGACAAACCTGCTCGACGCCAAAGGCAGCCCTCGCCTCGGCGATGTCTGAAGGACTGCCAGCGACCCAAGACATGCCCGAGCCGGGGAAGGTAATCTTGGAGGTAGACGCAAACTCATAGACAAGGTCGTCTGTGCCCGCCTCCCGCATGGCAGAGAAGATCTCGAGAAGCTGGTCCCCTTCGTCATAAATGTCATGGACGACATAGGCGTTATCCCAGTAGATGCGAAAATCTGGCGCGGCGGGGCGCAGCGACGCAAAACGGCGTACAACGTCATCGGAGTAGGTGATGCCAGAGGGATTCGCATACTTTGGCACACACCAGATGCCCTTGACAGAAGGATCCGTTTCAACAAGACGCGCCACCTCATCCATATCAGGCCCGTCAGATTGCATCGCAATGGGAATGTTCTTGATGCCATAGTGCGCGGTCACCCGAAAGTGACGATCATAGCCGGGACTCGGGCAAAGCCACTTGACCTGGCCCTGCTTATACCATGGCTCATGCCCTGCTACGCCACAGGTAAACCCATGGCAAACCAGGTCATGCATGAGATGCAGGCTTGAAGAGCCACAAACGATCACATTTGTGGGATCAACGCCGATGATTTCCGCCGCCAGCCTTCGCGCCTGCGGCAGCCCCACAGGGCAGCCATAGTTGTCAGCAGCCCAACCATCACCAGACAGCTCAGTCCGAGAGTTCAAAAGGTCGAGCATCGGGCGTGAAAGTTCCGTCTGCTCATGCGTGGGCTTTCCACGGGCCATGTCAAGAGACAGATGAGCTTCTCGATAGCGTGCAGCCTGCTCTTTAAGCTCTGTTATTGCGGCATCAAGCTGCGGCACATCCATTGCCTCATAGACATTCGCCATAGATTTTCCCTTCTGTTAAGGATAGTCTCCCGCAGTATAGTCCCTGTCAGCCCAAACAGCTGCTACCATGGTCCTATGAAAGGTCATATGAAGACATATTCTCATAAGGGCACACCTGACCACGAGGTTTCCCCGGCCGGAAGCAGGCCGGCCGAAGAGTATGGCGACTTGCAACAACTTGTCGAGGAGCTCTACGCCGTCAACCCCTCACACGCCGTCTCTCGCATGGACGTGATAGTACGAGCCGAGGTCGACGACCTGTCAGAAGACCTCATGGAGGTCGTTGATCTCCTCCCAGCCGGGTCCTATAAGCGCTCTCGACTCTGCGACCAGCTCAATTCGATCATCACGGCTCATGGGTGGGCGTACGTCTACGGAACCGTGGAATAAGCTTGTTTCAAGCTCGTCGGGCTTGTTTTGCCAGACTTGTTCACCTAGGCGCCGTGAGCTTAGAGGGACGTGTTTGGCCGTGTCCTGTCCTAAAGCTGTCGGACAGAGCGGCAAAAAACAAGCCAGCTGCGCTTGCAACCACCGCAGCCGCAAGCACCGCGCACTTGGCGGCATTGGCCTCGACGAGATTCGTAAAAGCGAGGCCGGCGATCAGGATTGACATGGTGAATCCCACGCCGCTCAGAAGCCCCATGGTCACAAGCTGGCGCCAGTCCATATGGCGCGGCAAGCTAAAAGGCCCCAGCTTGACGAGTAGCGTTGTCATCCCAATGACGCCGATCGGCTTACCTATGAGCGCACCAAAGAAAACGCCACGAACGATAGGATCAACAAGCAGCGCAGAAAGATCAACCCCAACAAGGCGCACCTGTGCGTTCACAAATGCGAATAGCGGCAGAATCACAAAGTTGACAGGCACGGCATAGTAACGCTCCATGCGCTGCAGCGGAGGACGAACATGGTGCATAACACGCTCGACATGCCATGCCGCCTCGGTGAAGTCATGCTGGCCAAGCACATGGGATCTCTCGTCATAGTGGTCATCGAGCTCCAAGGCCTGGTCGTCAAGCCAGCCATGTAGCTCGCCAAGGCGCACATCTGAGCGAGCGGGCAAGAAAAACGCCAAGATAACCCCCGCTAGCGTTGCATGGATGCCTGAATTGAACATGCATATCCACAGCAGCGCGCCAACGGCAACATAGGGCTTGAGGGAATAGACACGGCCGTGGTTGAGCAACGACAGTATGAAAGTCACAAACAAGGAGCCTACGACCCACTCGATCTTGAACGTCTGGCCGTAGAAAAGGGCAAGCACGCCAATGGCAATGATGTCATCGGCAATGGCAAGCGTCTGGAAGAAGACTTTCGTCTCAACTGCCACACGATCTCCGAGCAGCGACATAACGCCGAGGGCGAAGGCTATGTCAGTGGCAATGGGAGTGGCCCAGCCATGCGCTGCCCCTTTGAAATTGCATGCCAAGAAGATGAGAGCCGGAACTATCACCCCGCCAACGGCGGCCAGCATCGGAAGCGCAGCTTGCTTTGGATGGCGTAGCTGGCCGACTGTCATCTCGTACTTTAGCTCGACGCCCACAAGCAAAAAGAATATCGCCATCAAAAAGTCGTTTATGAACTGCTCACAGGAAATCGAGACTATAAACGAGCCTATACCAATTTCAAGAGGAAGCTCCAGCATAGAGCGCACAAATCCATACGCCGGCGTATTCGCAACGATAATTGCAACAAAGGCAGCAGATACCATAATTACCGCAGCAAGTGTTGAGTCTGATGTCACCGCTGACAAAGCATTGCGCTGGGTGATCCTGCGGACGACAAGGGGCTCCCAATAGATGCGCCTGACTTCCTCATGGGGATGCAAAGTGCTCTTCTGCGTAAACGTGTGCCGTTTCTTTGTCATTACTGCCTTTCTTCTGCGCACGGACGCATAACCCGAGCTGTGAGTATCAGGGATTGTCCCATAAGTACACAAGATGAAGGCAGTATTTAACAGCTATAGTTAACACAGCCAGGCAGGCCAGCAGCTGGCCTAAGCCTAAGAGATAGGGGTGCCATGAACAACCAACGTATAGCCGTGCTCACAGATAGCGGGACCGACGTGCCTGCCGAATTCTGTGCCGCCCATGACGTTCGCGTCATCCCTTTGCACATCAATTTCTCTGATGGCTCAAGCTTTCGCAGCGGCGTCGACATCAGCTCTGAAGAGCTGCTCTGCCGCATACAGACTGAGATCCCCAAAACCTCTCTCCCCTCACCCAATCAGATTCGTCAGGCATTTGAAGCCGCGAGAGACGATGGCTATGAGAAGGCTGTCATGGTGACGCTTTCTTCGGGCCTTTCAGCTACCTATCAAACTGCGCAGCTCGTCACAAACCAGATGAAGGACTTTCCTGCGCTGGTCGCTGACACGCGGAGCATCGGCATCGCCGCCGGCCTCATTGTCATGCAGACAGTCAAGCTCGTCGAGGATAGCACACCTTTCGAGCGCCTCGAGCAGGCAATCGAAGAGCTTGCCCAACGCACGCGCGTGTTCTTCTCTGTCAAAAATCTTGAGTACCTGCACAAGGGCGGGCGCATCTCCGAGCCCATCTACCGCCTTGGCAAAATCTTGAATATCAAGCCAGTGCTGACATGCGACCCCGCTGATGGCCACTACATCATGGCAAAGAAGGCCCGCGGTTGGGAGCGAGCACTCGACACGGAAGTAAAGCTCGTGGCAGAGCACGCGAAGTCTTATGAGAATGTGCGCCTTGCCATTTGCTGCTCAGCCGCTGATGACTTGTTCGACGAGCTCGAGGGAAAGCTTCGCCAAGAGGTGGGCACCATTTCCCAGATAGAAGGCATCGTACGCTCAGGCATATCAGCAGACCTGCTTGTCCATACAGGCCCTGACCTCGTCGGCTTAGGCATCATGGGAATCTAGTCCGAGCTCCCCTTTGAATCTGGCTTCAAGCCTCTTCTCGAGCAGAGCTGCTTTCACGTGCTGGCTCGCGAGGCTATGAGGCTGTTGTCCGCGGCAGCCCTCACAGCTCTGCGACCATCTGAGAGATGATCCGGGAGCAAAGTCGGGCGGCTTTTCGCTCAAACAGGGGGTATGCCATGGGATTAGACCCATCAGCCGTATCTGAGATCGCGCGTATGACAACATAGGGGACAGCATTCAAATAGCATGCCTGCGCGACCGCTGCCCCTTCCATCTCGCAGCAAAGCGCTCCGGACATACTATGGATTGATGCTTTATCTTGGATCTCGTGGACAAACCTATCGCCAGACGCAACGCGCCCCTCAAAGACGTGATGATGCGACGCAATCCCTTGAGCTGCATGTAGCGCCTTCTCACGCAAAAGGGCGTCTGCAGGAAAAGAAACAATGCCCATCTGGGGAATCTCGCCTGGGGCGTAGCCTAAATTTTGCACGTCCACGTCATAGTACATGCAGTCTGTAGAAACCACAAGGTCGAGAACACCAACTCGGGCATCCAAAGAGCCTGCAACGCCCGTGAAGACTAGCGCGTCGCAGCCAAGATCGCAAAGTATTTGGCCGCAGATGCCGGCATTGACTTTGCCGACGCCGGATTGCACAACAACGACAGGCTTTCCGCTCAAGGTGCCTTTTACAAAGTCCATGCGTGCGCGCTTTAGTGGCTCTGGATCTAGAAGGGCGGCCTTGAGCTGAGAGACCTCCACATCCATGGCACCAATGATTCCAATCTTCTCCATGAAGCCCTAACCTTCCTCTTTATGCGATGTCTAGCCCCGTCTGCGAGTGTCAAGAAATGCGTAGCCGGAGACTCTCAGGCGCCACGACGCCACTTTCGAGCTCAAAGCTCCCGATGCCTCCATTTGGCAGCTTGCTCTTCCAAAAAGATGCGATCGGACGCCCGCCAGCAACCATATTAGCCAGAGCGCAGAGGACGGCTCCGTGTGCGACTACCAGGACATGCGCATGCGCCTGGACGGCAGGGACCAGCACCTCGTCGAAAAAGCGTCGGATACGCTCGTAAAGCTGATCGAAAGACTCCCCGCCAATCGGCGCCACATAGAGCTCGGGTTGCGTCTCGTAGCCGAACACCGCTGACCCCTGCGAGGAAAAACCCTCGTGAGAGTCACCCTCTGCAACACCGTATGCCTGCTCTATCAGCAGCGGCTCTTTAACAATGGGCACGTCTCTGCCGGCCAACGCAATTTCTGCCGTCTCATACGCCCGGCTCAAAGGGCTTGAGAGGCAGAGATCAAACGAAATGCCTTCAAGCAAGCGAGCCGCTTGCCCTGCCTGCTGACACCCCTTCGCAGTGAGAGGGATGTTCACTTGCCCCTGCATCTTGCCCATGACGTTCCAGTACGTCTCACCGTGACGCATGAAATAAACTTTGCTTCTCATCCCTGCCATTCCCCTGCCCTTATATGTCGGCAGCCTTTGTTGTCGGCCCAGCCAACCAAGCCTTGCCAGAAAGTGACTTCATCAGAGTATCAGCTGCTTCAAGGGCACTCTTGTCACTTCTGACATAAAGATAGGCGACAAGCGATACGCCGCCTGCCTCCATGCCAACGTAGTGTGTCTTGCAGCCCAACGAGGGATCAAGCTTGTCTCCGATCGTTGTGCACGCCGCCTCCTCAACCTCCTTCGCCACCACAGAGAAGTCAGCATTCTCCCTGACAAGCAGGTTGAGCTTCCCCATTGCGAAGTTCGAAGGCGAAAGCTTCGTGAGGGTAGTCTTATTGAGCACGGAATTGGGGATGACTTCAACATTACCCGCACAATCAACCAATGTCGTAGAACGCCAGCTCACGTCCTGTACGACACCTCTGAGGCCGCTGACTTCGATGCAGTTGCCTGGCTCCAGCACATGGCCCAACAACAGACCTAAACCGGCAATGATGTTGGATATCGTGTCCTGCAGACCAAGGGAGATCGCCACGGAGACGATGCCGAGAGCCGCTAGAAAAGTCGTAGGCTCAATGCCAAACACAGGCTTGAGCGTCGCCAAGAGCGCGAAAATCCAGATCACCGCGCGTAAGACATTCACGAAAATGGAAGCTGAGGGGACATGAGCATGCTCTAAAGCCTTCTTTGCAGCTCTGACGACTATACGCTGCACTAATAGAGCAACTACAACAACCATAGCTATGATGACAAGCTTACCTACCAGATCAGACATGGCCTCTCCTTTCATAGGTCATATCATACGTCCACATGCATACAACAACAGACCTCCTCCACCTGACACTTGTCGCAGAAGCCCAAGAGCGCTATAGTCGCTCACGTCAGTTTCAGGGCGGGGTGAGATTCCCCACTGGCGGTAATGAGGCATTCGTCTCGAGCCCGCGACCCGCACGCGCGGCCGATCCGGTCAGATTCCGGAGCCAACGGTAGAGTCCGGATGAAAGAAACGAGGCGCATCATCGATGGCTCAAACTCCTCAGCTAAAAACAAACAGGCATGACACGCATTCGACGACCACGCAGGGCGGCTCATGGAGCACGAAACGAATTGCCACCCTTGCGGTTCTCTGCACGGTGGGATTCATAACAAGCTTCATAGAAATCCCAATCTTCCCGCTCGCCGCTTGGCTGAAATTTGACCCGTCAGGCATTGTTGCGCTTGTTGCAGGCTTTGCCTTTGGTCCCGGCACGGGCGTACTCGTCGCGGTGCTGACGTGGTTCGTCCATCTGCTTTTCGTGTTCGACCCTTATGGCGTCCTCATGGCCATTCTCTCCCTCGTAAGCCTCGTCGCCCCTGCGTCGGCCATCTATCGCCATGACCTCACCTTGGGTGGCGCCGTCAAAGGCATGGTCGTAGGAGGGCTGTGCTCCTTGATCATCTGCGTGCTGGCAAATCTCGTGGTGACGCCGCTTTACACGGCAGTGTCCGTCTCTGACGTCGCTGCCATGATCGTGCCTATCCTCATACCGTTCAACCTGATCAAGATCATCCTTGAGTGCGTAGGCTGCGCACTCATCTACAAGCCCATTTCCAAAGCTCTCTCAGCATAGGTTTCAGACGCATACGATGCTGGCAACGACACCCCCAATACGTGACGGCTCCTCGGCCCCCCTCCTCAGCATCTCTCATGTCACGCTCGTCTACGACGAGAACTCACAAGAGGCAACATGCGCTCTCGATGATGTCTCTTTAGACGTTTGCCAAGGCAAGCGCCTCTGCATCGTTGGCGCCAACGGCTCAGGCAAGTCCACGCTCGCCTCGGTGCTGTGCGGCCTCATAGCCCCTGACGCCGGAAATGTGCGTCTCCTTGACTATGACGTCTGCCGGGACGGCAAGCCCGACCTCGAGGCCTACCGCTTGGCCCGCCGCGGCATTGGTCTTGTGTTCCAAAATCCCGAAGACCAGATCGTCACGCGCATCGTAGCTGATGATGTCGCCTTCGGACCAGAAAATCTGGGAGTGCAGCCTCACGAGATCAAGCGGCGCGTGCGACAAGAGCTGCACCGCATGGCGCTCGACGGCTTCGCCCAGGCAGACCCACAGCGGCTCTCGGGGGGCGAGCAGCAGCGCGTGGCTATAGCCGGAGCCCTCGCTATGGAGCCTGAGGTGCTGGTCCTCGACGAACCAGGAGCCCTGCTCGACGCGCGCGGGCGCCAACGCATCATGCAGACAATGGACGAGCTGCGTCGCGCCGGCATAGCCGTCGTGCATGTAACCCACTTCATGGAAGAGGCGCTCTCAGCTGATCGGGTCATCGTCCTGGAAAAGGGCCGAATCGTGCTAGAAGGTACGCCTGATGAGGTCTTTTCCCACCGGAAGGCCCTTGCCGCAGCGAGGCTTGAGCAGCCTTTCATCGCACGGCTCTGCGCGCGCCTGTCCGCTGATGGCCTTGACCTTCACTGGACGTGTGACCAATCGGAGCTCACCACGCAGCTGGCGACAATTGCGGCTGCGCATGGCAAGCCGCTCACCAAGCTCCGGGCGCGACCGCATGTACCTCCTACGACCCTGAAAAGCCCCATTTCACGCCCTCTCGCGAGCACTTGGGAGACAGAAGCTGCTCTTTCCGCAGCCACCTCGCCTCTCATTTCAATTCGTCACGTATCCTTCTCGTATGGCAGCAAGGGAGCTGCCTTCGCTCTCGAGGATATAAGCTTAGAAATTCCAGCTGGTGACAACCTGGCGATCATAGGGCAAAACGGCTCGGGCAAGTCAACGCTCCTACGCCTCATCTGTGCGCTTGACATGCCAGATAAAGGCCAGATACTCGTCGACGGCCTAGACACAAACCACCGCGGCAGACGGCGTAAAGAGCGCGAAGCCCTTGCACAAGCGCGTACCCGCGTCGGCTACGTGACACAGCGGCCCGAGCGACAGCTCTTTGCCGACAGCGTCGAGGAAGACGTCGCCTTCGGCCCAACCAATCAAGGCCTTTCCCGCCAAGAGCTTGGAGATCGCGTTGATGGGGCACTTGAGCTTTGCGGCTTGCTTGACAAGCGCTTCTGCTCCCCCTTTGAGTTGTCAGGAGGCCAGCAGCGCATGGTGGCCATCGCAGGGGTTCTCGCTATGCATCCGCAGGTCCTTGTACTCGACGAGCCAACCGCCGGCCTTGATCATGCCAGCCGGACGCAGTTGCACGCCCTGCTTGCCGGCCTCAACAAAAGTGGCATTACGATCGTGCAGGCGACTCATTCGATGGATGATGCGGCACGCGCAAAGCATGTCATGGTTCTCGACCGCTCTCACGTCCTTGCGCAAGGCGTGCCCTCAAAGGTCTTCCGTCGAAGCACCAAGGACAGGCTCGTCGCTTGCGGTCTCAATCTGCCGCAGACTGTCCTTTTTGCTGAGGTGCTGGAGGCATCTGGTGCCATAGCTCCTGGGTCCCTTGGCAACCCCCTCAGCCTCGACGAGCTCGCAGGTGCAATCGAAAAGGGCTTGGGTTTGCTTCCAGGATCATCAGAGAGAGGGGAGGATGAGGCGACATGGCGTTCAAAATAGGCTTCGGGCAATACATCGCAGCCGATTCCCCTGTCCACAAACTCGATCCGCGCACGAAGCTCATCTGCAGCCTTGCCTTCATGATTGCCGCGTTCAGCGTGAAGACCCCATCCCAACTGATTTTCGCTGCGTTTGCCTGTGGCGCGCTTCTGATGGCCTCAAAAGTGCCTGCCCGCGCTGTCATGCGCTCGATGCAGCCTGTTCTGGTTGTACTTGCCCTATTGGGCCTCTTCAACTTGTTTTTTGTGCAGACCGGCCCCGCATTGCTCCTCGTGGGACCAATGAGAATCACGACGGATGGCCTATGGGCTGCCGTTTTGTACGTCACCCGCTTCGCCGTGGCAATCGTTGCCGGCACGCTCATTATGCTCACAACGACGCCCACGGCACTCTCTGATGCTTTTGACGTACTGCTATCCCCCCTCTCTCGAGTGGGGCTTCCCGGCCACGAGGTCGCGATGGTGCTCTCCTTGATGCTACGCTTCATACCAACCCTCGCCGACGATGCGACAGCCATATCAGAGGCCCAAAGGGCTCGTGGGGCGTCACTGAGCTCGGGCAGCCTGAGGCGACGCGCGCATGCCACAAAGGCGCTTCTCATCTCTTTGCTCGCCAGCGCCCTTCGCCATGCGAACAATCTCTCAAGAGCCCTCGACGCGAGATGCTATGCGGGAGATGCCGCGCGGACGCACCTACACCCGCTACGCTTCACGTACCGCGACGCTGCAGCCACCATAACCTTATGCGTATACGTTGTCGTGCTCACGATGCTCCGCTGATCTACATCCGGAGGACCACGCCTAATGAAGCAGGTGCACACGAATGCGGGCAAGCGTCAATGCAGAGATGCCGCAGGCACTCAGGTATTCTGCTGCCCCGCCATAGGCGCCGCACATGCGGTCATATACGATTCCCATCGTCTTGAGCGCCGCCCGGTTGATCTCCGTATCAGGAGCTGCTCTTTTGCCAAAGAGCCACTCGTCAACATCTGAGGCATCTGTGAACGAATAGGCATAGTCGGCAACAATATGGGCGCGATCAACTCCAGCCAATGCTAGAAGGAGCATCGAGGTCACGCCGGTACGATCCATCCCCGCCGTGCAGTGAAACAGGATGCAAGCGGTTGAGGGTGCGTCGGCAAAAAAGGAGAACAGCCTCGCTATTGCAGGTTTGTTAGAGAGCATGGAAAGATACCCATCCACAAGGAAGCCGCTAAGAGAGAGGTCATCGCCTGCAGCGCCAGCGCCATCTTCAAGCTTTGGATCATGGAGATCATAGTCATACAAGGGAATGTTGCTGTAGGTGACCCCTGCCTCCCTTGCAAAGGGGTCAGAGGAGTGCGAAAGCTCTTCTTCACTGCGCAAGTCGGCCACGTAAGTGACGCCATAGCGCAAAAGACAGCGAAGATCGTGACCTGTGAGGCCACTTGTTGTCCCTGAGCGCAGGAACCGATGCCAGCAGGTGATGCCCCCCGGCACGGGGAAACCCCCAAGCTCGCGAATGTTCTCGCCTGAAGCAAGCTTCAGGCTACGATCGCATGCCTTCTCAGGATGCAGCATGAGCCGGACCCCTCGCATCTCTGTCGCTCCCCTAGCGGACGCCAGCCTCTATCTTCGCTTTCTCAATCTCTGCCAGCTGTTTTTCAGACAGATGGAAGTCAAAGCCATGGCTGTGGCCCTCGCTGACAGCGCAGCTCCCGTACGACTCTGTCTGAGGCTCCAGCCGCTGGGCTGCCAGCTCAGGCGCCTTGCGGTCGCGCGCAAAAGGAGCAGCCGTACCATGAGCGTAGTTCTCCTTTGCGACAGAAATCATAAGCTTAATGCGGTTGAGCTGGTTGACCTCGGACGCCCCTGGGTCATAGTCGACTGCGACGATGTTGGAGTCTGGGTGCATCTGGCGCAAGCGTTTGATCACGGACTTGCCAACCACATGGTTGGGTAAGCAAGCAAAGGGCTGCACGCAAATAATATTGGGCGTGCCATGGTCAATCAAGTCGACCATCTCGGCCGTCAGCAGCCAACCCTCTCCCATGGTGTTGCACAAAGACAAGACCTGCTCTGCCTTGTGCGCTAGCACGAAGATGTCCTCATAGGGCTGGAAGCGCTTCGATGCGGCGAGCATCTCATCGATGGGCTTGCGGACACCCTCGACGTAGTCGATACCGATCCGATGCGTCACGCGACTGACAGCCTTGGTCCCTAGCTCATGATTCATGTTGATCTGGTTCGACATGCCGAACAAGAAGAAGTCGACCAGCCCTGGGACGTCTGCCTCGCAGCCCTCGCCCTCGATGACCTTGACGACTTGGTTGTTCGCCGTGGGGTGGAACTTGACGAGTATTTCGCCGACCACGCCGACCCGCGGCTTCGAGCGGTCGTTAGTCAAGGAAAGCGCATCGAAGGCTTGAATCGTGTCTTGGCAAAGCTTGTTGAAACGCGCGCCATTCGCATGCGGGAGGATTGTCTTGGCAGCTCGCATGAAGCTCTCATACAGGCGCTCTGCCGAGCCCTTCCTCGTCTCGTAAGGGCGCGTGCGATACAGCAGCTGCATGATCACATCCCCATAAATCAAGCAGTAGAGGGCATGCAGCAAGATGTCCGGCGTCAGCACGTTAAAGCCAGGGTTGTGCTCATCAAGGCCAAAGGCGGCTGACAGCGACACCACCGGGATGTTGGGATGCCCCGAATCCTTCAGCGCCTTGCGGATCAAGGCGATATAGTTCGTCGCGCGGCAGCCGCCACCGGTCTGGCTGATCATGATTGCGGTACGTGAAAGATCATATTTGCCGGAGAGCACCGCTTCCATGAGCTGCCCCACCGTAAGGATGGAGGGATAGCAGATGTCATTGTTTACATACTTAAGCCCCGTCTCGACTGCCCCGTGGTCGACGGAGGGCAGCAAGACAATGTTGAACCCCTGGTCGCGCAGCATGGCCTCAAGGAGCTCAAAGTGAATCGGGCTCATTTGCGGAGCGAGGATCGTATAGCCCTCAGCCTGCATCTCCTTGGTGTATCGAACTTTCTTGAACGCCGCAGAGGACGACTTGCGGTAAACGGGGACGCGACGAGACAGGTCGGTCGTGCGGGCATGCTCAAGCGTTCCATCCGCGCGATGTATGCCGACAGGCCGCTCCTCTGAGATGAGGCCGGCCTTCACCTCAGAGGCAAGCTCGACATGCTGCTCACGCAAAGCAGCGATCAGCGAGCGGATGCGGATGCGCACTGCTCCCAGGTTGGAGACCTGGTCGATCTTCAGCACCGTATAAATCTTGCCAGACGCCTCGAGGATCTCCTGAACCTCATCGGTCGTGAGCGCGTCGAGGCCGCAGCCGAAGCTCTGCAGCTGGACAAGGTCAAGGTCGTTGCGCGTGGCAACGAAGCGGGCGGCGCGGTACAGGCGCGAGTGGTACATCCATTGGTCTACAACACGGATCGGGCGCTCCGGCGCCATCTTGTGGGCAACGGAGTCCTCGGTCAGGACGGCAAAGCCAAAGCCGGAGATCAGCTCCGGAATGGCGTGGTTGATCTCAGGGTCATTATGATAAGGTCGGCCTGCGAGCACGATGCCATGCGCGTTATGGTCTTCTATCCATTTGAGCGTCTCGTCGCCCTTGCGGTGCATCTCATCTTTGAACTCGAGGTCAGCTTCCCAAGCGACATTCACAGCAGCATCAATCTCAGCCCTTGTGATGTGCGGCCCCTTGAAGCGACCCTTCCCAACCTTCGCATCCGCCTCACGCTGTACAGAGATGATCTCGTACAGACGCCGCTTCAGCTCCTTTTTATCATCATATGGTACAAAGGGAGCAAGATACTCGACCGACGGGTCTGACAGCTCATCGACGTTGAGGCCAAGCGCCTGGGGATAGCTCATCACGATCGGGCAGTTGTAGTGATTGGTCGCGGACTTGTCCTCCTTGCGCTCCCATCTCACGCAAGGCATCCAAATGAAGTCAGGATCCTTCGCTAGGAGATTCATGATGTGGCCGTGAGAGAGCTTGGCCGGGTAGCACACCGACTCGGACGGCATCGATTCTATGCCCGCCTCATAAGTCTTCTTTGAGGTCTGATCAGAAAGGATCACCGAGAAGCCAAGCTTCGTGAAGAAGGCATGCCAGAACGGGTAATTCTCGTACAGGTTAAGAGCACGGGGAATGCCCACCGTCCCGCGGGGGGCCTCGTCTTTCGGTATGACCTCGCGATCGAACAGGAGCTTGTTCTTAAAGGCAAAGAGGTTCGGCGCATCGACGGCAACCTTGTTGACGTGGCCCGCCCCCTTCTCACAACGGTTGCCGGTGATGAACCGACGGCCTCCGCCGAAGCTGTTGATGGTCAGCAGACAATTGTTCGAGCAGCGCCCGCAATGGACGTTGGTATGCTTCACCTGAAGGTTGTCGATCTCCTCGCGTGTGAGGATCTGAGAGACTCCCGTTGTCCCCGCGCGATCACGCGCGAGCAAGGCCGCGCCATAGGCGCCCATCGTGCCGGCTATGTCTGGTCGGATGACGTCGCGCCCGGTCAACAGCTCGAAGGCACGCAGGGTCGCATCACTCAAGAAAGTCCCGCCCTGCACAACGATGTACTTGCCGACCTCGTCGTAGTCACGCAGCTTTATGACTTTGAAGAGGGCATTTTTTATCACAGAGTACGAGAGGCCCGCCGCGACGTCACCTATTGTCGCTCCCTCTTTTTGGGCCTGCTTAACGCGGGAGTTCATAAACACGGTGCAACGGGAGCCGAGGTCCACGGGGGACCTGCCATGCACGGCCGCCTGGGCGAACTCTTGAACTGACATGTCCATCGAGTCGGCAAAGGTCGCAATGAAAGAGCCGCAGCCCGAAGAGCAGGCCTCGTTGAGGCTGATGTGCTCGATCACGCCATTCGAAACCTGCAGGCACTTCATATCTTGGCCGCCGATGTCGAGGATGAAGTCCACATCCGGCACGAAGGCCTGGGCACCGCGTAAGTGGGCGACTGTCTCAACTTCACCTGAATCAGCCCGTAGGGCTGCCTTCAGAATGCCCTCGCCATACCCCGTGGTCGTCACATGCCCGATTTTACAGCCCTCAGGCAGACGGTCATAGATGCCGTCCATGATCTTGCGTGCCATGCCGAGAACGTCACCGTTGTTGTTGCCGTACCAAGTATAGAGCAGCTCACCATCCTCACCGCAAACGGCCGCCTTTATCGTAGTGGAACCTGCATCAAGGCCGATGAATACCCGCCCTTGGTAGCCGTCAAGCGTTCCTTTGGGAACGACCTGCTTGTCATGGCGCGCCTTGAAGGCACGATAGTCATCCTCTGTCGCAAACAGAGGATCCAGACGGGCGACCTCGGACCCCTGGACGTCCCCAAGCTTGTCAAGCGCATCGATGACCTCTGCAAATGAGACGTATTTGTTTGACTCTCCCGCCAACGCCGCTCCGGTCGCAACGAACAGGTGGGCGTTTTGCGGCACGATACGGTGCCGCTCGTCAAGATGCAGCGTCTCATAGAAACGATGGCGCAACTCCGAGAGATACTGCAGCGGCCCACCGAGAAACGCCACATAGCCCCGAATCGGGTGGCCGCACGCCAGCCCGGAGACTGTCTGGTTTGCCACCGACTGAAAGACCGAAGCCGCGATGTCCTCGCGCGCTGCACCCTCGTTCAAAAGAGGTTGCACATCTGACTTTGCAAATACGCCACAACGGCTCGCAATCGGATAGATGTGCTTCGCGCCCTTGGCAAGCTCGTTGAGGCCAGCCGCGTCTGTCTCAAGAAGCGATGCCATCTGGTCAATGAAAGCCCCGGTGCCGCCAGCGCAGGTCCCATTCATGCGCTGCTCTATCCCATTGTCGAAAAAGATGATCTTAGCATCCTCGCCGCCAAGCTCTATTGCGCAGTCAGTCTGAGGAATCAAGGTCTCCACCGCACGCTTAGAGGCAATGACCTCCTGAACGAACTCGAGGTCGAGCCAATGGGCAAGCAGCATGCCGCCAGAGCCAGTGATCGAGACGCGCATGGGTGCATCCCCAACAGTCTTTCGCGCCTGAACGAAAAGCTGTCGCGCTGTGGCTTTGATGTCTGTGTGGTGCCGCTCGTAGTTCGCATATACAAGATGGTTGCTATCGTCGATAACGGCAAGCTTGACCGTTGTGGATCCGACGTCGATCCCAAGGCGCAGATGCGCATGGGACAGGTCAGTGCGGTACAGCGGCACAAGCTCCGCTCCCAGCTGACGAAGCTGCAAAGGCTTTTTTTGCGCAGCCTGGGCGTGAATGTCGTTTGGCGTGTCAGTCATGATTGGTCTCCTTGCGTTGCTCGTCCAAGCTCGCAAGCAAGGCGAGCCCAAACGTTGGGACATCAAAGTCAATTTGCTTTCCATAAAGGTCACCCGGTCGAACGAACATCAACGCGGTCATCAATCGGGCCATAATATCCACACTCTCATGAGCGCCCGTTGAAAGCCAGCGCACAAGAACGCCGACTTCAGCTGACACGGCATAGGTGAGGTAATAGTCAAAAAAAGCTCCGAGGGCACGCAGGTCAAGGCCATTGAGCGCCCGATCGGTAACTTCTTTGCGCACCATGCGCTCAATTTGGCGCGCAAAGGCCGGGTCTCCCCCATCGCCAAGCAATACAGAAAGATAGCCGGAACGCTCTTTGAAATAGTCGAGGATCTCATTTGAGCCAGGGCATGCCTTGCCCTGGTCGATGGCCAGCTCGAGCTCGTCAAGCGTTACCTCGGAAAGGTGGCTCACAAGTGGGCGCAACTCGTCAACCGTCTCACACTCTATCTGATTGACAAGGTCTGCAATGTCTCGGAAATGGGAATAGAACGTGCGACGCGTAAGACCTGCTCGATCGGTCACTGCCGTGACTGTGACCTGGGCCAGATCGCCAGTTGCCTCGATTTCACTCGCTAACGCATCACGAAGCGCGAGACGGGTGCGAACACAGCGCCTATCAGGCGGAGAAACTGCACCGACTTGGCTATTTTCATTTCTTGTCAAAGCCGCTTGCATGAGGAAGTCTCACTTTTCACTTCAAGGTTTGCCCGCTTACATAACTACACACGTTGTGTATTATTACTCATTGTGTGTAATAAATAAAGCCTACAAAAATGCGAGCACGACTTCCCCATACTTCTCGTTTCTCTACGCCATCACACAGCACTTTCTAAGCCTTGCCCTTGAGTTTTGGACGTTCCAAAAAGCAAACAGCAACAAAAATTTTTTACACAATTTGAGGTCTTTTTTTGCACCTTTTGCCGATATCGCCAAACCACTAAGAATAAAGTGCACTTTCTTGACTTGATACAAGGTGCAAACGGCTAAATTAATATAAACACGAGTACTTAAAGTCCAGCATTTATTTACACACATAACCTATATGGAGCCAGCTATGAAGGTCGGAGTAAGGGATATCAGCCGGAAAACAGGCTTCTCTCCTGCAACAGTATCCAACGCGTTGAACCGCAAACGAGGCGTGAGCAAACAGACAGCCGAAATCATTCTCAAGGCGGCTCGTGACATGGGCTACCAACGGCAAGGTCATCTCAACCGCATTCAATTTGTCATTGCGCGCAAAAGCGGGCGGATTATTGACGAGAGTGCCTTTCACCCTGTCGTCATCACCGGCATCGAGCGAGAGGCAAAGCGCCATAACTTACCCACCACCTATGTGACAGTCAACCTTCCTGATCCCTCAGCCAAAAATCAGATCAGGGAGATGTGCTCTGATCCAACGGGGGCAATCATATTGCTTGGAACTGAGATGTGGGAAAAGGACTACCAGCCCTTCTATGATTCCGTAGCCCCCTTCGTCATCGTCGACGGATGGTGTTCGCATCGCTTCATGGACTCTATCGTAATTTCCAATGAAACCTCCGCTTACCGTGCAGTTAACTATTTGATATCAAAGGGTCACAAAAAGATCGGCTATCTACACGGCAACCCACAAATTCGCAACTTTCCCCTTCGCTACCGCGGCTTCAAAACCGCAATGAGAGAGGCAACACTGCCAATTGACGAGCGCTTCCAGACTAGCCTGGGCACGACGCTTTCCACAGCGCTCGCCGATATGGACGCATGGCTCAACGACGGGCCAGAGTTGCCCACGGCATTTTTTGCCGACAATGACGTGCTGGCTGTTGGCGCCATGCAGGCACTTGCAAAACATAACATCCATGTGCCTGAAGAGGTTTCGCTGATCGGCTTTGACGATCTTTCGTTTGCATCTATATCCTCCCCGCCGCTTACAACGATTTGTGTCCCCAAGCAAGCGATCGGCGAGCTCGCCGTGCGCCGAGTCATAGAGCAGACTCAAGGCAACACGGACTATACCTGTGTCACACATGTGAGCACGACCTTCATCGAAAGGGACAGTGTTGCCGAATACCAACAACGCTAGCCTGCCGAACCTCCCCATAAGGGCGTAAGCCTCAATTAGGCACTTTCTTCGACGCCTATCGGCGAGAAGAAACTAAGGCAAAAAATGGCACGTCCTTCTGCGTCGCCACGCAAAAGGACGTGCCACAAACTTTGCAGGCACGCTTAGTACTCAAGGCGCCTACTCGTCATTGTCACCGCCCGTCGAGCTCAAAGCGGCAGCGCTGTTGTCTTGATGCCCGACAACGTCGCGCCATACCCACTCTGTGAAGCGCGGATGGTCATAGCCGTTATCAACGGCAAACTGGAATGCCTCCTCGCGGAAGTCAAGCCACTCTTTAATCTGTTGGACATAGGCTGTAGTTCCCCGCTTCTTGTCAACCATCGAGAGCACGTCAGAAGCAAGGGCCCAACGGTCCATGTGGTTTTGCCGCAACATGTCATAAGGCGTTGTGGTCGATCCCTGCTCCTCATAGCCATGAACATGGAAGCTGTCGTGATTGGGGCGATCCCAGATCAGACGGTGGATCGTTCCCGCATATGCGTGGAAGGCAAACAAAACCGGCGTTCCCTCAGGCCCAAAGTAGCCCTTGAAGTCCTCGTCCGAGATTGCTTGATCATTCTCAGATGCATTCTGGATCGCAAGAAGCTTGACAACGTTTACGAAGCGGATCTTCAGCCCCAGGTCCTCAAGAGCATCTGTAGCTGCCAGCGCCTCGAGCGTAGGAACGTCGCCACAGGCGGCAATCACAACGTCAGGCGTCTCACCCGCCTTTACATTCGAGGCCCATTCCCATTCACCAACGCCACTTGCGAATTCCTTGCGCGCCTCATCAATCGACAAGAACGTAGGAGCTGGCTGCTTTCCGGCAAAGATTGCATTTACGCAGTTAGTTGACTTGTATGCTTCCTCGGCAGTCACAAGCAGCATATTCGCGTCGCACGGATAGTAGATGTTCACCACATGATCATTGTTGAAGCACTTGTTGAGCAGCAGATCGACGAAGCCGGGGTCTTGGTGAGAGAAGCCGTTATGGTCTTGGCGCCACACATGGCTTGTGAGCAAGATGTTGAGGCCTGAGATCGGGGCACGCCAAGGAATATGGCGAACCGTGGACTCGAGCCATTTGCAGTGCTGGTTTACCATGGAGTCAACGACATGGATGAAGCTCTCATAGCTTGACCAGACACCATGACGCCCCGTGAGAACAAATCCCTCGAGCAGGCCCTCACACTGATGCTCGGAAAGCTGCTCTATAACCTGACCCACAGGGCCCATATGCACATCATTTTCAGGATCTGCGTTAAAGCCTGCATTCCACTGCTTGTCTGTGAGGGTATATGCCGCCTGCAGTCGGTTCGAAGCTGTCTCATCAGGACCAAAGATACGGAACTGAGTGAGGTTATACTTCATTACATCTCGTGTATAGGCTCCAAAAACACGCGTTGCTTCCGTTGTACCGAAACCATGGCCTCTTTCCTCGACAGGCAGCTCATAGTCTTTAATATTAGGAAGTTTGAGCTCCTCGCGCCGCAAGCCACCATTGGCGTTCGGGTTAGCGCCGAGTCGCAAATCCCCCTTAGGCATGAACTCGGTAACCTCAGGGCGAAGCGTCCCGTTCTCATCCCAAAGCTCCGTAGGCTTGTAGGAACGAAGCCAGCTGCGTAGGACGCGAAAATGCTCATGGGTGTCTTTAGCGGAGGCTAGCGGCACTTGGTGTGCGCGCCATGAGCCCTCCGTCTTCTTTCCATCGATGTATTTCGGGCAGGTCCAGCCCTTGGGGGTCTTAAAGATGATCATCGGATAAGCCGGACGACGCGTCTCGTCAAGGGCGGCGCTGATCTTGATATTGCAGATCTCGTCGTAGACTTGCTCGAGCAGCGCCGCGAAGCGCCTGTGAATCTGCAGATGGCTTTCCTCGTCAAATCCCGCAACAAACGTGTAAGGATGATAGCCCATGCCGCGGAAGAACTCGTCGCGCTCCTCGTCGGAGATGCGCGCAAGTATCGTCGGATTCGCAATCTTATAGCCGTTGAGGTGCAGGATCGGCAAAACAATGCCGTCGGTGAGCGGGTTCACGAGCTTATTGGTTTGCCAAGAGGTGGCAAGAGGGCCTGTCTCTGCCTCGCCATCGCCGACGACAGCAACTGCGAGCAGGGACGGATTGGAAAGCACAGCTCCATAAGCATGGGAAAGCGTATAGCCGAGCTCGCCTCCCTCATGGATCGAACCAGGGGTTTCAGGTGCAAAGTGGCTCGGTATACCACCTGGATAAGAAAAGCGGCGGAAGAACTTCTCCAACCCCACCTCGTCGTCTGTAATAAACGGATACCTTTCGCGGTACGTTCCATCGAGAATCGACTGCGACGTGCCAGCAGGTCCACCATGGCCAGGGCCCATCAGAAAAACGGTATTTTGTCCGTGGTCATGAATAAGACGGTTCACATGACCCATTAAAAAGTTGATACCAGAGGTAGTACCCCAGTGACCGACGAGACGGTACTTAACATCTGCGCGGCCAAAGTCTCGCACTTGACCTGTCTTCTCATCTACCCAGTCCTTGCGCATTAATGGGTTGGAGCGTAGGTAGATTTGGCCGACAGACATATAGTTGGCAGCACGCCAGTACTTGTCGACCCACTCTATTTCCTCTTCGGGCACAGGATGATCAAGCTTGGTCCAAGGAGTTCCAAAGGACTCTTCCATAGCCTCTCTCCTTCAAAGAAAGGTGTTTACATAAACAAAGTTGATTTTACCTCGATTTATCGATATAAACGTTCAACCTACAAATTTATGAAAAAATACTTGAAACTACTGCCATTCATGCGGTTTTATAGAGTTAACCTGCTGTAATAAAACCATTTAACCTCTAAATTATACCGTTCATCTGTAAACAGCTCCATCGGGCAATCCCTTTGCTTTTCTACAAGTGCGGTCAAACTGTTCCTAACTGTAAACAATAGTGTTTACAAACCTTTTCTCTCAGGTTCTTCAGTGTCACTAACCGAAATGACGAAATCAAAGATGACGAAAGCATTTTATAGTAGAGAAAAGTCGACAAAGGAGAATATATGCATCAAGCAACGTTGCCCTTCGGCACCCTTTCCGATGGCAGACGCGCCAATTTATACCTCCTGTCAAATGACAGCGGCATGACGGTCGGCGTATCTGATCTTGGAGCCGACCTAGTCCTCGTACGCGTACCAGACAGACACGGCAACAGACCTGATGTCCTTTTAGGCTATGACAGCGCGGCTGGCTATAAAGTCAATGGTCCTGACTTCGGCGCCATAGTTGGTCGCTGCGCCAACCGTATCGCACAGGCCTCATTCAAGTTAAACGACGTTTCTTACCATTTGGCTGCAAACGAGGGATCCAACAACCTCCACAGCGGCCCGCACATGTATTTTCAGCGCTTGTGGACCCATAGAGTTCAAGCCTCTAATGACAGCGTGGCCTTTGAGCTGACAAGCGAGCCAAATGACCAGGGCTTTCCAGGTTCACTCAAGATTGCAGTCAACTACCGCCTTGACGAGTCAAATGCCCTAGAAATAAGCTATGATGCACAGCCGTCGGAAGCGACGATTGTAAATCTTACTTGCCACGCATACTGGAACCTCAACGGACATGCGTCGGGTAGCGCTCTTGGCCATACGCTTATGCTCGACAGCGACTCCTATACACCCCCAAATGAGGAGAACATACCAACTGGGGAAATAAGAAAAGTTGATGGCAGCGTTTTCGACTTCCGCAAGAAGCGTAGCCTCGCATCTGGGCTAGGCGCAAGGTATGACCACAATTTCCTCCTTGCTGGAGCATACGAACATCGTCTCCAGCACGCCGCACGCCTTGAGGGCGACCTCTCGGGCATAGCTCTCGACATCTCAACAGATGCGCCCGGGCTACAACTCTACACCTCTGAATACTTAGACGTAGCCCGCGGAAAAGACGGGGTCGCCTATGGAAAGGGGGCAGGCGTAGCGATCGAGACGCAGTTTCCTCCTGATGCGATCCACCACAAGAACTTCCCCCAACCGATTTTTACCCCTGAACATCCCTTTCACTCAAAGACAATCTTCTCCTTCTCCCAAAACTAAGGCTCTAGATTTTTGCCTCTCTCAAGAACGCCTAGCACCGTCACTTCCTTAGCTGCCAGCTCTTTGCCACATGAGCACTAATGCCAAAGTAATGCCAAAGGCCCACCCGATCAATGATCGCGGATAGGCCTTTGGCAAAAAGGAAGGGGAAGTGGGGGACGGAGTCACTTCTGTCCGTAGTAGGCGTTGGGGCCATGCTTGCGCATGTAATGCTTGTCA
>ENA-UOOK01000528-UOOK01000528.1-fermentation-metagenome-genome-assembly--contig:-NODE-528-length-50830-cov-15.440295_pt1 | contig 50830 bp, 45 predicted proteins | sample MGYA00245777_ERZ724023 | MGnify/ENA primary metagenome ERZ724023 (study PRJEB28704, sample SAMN03018312) | fermentation metagenome | biome: anthropogenic terrestrial biome; feature: soil; material...
GGGGTTTGGGAGCGATGGGCAGCGGCATGGCTAAACTCGCGCTGCAGAAATCAGGTTTGCAGATCGTTGCCGCCATCGATGGTCGCCCAGACTACGTGGGTAAAGACCTGGGCGAAGTGCTCAAAATTGACCAGGTGCTGAATGTAACTGTGACTGACCAGCCCGAAACCGTGCTCGATAAGGAAAAAGTTGACGTGGTTGTCATCGCCACAACTTCCTGGACCGAGAAACAGATGCCCGACCTGCGCAACATCCTCACCGCCGGCATCAACGTGATCTCGATTGCCGAAGAAATGGCTGCCCCTGAAGCCCAAAGCCCAGAGCTTGCCAAAGAGCTGGACGAGCTCGCTAAACAACACGGCGTTTCGATCCTCGGTACCGGTGTGAACCCTGGTTATGTGCTCGACCTGCTCGTGGTCATGCTGAGCGGCGGGTGTCATAATGTGGAACGTATTGAAGCTTCCCGGGTCAACGATCTGAGCCCCTACGGACCGACTGTCATGGATACCCAGGGCGTGGGAACGACACCAGAAGCCTTCCATGCCGGAATTAACGATGGCAGCATCGTTGGACATGTCGGCTTCCCGGAATCAATCCAAATGATTAGTGACGCGCTCGGTTTGGGTGTCGATCGCATCGAACAGATACGCGAACCGATCATCAGCAAGGTCCATCGCGAGACCGCGCATGTCAAAATTGAACCTGGCATGGTGGCTGGCTGCGCGCATACAGGGATCGGCTACGCGGGAGACAAAGAAGTTGTTCGTCTGATCCACCCGCAGCAAGTCCTCCCCGAATTGGAAGGACAGGGCACAGGCGATTACATCAATATTTACGGTCTGCCCGAAGTGCATATGGCTATTACCCCTGAATATGCCGGCGGCATCGCCACACAAGGCATCGCAGTTAACATGATCCCGCATATCTATGCCGCAACCCCAGGGTTGAAGCGTATGATCGACTTGCCCACCCCCGCGGCTCTGATGGGCGCCAGCGCCTACACGCGCAGGGTGTGAGGTTTGTATGGCAAGCATTCCTGCAGGAACCTGGGTTGAGATCGAAAGTGTGGTGCTCACTCCGGAAGAACGGGCGCCAAGCGTGCCAGAGGATACCAAGCTCACCCCGTATGTGATGTGGGTATCGGGCTTTCTTGTTGAAGACGGAGAAGTTGGCGAGGAAGTGCACGTCAAGACCATCATCGGACGTGCTCTGAGTGGAAAATTGGTCAGGGTTAACCCGAACTATACTCACAGTTTTGGCAAAGTGGTCCCGGAACTGCTCAAAATTGGAACGGAGTGGGAACGATGAGCACAAAGGATAATTCATACGCCTCTGTGATGGCGCGCAAGAACGAGATCATGAAGATCTCCACCGGGCTGGATTACGACACCTACGCGCACAGCCCAATCGCCTTTGATTACGAACGCATGATGGACGACACCGGCTACACGATGGAAGACATCGTGCGCATCCAGCATGAAACCAAAGTGGGCAACACGCCCCTTTTTGAACTGCATAACCTGACCAGGGCAGTACGCAAAATCTCTGAGCCGGGCAAAGGCGCACGCATCCTGCTAAAAGATGAAGCCGCGAACGCTTCCGGCAGTTTTAAGGCTCGTCGGGCAGCTGTGAGTGTTTTTGAAGCTGCGAGTAAGGGCTACAAAGGCGTAATCGCTGCAACCAGCGGCAATTATGGCGCGGCAGTCGCTTCGCAGGCAGTACAGCGAGGCTTGAAATGCATCGTTATCCAGGAAGTTTATGACTCCCGAGGTGTTGGTCAGCCTGAAATCGTCGAAAAAGGGCGCAAGTGCGAAGCTTACGGCGCGGAAGTGATTAAACTGACCGTTGGACCCGAGCTTTTCTATATTCATCTGCTCACCCTTGAAGAGACTGGCTTTTTTAACTCAAGTTTGTATACTCCCTTCGCTGTGAAAGGCGTTGAGTCGCTGGGCTGGGAGATTGGTAATGAAGTCAGGGAGCGTTATGGCAAGGCGCCTGAAGCGGTGATTATCACCCATGCGGGAGGGGGGAATCTGACCGGAACCGCCCGCGGTTTGCTGGCTGCCGGCTGCGAAGACACCCGTGTGGTGGCTTGTTCGGTGGATTTGAGTGGGCTGCACATGGCGTCTGACCACGACTTCAACCGAAAATCTTTCACTACCGGTCACACCGGCTTTGGTGTGCCTTTTGCCACCTGGCCTGACCGGGCAGATGTGCCCCGCAACGCCGCGCGCTCACTGCGCTATATGGATGAATACCACCTGGTAACCCAGGGAGAAGTTTTTTACATAACCGAACTGCTTACCAAGCTCGAAGGTATTGAACGCGGACCGGCTGGCAACACCAGTCTGACCGCGGCTGTCGCCCTCGCCCGCCAGATGGATGAGGACGAGATCATTGTTGTCCAGGAAACCGAGTATACAGGCGCTGGCAAGCATCACAACAGCCAGCTGAGCTTTGCCCGTGAAAACGGGATCGAAGTTCGCCGGGGTGACCCTATCGATAACATCCCTGGCAAGACCATTGTTATTCCAGAGCGGCTGGACCAGGTTTGGGGCAGGGCAGAGGATATTGATCATCTGCGCAGGTCTTATCTCAGGAATGCCGCCAGGCTGCGACCCCTTTCAGATTGGGACGAAGAAGATGTGAGTTTTCTGGCTGAAGACCTGAAGACAGAGCAAAATTGGATACGGCTGCAAATGCAGGAAATGAATGGAGAATAAACCAATGAGCGATGAACGAATCAATCAATTTGAGAAGCGTCATGAAGTTCTGAAAGAACTGAGCGACGCGGAACTAAAAGCCAGATTTTGGGAACTCTGCAACCAGGTTGTGGAACCGATCGTTGACCTGGCACGGACGCACACTTCGCCTTCGATCGAACGCTCCGTTTTGTTGCGCATGGGCATTGACAGCCAGAGCGCGCTGGGCGTGGTTGATCGAATCCACCAGGCGGACCTGCTCGGTAAAGGCGCCGGACATGTGCTGCTGCGCTTGTCTGAAAAGCTCGGATGTAATGTTCGCGAAGCTGCGGCTGCCATTCTGGAAGATAAGGAAGTGTTGAACGGGCTTTTTGACGAGGTGAAGGCATGAGCAATCCGAAACCACTGGATAAGAACAAAAAACTTGACATCGAAGATATTCTTGAGAATTTAGAAGACTACCGCCCACCACGCAAGGGCTGGACCTGGCGAGTAATACCCGAGGGCGGCGTGGATATGGGTCCCTTCCATTATCGCGACATGTCTGAACCGCTCAAACAGAGCATTGGGCTTCCAGCTTCGAAATATTTCGACAACATCGACCCGCAGCCCGCACCGGTTGTGACCAGCGAAATCGCCTCCGGTCGTTTTGAGGATGACATCCGCCGTATGCGCATGGCAGCCTGGCACGGTGCTGACCACCTGATGGTCATCCGCCACACCGGTCAGAGTCACATTGACGGTCTGATGGAAGGCACTCCCGAAGGCGTTGGCGGCGTACCGATCACGCGCAAACAAATTCGCGCCTCCCGCAAAGCTATCGACATGATCGAGGATGAGGTTGGGCGACCAATCAATTTCCACAGTTACGTGTCGGGAGTAGCCGGACCTGAAGTAGCGGTGCTTTTTGCGGAAGAAGGCATTAACGGCGCGCACCAGGACCCGCAATACAACGTCCTCTATCGCAATATTAACATGTATCGCTCCTTCGTGGACGCGGCAGAAGCAAAGCACATCATGACTGAGGCTGGCATTTTCCAAATCGACGGGGCACATAACGCCAACGCTACCGCGAAAGCCGGCTGGCTGGTGATGCCCGAATTGCTTGTGCAACACGGCATTAATTGTGCCTACTCGCTGGCATCGGGTATGCCCAGGGAGCTGATCGGGCTGTCTACAGTGCCGCCCAACTCACCCCCCGCGCCCAAACTCTGGTACGACCTGCCTTACGCCGTCGCGCTGCGTGACTTCTTCTCAGATTTCAAGATGCGCGCCCAGCAGAACACACGCTACATCGAGTCCGATATCGAAGAAGCCACACGCACACACGTTATCGACACTTTGATCTCAATGCTCACCAGCGCCGATATTCAAAGCACGATCACCCCCGATGAGGGTCGTAATGTGCCCTGGCACTACAACAACATCCGCGGCATCCAGACGGTCAAACAGACCTGGGCTGGGCTCGATGGTATCAACGAACTGGTCAGCCTGAAGATGGACGGACCACTGGGCGAAATGTCCCGGGATATCCGTGAACGCGCAGTTGCTTTCCTCGAGGAAATTATCGACGTGGGTGGTTACTTCGCGGCAGTTGAAAAGGGTTTCTTCGTAGACTCAGCCAAATATCCCGAGCGTGCCGGCGACGGCATTGCCCGTGATGGCGATGGCGGCGTGGCTGCTAACAGCATTGTCAGACGCGATGCTGACTACATGGCGCCGGTGTGCGGTCACTTTGGTGACAATCACCTGCCCGAGGGTGCGGAAACCCCCTGCGAGCCGGTTGGAGGCTGCACGCTCTGCAATCCAGAGCTGATCGCTTATATCGATGAACTCGACACCGAAGATTCTGTGGCAAAACGACTCGAAACCACCTATCCCTATCGTAAGGGCGACCTGATCCGACCCGAAGTGGAATGGGCTGGAGACGGCGTAGTTTTGCTGCAAATGATGATCCCGGAAAACGAAGATTACGCACGTGAAGCCGGACTGGAAGTTGCCCGCCGCATGGGCTTGCTGGATCCACAGGTGATCAACCTGATGGTGCTTCATCCGGCAGAAGGCTGCTTCCTGGAAGTTAAGGGCAAGGTCAATTTTGACATTGACCGAAACACTCTGAAGATCCCTGAGAAGGTAGAACTACTGCCCGAGGAAGAACTGCGTGAGGCAGTCAGGAAAACCTCGCTTACTGTCGTTGCCGGAACGGTTGGCGAAGACGAACACAGCGTCGGTCTGCGCGAAATTTTGGACATCAAGCATGGCGGGATCGAGAAATATGGCGTGAAATACCATTATCTGGGCACCTCCGTGCCGATCAGCAAGATGATTGACGCGGCGATTGAAACCGGGGCGGACGCGATTTTGATCTCAACCATCATCAGCCACAATAACGTTCATCGCCAGAATATGACCAAACTTGCTGAACTGGCAACCGAAAAAGGTATCCGCGACAAGGTCGTCTTGATTGCTGGCGGAACCCAGGTTACCCCCGAGATGGCGGCTGAAACGGGCATGGACGCTACGTTTGGGCGCGGAACCAAGGGTAACCAGGTGGTGGATTCAATTGTAAAAGCTATGCGAGCCAAAAACTTGCTTTAGGAACTTTGTGGATATCCTGACAATCGAGGTTGGCTCGACCATTACCAAAGTAAACGCCTTCCGGCTCTTGCCGGAAGGTCGTTTTGAACCTTTCGCCCAGGGCGTAGCTGCCACCACCGTGGAAGCTGGTGATGTTTACATTGGCGCAGAGGCTGCTATGGCAGACCTTAATGCGAATCTGGAAATGCCCCTGGAAAACCCGGAAATCCACTTGAACAGCTCAGCGGCGGGCGGATTGCGAATGACCGTGCACGGGCTGACTCTTAACATGACTGCCCGGGCAGCGCGTGAAGCGGCGCTTGGGGCTGGTGCGATTATCAAAAAGGTTACTGCCGGATTGCTCGAAGACTATGACCTGGCAGAAATCAAGGAGATTAATCCAAATATTATCCTGCTTGCTGGCGGTGTGGATTACGGCGAAAAGAGTATCGTTTTGCGCAACGCCGAAAAATTGGCATCCCTTGGGCTTGACGCGCCCCTGCTGTATGCCGGCAATATCGCCATTCGCGACCAGGTTTGCCAAATCTTCAACGGCTGCGGTGAACAGGAAGTTTTAGTGACAGACAACGTCTTCCCGGACGTAGACGTGCTCAACGTGGAACCTGTCAGAGAACTGATCCAGGAAGTGTTCAATCGCCATATTATTCATGCCCCAGGCATGCAGCGGCTGCGCGAACTCACGAACAAGCCGATTCTGCCCACCCCCGGTGCTGTTTTGAAGGGGGCGGAATTGTTCGCCGAGGAAATGGGCGATGTTCTGGTTGTAGACGTGGGCGGCGCAACCACGGATGTGCACAGCGTTACCGAGGGCAGCCTTGAATGGGCGCCTCGCATGATCGAACCTGAACCGCGTGCCAAGCGCACCGTGGAAGGAGACCTGGGAGTATTCGTAAACGCAAGCAACATTATCGCCCTTTCCAAAGACGTTGAGTGGGAGGGCTGCCTGGATGACCTGGAAGCCATGCCTGCCACGAACAAACAGATTGAACTGACCAGCTGGCTGACCAGGCGCGCGGTGCAGACCGCCATCCGCAGGCATGCCGGCGTGGTCAGCGACCTATACACCCCCTCCGGCAAAAGACAGGTTGTCAAGGGCAAAGATCTGACGGCAATCCGCTGGCTTGTAGGCACAGGAGGAGCACTGACGAGGATTCCCGGGGGCAAGCAAATCCTCGAAGGACTCTGTAAAGGTACAGGAAAATACTTATTACCCACAGATAGTGCCGAGGTATTAATCGATCGGGAATACCGATTTTCTGCACTCGGCACCCTGGCACACCAGTATCCGGAAGAAGTAAAGGCGACCTTTCGGTACTGGACTGACCGGGAAATGAAAAAAAATCACCAGGAGAACGAAGATGTACACCCGTACCCCCAGACTTGAAATTTACCCCGACCGTATTGAAGAAAATGCGCGGGAAGTTATTGGCATGGTGCATGCGCATGGCGCGCAAGTAGCCTGCGTATCGAAAGTGTTACGCGCGCACCCGGCTGTTTTGCAGGCGTTTATCAATGCCGGAGCAGATATGATCGGCGATTCGCGCATTCAAAACCTGGCGCGAGTGAAAGAACACCATCCAGGTATACCAACACTGCTGCTGCGCCTGCCGACTGTCGGACAAGCGCTGGATACGGTAAACAACGCAGATTACTCTCTCAACTCTTCATTGGAAGTCTTGAAACATTCATCAGAAGCAGCCATACAGGCGGGAAAACTCCACAAAGCCATCCTGATGGTTGATGTTGGCGACCTGCGGGAAGGTGTCTGGCCTGATCGCGTTGTTCCGCTGGTGAAAGCAGCCGTCCAACTAAAAGGCATAGACCTGGTGGGGCTGGGAGCCAACCTGGCATGTTATGGCGGCGTTATCCCCAGCGTGGAAAACATGCAGATGTTAATCGACGCGCGGGACACTTGCCGTAAAGAGACCGGGCTGCAGCTCGATCTGCTTTCGGGAGGCAACAGCAGCGCTTTGCCGCTGCTGGCAAGCGGAGAAATGCCAAAAGAAATCAACCACTTCAGAATTGGCGAAGCGATCATCCTGGGGCGTAATGTGCTCGACCGCAGTCCCTGGCGTGGAACACGGCAGGATACGGTAAAGGTGGTAGCAGAGATCATCGAGCTGGAGGTCAAACCTTCCATCCCTATCGGTGAGACTGGGCAGGATGCCTTTGGAAACGAACCCGAGTTTGAAGACCGCGGGCTGCGCAAGCGTGCCCTGCTTAATCTTGGGCGCCAGGATGTTGTCATCGAGGGGCTGGAGCCGGTAGACCCGGGCATTATCGTGTTGGGTGGCAGCAGCGATCACCTGGTGTTGGACGTCAGTGACGCGGAATCACCGCTGCGCCTGGGAGACGAAGTTGCCTTTTATCCCGGTTATGGCGCCACGCTGGCAGCCGCGACTTCTGATTATGTTGAAAAAGTTGTAAAAAAGGATTAGAAACCTGGTGCAGATGCTCGACCCAACTTATGTTCATGTTCATTTGGATAATATCCGCTCTAACCTGGAAGGGATTCGAAAAGCGGTGGGACCAGGTCGGAAGATCCTCGTGGCAGTCAAGGCGAATGCCTATGGGCACGGCGCTGTGCAGGTCTCACGCCTGGCGCAGGAGAGCGGTTGTGAATGGCTGGGGGTTGCCACCGTTCCGGAGGGTATTCAACTGCGCGAGGCTGGTATTTCGCTGGAGATCCTGAAATTCAGCCCGGCGATCCCGGAAGCGATGCTGCCGGCAGTGAGGCACAACATAACCCTGGCAGTGTGTGACACAGAAGGGATACGACAATTGCAGGAAATCTGCGAAATAAACGATTTGCGCGCCAGGGTGCATCTGAAAGTCGACTCAGGCATGGGACGGATCGGCGTGACGCTTGAAGAAGCCCCCGCGATGGCGGCTTTTATCGAGGACGATTGCCCGAACATACGCCTGGAAGGTGTTTTTACCCATTTCCCGGTCAGTGATGTTGACCCGACATACACCCGCGGGCAGATCGCCCGATTTAATCATGCGGTATCTGCCATCGAGGCAGTGATCGGACGCAAAATTGACCTGGTACACAGCGCCAATTCAGGCGCGGTGTTGGGGGCAGAGGCTGCCTGGATGGATATGGTTCGCCCGGGCATTATGGTTTACGGTTTTTACCCGGACAAAAAAACACCCCATACAATCCCGTTGAAACCCGGATTGAGCTTTTTTACAGAGGTGAGTTTCGTTAAGAAAGTGACCGCCGGGACGGGCATTAGCTATGGGCACACCTGGCACGCGCCACGCGATACCTGGGTCGCGACACTGCGGGTGGGGTATGCTGATGGCTACAACCGACTACTCTCCAACCAGGGGCGGGTATTGATCAATGGCAAATCTTACCCTGTGGTCGGGAGGGTCTGCATGGATCAGACCATGATCGACCTGGGACCGGAAACGGATGTTGAGATTGGAGATAAGGTCGTACTGATTGGGAAGAGCGGAGATGAGGAGATCACCGTGGATGAAATGGCGGAGAAACTGGGCACGATCACATATGAAGTTACCTGCCAGATTAGCCCACGGGTTAAACGTTATTACCGGAAAAACCCGAGGTAGGCTGAGGCATACCGAGCAGGTTTGGAACCAGCCTCTGTATTCTTGCATTATTTTATGCGCTGTTACTTTGTTAGATAAGGTAAATTGAAGTGAATTTTCATGGTATCGCGATAGGAATGCTGGCGTTTTTAATAATTGGCATTTTTCATCTCATCGTGCCTGAGTTTCTCACTTTAGTGTCCTGTTTGTTTTCCAAAACAGAATGGATTGTTAAAAAGTTTATGGTTGAGCCACTACTTCCTGAGCTTGAAAATCCGTAGAGAAAGTTTGATGTCACTTCTGTGAAATTCACCATCAACATACCGGAAGACGGAATGGGTTCATGACCACGTTGTCATCGGGAAGATGGCTTCGCCGGAACGAGACAAGCCGCGTTCCCTACAAAAGGATGGCTTCGCTGGAACGGGACGAGCCGCGTTCCCTACGGAAAGATGGCTTCGCCGGAACGAGACATGCACTTCGCAAATGTAACTCATAAGGGTCTTACTGTTTCGATTGACAAGATCCTTCGCAAAAGAGGCTCAGGATGACAAAATCCGGCACCCTGCTCCCTGCTCACGACCTGAACTTGCCGCTACCGTTTCGATTTCCGATTATCCTGCATATTCCGTTTTAGATCCGAGTACATTCATATTGAGAATTCCCCCGTTTTGGCGAGTTTAAACTTGACAGAATCGTAAAATACTTGTTATACTCATTCTTCGCGTCTCATGCAATCCAGAGACGCTTAATTACGAAAGAAGTTGGAAGGGTAGTGCCATGAATCATACAGAATTATTGAAGTCTGTGCAAGCGGAAAAAAATGTAAACATTCCAGATCTTTTCCCTGGCGATAACGTCAGCGTCCATATGAAAATTAAAGAGGGCGACCGAGAACGCATCCAGGAATTTAAGGGAGTGGTCCTCTATGTACGTGGAAGCGGCAACGACGCCACTTTCACAGTCCGCCGCATTGCCAGCAACGGTATCGGCGTTGAGCGCACCTTCCTGTTCAACTCCCCGCGCATCGCCAAGGTTGTTGTCGAACGCCACAACCGCGTCCGCCGAGCCCGGCTTTACTTCCTGCGCGAACGCACTGGCAAAAGCGCGCGCCTTAAGCAGCGTTTTTAGTCAGTATTCACGAAAGAAATCCCCGAAAAGCCTTTTCCTGATCTATCTCGAAGGCTTTTTGTTTTAACCCGGAGGAGCGAATGAACAAGCCAATCATCGGAGTACCAGCCGAATGGGTTGATGATAAAGCAGGTTCGGCGACATATCAAAGCCGACAGAAGGACGTCCAGGCAGTTATTTCTGCAGGTGGTTTGCCTTTTTTGCTGCCAGCAATCATTCCATTGGATGAAATACCCGAACTGGTCAGACATTTTGATGGATTTTACCTGGCAGGGGGAGGCGACATCGAACCGGCACTGTTCGGTGGCGCGAACCACGAACGGGTCTATGGGATAAACCAGGAACGCGACGCATTTGAATTAACGCTTGTTCGGGAAGTTATTGATCGTGATAAACCTCTGCTGACGGTGTGTCGGGGAATGCAAGTGGTAAATGTGGCTTGCGGGGGCACTCTTTACGTCGATATCGAAAGCCACATCCCAAGTGCGGAGAAGCACGATTGTTGGCCCAGGTACCAGCGCGACGAGCTGGTCCATGATTTGTCGGTTACACCTGGCTCGCGGCTGTCAGAAATTTTGGGTGTGAACTTTGCGCGGACAAACAGCCTGCATCATCAAGCGGTTAACCAGGTGGGAGATGGTTTGCGGAGTGCCGCGTTTGCCCCGGATGGCGTGATCGAAGCCCTGGAACACCCAGGCAAACGTTTTGTGGTCGGTGTACAGTGGCATCCGGAGTGGCTGCAAAACCTGGAGCCCATGCGAGCGATTTATAGGCACTTTGTTCAATCATGCAAGGAGAATGATGGAACTCATAAATAACGACCTGGCACTGCGAGAGGCTATGCCCTCAGATGCCAGAAGGCTCACCGAATGGTGGAACGATGGGGATGTGATGGAGCACGCCGGTTTCCCAAAGGGGTTGGGTGTCACGGAGGAAGAAACCCGGAAGATGCTTGAGAATACCGACCCGGCAAAGATGATGCGGCTGATTATCGAAGTCGATGAAAAATCAGTTGGGGAATGTAGTTATCGGCTGGAAGGGCACCAGGCTGAAATCGGAATAAAACTGTGTGAGACTGAATACCAAAACCGGGGGTTCGGACGAAGGGCTTTACGAATGATGATCAGTCATATTTTTGATCGATACGACGCAATTGAAAAAATCGTCCTGGACACCGATATTAACAACAAACGCTCGCGGCATGTCTACGAGCTGTTGGGTTTCAGCTTGGTTTCCACACGTCCTGATGCCTGGCAGGACCAACTGGGCGCCTGGCGAACAGATGTGGATTACGAGCTAACGAGGGAAAACTTTCAGCTCTAACTCATTCAAATTAGTACTTGAGCAGGCTATAATGAGGATATGTTTCCAAGTGCAGCTGTACCGATTGGTATTTTTGATTCAGGCGTAGGCGGGCTGACCGTTTTTCGGGCTTTGCGCGAAATCCTGCCCAACGAAGATTTGCTTTACTTTGCCGACCAGGCAAATGTGCCCTATGGCGATCGCAGTCTTGAAGAAGTGCGTGGGTTGGCGGAGGGAGCTGCCAGTTTTTTGATGGACCAGGGGGCGAAGTTGATCGTGATTGCCTGCAACACGGCATCGGCGGCAGCCTTGAAGCATTTAAGGGCGTTGTACCCAGACTTTCCGATTGTGGGCATGGAGCCAGCAGTTAAACCCGCAGCCGAACAAACCCTGAGCGGAAAAGTGGGCGTTTTGGCGACCCCGTCCACATTTCAAGGAGAATTATATGCCTCGGTGGTGGAGCGTTTTGCCCACGATGTTCAGCTTTTCCAAGCCACCTGCCCGGGTTTGGTGGGGCAGATCGAAATGGGCTATCTTAACACACCAAAGACCCGCCGGATCCTGGAGGACGCGCTGGCACCCATGCTGAAGGCAGGGGTGGATACGCTGGTGATGGGCTGTACGCACTTCCCGTTCGTGATTCCGCTGATCAGGGAGATCGCCGGGGAGAGTGTGCGCGTGATCGACCCCGCGCCGGCAATCGCCAGGCAGGTGAAACGGGTTTTGGAATCACGTGGGCTGCTCGCGGAGCGTAAAAGGGCAGGGGGAGAGGTTTTTTTGACCAGCGGAAATGCAGAAAAGATGCAAGCGCTTTTGCCAAAATTGATCGCGGTACAGGCGGAAGTTGACCAGCTTTGCTGGAAAGACGGAGTGCTGAGCTTGTCATCCTGAAAGCTTATCATCCTGAATGTTTGTCATCCTGAACGCAGTGAAGGATCTGATTTTTTCCATATATGCTTGTCATCCCGAGGAACGGAAAACGGTGTAATTCATAAGGGTCTTAACGATTCAACCACAGCGATTGTTCATGGGAATGTTAAGATTCTTCGCAAAAGAGGCTCAGAATGACAATCCGTATGTCAACCTGACTGTTTGTCATCCTGAACGAAGTGAAGGATCAGGTGTGTCGATCCGAGTATGTCATCCTGAACGCAGTAAAGGATCTGGTGTGTCGACTTAGGCTTGTCATCCTAAGCAACGGCAAACGGTGTACTTCATAAGGGTCTTAACGTCTCAACCAAAACGACTGTTCATGGGAATGTTAAGATTCTTCGCAAAAGAGGCTCAGAACGACAATCCGCACTCTGTATGAAAAATATCACGAATAACACTAAAAATATATTGACAAACGATAAAATTAATGCTAAACTGCCTACATACTTGTTGGAACCGAAGGAGGTTTGCATTGAAAATTCGAGTTCAGTCCATAATCGTAGAGCTTGGAGTATTGTTCGCCATGCTGTTGACGCTTGCTCTGGGCGTTTACCTGGTGCCGCTCTCCCATGACGTGGCAGCGGCAAATCCAACCATCACCTACATGCGCGTACCTGTGCTTCTCATGGCATGGGCGGTTTTGGCTTGCGCCCTGGCAGCATTGCTGATGGCTTTTTTGCTCCTGGAACGCATCCGAAAAAACCGGATTTTTGAACAGAAATCCGTGAGCTTGTTGAAAGGCATCGGCGTTTGCGCGCTGATAGCCATTATTCCAATGATAATTTTGATCTTGTACACCCGCGCGCACGTGGCTGGCTCAATAACGAACCTTTGGGTTATGTTCGGCATCTTTGTGTTAATCATTGCGGCGGTTTTCTTCTTCCTGATCGCAACTCTTTTTCAAAAAGCAGTCGATTATAAAGAAGAAATTGACCTGACGGTGTGAGGCAGCCATGGCGATAATTGTTAATCTGGATATTGAACTCGCCAGGAGAAAAATGAGCCTTACTGAGCTTTCTGAGAAGGTTGGCATCACCATGAGCAACCTTTCGAACCTGAAAACCGGTAAGGCGAGAGCGATTCGCTTTTCGACACTCGAGGCGATTTGCGAAGCACTGCAATGCCAGCCGGGAGATATATTGGAGTTCAGACCTTAGCTTAGGGTTGAATCCTGCCTCATCCAGGATACTGACATAGATTTCGGGCTTTCGGTGTTTATCAACCATCTGGGTGAGGTAAATCGTCATCCCTGTTTTGTCTAATTACAGACCGGTAGTCAATTTTGTTTCAGAGTAGACTTATTGATGAAAGGCAGGTAGGAATGATAGAAGCAATTAAACACCGAAGAAGTATCCGCAAATTCGAGAACAAACCAATAGAAGACGAAAAACTGAACAAAATCCTCGAAGCTGCCAGGCTGGCTCCTTCGGGAAACAACCGTCAACCCTGGTTCTTTATCATTGTTAATGACGATATCGTTAAACAGGAAATAGCTGTGGCAACCAGCAACCAGATGTGGCTCTCCCTTGCGCCGGTCGTGATTGTGGCAGTGGCAGATTTGGTTGCCCGAGGTGAGAGTTTTGCCGGCATGTATATTGACGAAGATTCGGGGTTATCTGATGTGAAGAGCATCATTCGCGATACCACCATCCCGATAACGCAAATTTTGCTGGAGGTTGATAATCAGGGGCTGGGCGCGTGTTGGTGCGGAGCGTTCAAGCAAAAAGATATCCGACCGGTTTTGGGGATTCCTGGAGATAAATATGTTTTGGCGGTGATCCCGGTTGGGTATCCCGCTGAGCAGCCGAACGCCAAACCGCGAAAGGCAATAGAAGAAATTGTTCGATACGAACGTTGGTAAATTGCATTAACGGCAGATACGAGTAGGGGCGGGTTGCCATGCCCGCCCGGTTACAACAACGGAAAAAACAGCGGGAGACCTGCCACGGTCTCCCCTACTGTCTGCACTTAGTCGGCATAGTTTAATCCGAGAATGTTGGGGCTTACTTTCAATTCAGAAAAATTCCCAAAACTCAAATCTCTGAATGCATGCTCTGTGTTTCGATTGAAAACATCCAACAAGGCGCTATAGCTCAGGTTGACGCGCGCGTCCCAATCAAACCCTAAAGTTTCGGCTGCCATCCGAATTTGATCAGGGCTTTCACCCTCCAGCTCAACAAACAAACCCAGGGGCGTCTCATCGACCGAGACCACCAGGCTGTCCAGCTGGTAATTGGCTCTGTACTTCTCATACATCATCACTATTTGGTAGCCCAATGCCTCGAGCAGGCGTTTGGTCGCTTCAAAATCAGAGACAACCACTTCGACCTCCTTGCGCAAAAGCACGCCTCCCTCCAGAATGCCCGGACCTTTGAAGGTGAGCCAGGACTGGTTGTCTTTACGCAGACGCAAAACCTGCCTTTGAGAAACCAGGTGACCATCCGGCATGTCGAAGCGATAATTGAGTTCGTAGATGCGTTCCTGAATGCAATTCAGCCCCAGTCCGGCGATTTTTTGTAATAGCCCAGCCTGATCGCTAATTAAAAATTTGACTTCAATCTCTTTGTCCATCAACAGGTTCCTCCCGGGTAGATTTAATGGTGTAAAGAGCGATCATTGCCAGCCAAATCAAATGCAACGCGATCGTGAAGGTGTGGTTTGCTGGTTGCTGGTCTGGCGACCACAAGACCAGTCTTTCCACCCAGGCAAAACCAATAGTGAGCAGGGCAGTAACCCAAAGAGCGGGGATTCGCCAGCTGCGCTGTTCTTTGAGAGCGATGTAGGTGACCATCCCCAGCGAGAGTTGCACAAAACCGGTGATGGTCAGGTAGACTGGCAGCCAGGAGGGAAGCTCCAGTTCAAAAATAATCCCCCGCCTGAGAAGCGCATTGAGGAAGCGGCTGAAGCCGATCACGGCAACGATTGCGAGCGTCCACATAATTACATAACGCAAGGCGTAGCTGATAAATCCGGGGTCTTTAATGGAAGGTCTGTCTTCAAACATTTTCTATCTCACTTTCCTCATAATCGCTCAGATAGCCCAGGTAAGCCAGGGCTTGCCTGACCGGACCCTGCCCGCCGGGTTTGAGTATGACAGCGGTGGGTCCCAATGCCTCTCCCAGCCAGCGCCCGGCGGCAGTTTCCCGCAGGGTTTGCAGCATTTCAGGGCTGGCAACCCGCAGGATCAGCAGGTTTTCGATCTTTGCCTGGCTTCCGCTGCTTTCCCATCGCCTTATCGCTTCATAGAGCGCTGGCGGCAAGCCTCCCTGGGCATTCTTTCGCAGTAAGGTGATCAGATGTTTGGGCAGCAAACCTTGTTCCCGCGCCAGGCTCAGCGAAGTGGGGCTGAGCTGGTAGGTAAACTCGTTGGTTTCAATCGAAAGCCAGTCACAAAACCGGGAAACTTGATAACGTAAAATCAAGGGTGACCGGTCGGTCATGACTATTTTCCCTGCGGAACTGACGATCAGCGAGCTTTCTTCCAGCTCCGCGCTTCCGGGAGCCGCAGAAGCAGCATTGGAGAAAAATTGGGGCTGCAGACGAAACCAAACCTTGCCCGTCTCTGCTTCAAAGCTCTGAGCGGCTCCAAGCAAAGGCAGCATTTGGGTGACAACAAAGCGAATAAAAGCGCCTTCAACGTCAAGCCAGCTTTCCAGACCTGCCAAAGGGACTTCGGGTTGGGCTTGCCTGACCACAGTCCAGCTGAAGTATTGCTCCTGCTGACGCAAAAAATCCGGGTCAGTTTGTTTCATAAGCTCCATCAGCTCATCCAGTGAAAACCAGGTTTCCAAATTCTGACCAGACAGGAAGCTGACCAGGTTTTGGCGGGCTTTGCGGGTGTCGATCGGTTCGTCGCTTTCGATATGGAGCCCGGGAATAAAATCGAACTCGTTGAAGCCAGAGGTGTTCAGCCATTGCTGCTGTAACCAGGGCAAACCCTGCCAGCGGGGCATCTCGAGCAGCAATCTGGCGAGGTCAGAAGGCTCATTGTTCGCGTCCAAAACAGAAACAGACCGCAGCAGAGCTCCCACAAGCTGCCAGTATCCAGGTTCGCGGGAGGTCTTTGCCAGCTGTTTTTCAGGCTGCTCAAAACGAAGGGCAGCCAGGAGGGTGCAGACATCTGAAAGAACATTGCTCTCTCGGGTGTTTGTATCGAGCTCCAGTTCGTGTGGGCTTAGGCTGGCAAGGGTGAGCTCATGAGGTAAAGTATCTGGCAAAAAGGCAAGAAATTCATCTGGCAAGTACGCCATATCCTGCAAATCGCCGCCTTCACGTAAAAAATCGCGCCCGATCAATCCGCGATACCACAGGGTTTCACTGATCGAGACCGGAAAAGCCCAGGGTTGTTCCTTTTTTCGTCGGGCTGGACCCATCGCGCGGATCTCTCCGTAGCGATGGCTGAAGTTTGACCAGTTCATCTGCCCTCCGGCTGCCTTCAGATTAAGCAGGGCAGACTGCGCGAGGTCGGATAAGCTCTCAAAAATGATTTGGAAACGTTCGTTGTCGACCAGGCTGAGCTCGAGGACCAGGCGCATGCTGGATTTGGAACCTGCCGGCACCCCGACGCCCCAAAACAAAGCAATTTGTTCCAATTGATCTGGTTCAAAAGCGCGTAAACTGGCGGAGAGTCCGGGCATTGTAATGGGAGTATACATCAAACGACAAAGATGCACCAAGTTGTCTGCCTGGCTGATACGCACCTGTCGGTTGACCCGATAACCTGGTTAATGTATTTTGATCGAGCGGATCCCTTCAATATCGGAGATTTGTTCTACCAAATCTTCAACCTTGTCACTGCGATTGAAACGGGCGGCGACTTCGATTCGCAGATGTTTGCTTTTGACGCTTTTCTTAACCGAGAAGTCGATAATCTGGTCTGCGATTTGTGTCATCGTCTTGCGCACCTCACGCAGCACACCCTTGCGTTCGTGAACATCGATCACCAGGTTGCGAATGATATTGATGCGAACAAAACGTTTTTCAAATACATCCAGCAGCGAGAGGACGATCATGAGCACTGCAGTGGTGATCGCTGAGACGGCATAGTAACCAGCTCCGACCGCCAGCCCGACAATTGCCATTGTCCACATGGTTGTGGCGGTGGTAAGCCCTTTAACGTTAAAGCCAGAACGCAAAATTGCTCCCGCGCCCAGGAAACCAATGCCCGAGACGACTTGTGCCGCCATGCGTGTGGGGTCGGTGCCAGCTTTGAAAGCAATGTTTACTGACAGAATCATCGCCAGGCAGGCGCCAACTACAAGGATCATGTGGGTGCGCAGACCAGCAGGCTGACTATCTCTTTCTCTTTCGAAACCAATAATGCCCCCAAGCACCAGGGATAACCCTATCCGGAGGATTATATCGGGCAAGGGTATTAATTCCATTCAGACACCTCTTCAGACTCATACAACGTAGTAGTAACTTATTATTTTATCACGCTTGTTAATCACCCGTTAACTTGTCGAACGCGGTAATTTCTGAATCCCTGTTTTAGGCAACACGGTCATGATGTTGGGTGCGTAGCCATCTTTTCGTAGGGAACGTGGCTTGCCCCGTTCCGGCGAAGCGATGCTTTTGTAGGGAACGCGGCTCGTCCCGTTCCGGCGAAACCATCATTTCGTAGGGCGAGATTGAGGGGGTTGTGATATTGGTGTGACGGCGATGTTTCCCCCCCTCAATCCGCCATTTACATCGACCACACACATCGGCCGATTGGAGGCGCAAAACGATCGCGTCAATCGAAATATCCGGCACCTCCAATACCGACTTCGTTGGTACAGATGTCTCGCCCTACACCGTATTCGGGAGGCATGGCAACCGCGAACAGGGAACAGGGAATACGGAATAGGGAACAGGAACTGGGTTTTGTCATTCTGAACGAAGTGATGCGAAGTATACAAAGTAAGAATCTGAATCTTTCCCAACAAGAACCTTACCGACTTCACCAGTACAGACGTCACGCCATACGGCTGTTCATGGGACGGCGTGGCAGCTGTCCCTTACGCTGCGCTTTCAGTAGCATTTCTCTTTGTGCCAACCGATCCTTATTCTTCGGTCAGAATGGGGGAGATGAAAATCGGGCTCAGCCAGAATATTACCCTGCCTCAAATTTTTACAGGGTTATGACCACCCTTCCACCTTCATCAACCGGTCATGATCTGTCATATCCATACGCAAAGGGGTAACAGAGATGTAACCCTGTTTGATCGCGCCGTAATCTGTGCCATCTTCAATCACACCCGTCGGTGGATCACCGGCGATCCAATAATAAGGTCGGCTGCGCGGATCCATGCGTTTTTCGAGCACATCATGATACAGGCGCACGCCCTGCCGTGTAAACTGCACCCCCAGGTGTTTTCCATCCGGAAGGTAAGGCACATTAATGTTCCAGATCGGGGCAGGCTTTTGACCATCCCAGTCAACAAACAACTTCACCACGATCTCGCAGGCTGCTTTGGCTGCGGGCTCAAAATCCAGCTCACCCTGGTGATATTCAGGCGCGTCGACCGAAACAGCAAAGCCGGGAATTCCGTTGATCGCGCCTTCCATCGCTGCTGTTACGGTGCCGGAATAGGTCACATCCAGACCGACATTGGCATTCGGGTTAATCCCCGAAAGCACAAGGTCGAATTCCTGCTCTATCGCACCCATCATTGCCATGGCAACGCAGTCCGATGGAGCTCCATCAGAGGTCCATGCAGGACTGCCATCCTCGAGCCGTGTCTCCCACACGCGCAGCGGTCTGCTCATGGTCTTCACATGACCGCAAGCCGACCAGTTATGGTTTGGCGCCAGCACAAAAACTTCCGCCCTGGGAATTTGCCGCGCCGCCTGCACCAACGCCAGCAAGCCTGGCGCGTTCACGCCATCATCGTTTGTGATTAATATCTTCATTCTTTGCCCTGTCAATGCCTTCTGCGTTTTTTTCTTTTCTTGCCTTGTTTATCCTGTGCCGCAGATTTCTCTGCTTCTGAATCAGCCGGCTTGGTTGGTCGATAACGGAACATCGTGCTGAGCACTCCCTGGCGAACTTCCGATAACAATTCGCTGAACATGGTGCTTGCCTGGCGCTTATATTGCACCAGCGGGTCGCGCTGGGCATAAGATTCCATCGTAATCGAAACTCTCAGCGCTTCCATGCGGGTAAGATATTCAACCCAACCTTCGGTGATCGTGCGCAGCAACAACTCCCGGTAGATGCGATTTTGTGCCTGGCTGCCCATGATCGCTGAGAGGCGTTCTTCCACATCTTCAGCCAACTCGCCAAAAGACCGATCGACAATCTGCTGCCATTCGGTTTGACCAATCTGCGTCTCGATCGCTTTTTGTGTCGCTTCAGGCAGCGCGTTCAGTTTTGCCTCGTTTTGCTTGTATAGCTTCCACTCATTCGCGCCGAAGATTTCTGCCAACCTGGTCTCGGCAGCTTCAAGGTGAGTCAGTACGCGTTCATAAACATCCTCGGTGGAAGTGCCCTCAAGCTCGTCCGCCATCGAAAAGACGTAGTTAAGTCGATTATGCGTGCGCAGCTGCTTGCGATGGGAGCGTTCATCAAAGGCAATATGCGTTCCCCTGGTTGTCAATTGCAGCGCAGCCAGCAGGGCATCGTCACCTTCCAGCGCCTCTTCGAGCATTTCCTGGTTTGCTTCGAGATCCCTCCGCACTTCCTGCGTATCCCCAAAAAGACGCTCGATGCGTCGTTCGCGCGTTATTTGCAGTTGCTCATTGATCCGACCCTTCACTTCGCCCCACGGGAGCTGAGCCAGGTCGCTGGGTTTTAGCAGCCATTTATCGCCGATTCTGCGCTCGAGGGTCATCAACAGCCTTCGGGTGATAGAGAGCATAATGCTCGTGCGCAGCGTCTCTTTGAGCGCGCCCTTCATGCTATCGGGGTCATCCTGGAGCATTTGCTGCTCGCGGGGTCCCAGGCGCACATTAGCCCCGATGATCGGGCTTAATTCAGCCTGGTAGTCGTGCCGCACATCTGTATCCAGGCTGTCGAGGTACGCATCAAGATTTTCATTGCCTTCAGCCAATTGGGCTTTGAGGTTCTGCTCAAAATGGTCAAAAAGGGTGTCAGCGCCTTGCTGAATGTGATTGTTTTCTGCTTCCACCGCCTCTTCCGCATACTTCAGAATCGCATTCTGGAGGCTTTCGACATCGTTTTTATCTGCCAGGTGATCCATAACCATTTGCATGGAGAAGGAGGGGTAGTTTCCAAATTCGGTGTTGATAACTGGCTGAACCTCTTCCAAAAATGCCAGCAGTTTCCAGGGACCTTCCGGGTCAGCCATGCCGGTCTCAACCCGGCTGCGCAGTTCGGTTTGGAGCATTTCATGCACATCATCGTGCAGGTTCTCTTTGTTAAAAATCTTGTCGCGCTCTTCGTAAATACGATTTCGCTGGGTATTCAGCACATCGTCATACTCAAGCAAGTGCTTACGCATGTCAAAGTTGGAGCCCTCCACCCTGTTTTGGGCTTGTTCAACCATCTTGTTTACCATGTTCATTTCAATGGGCATGTTTTCGTCAACATTAAACCGGGAAAGCATGTTCTCCATCTGTTCACCACCAAACATGCGCATCAGTTCGTCATCCAATGCCAGGTAAAAACGCGACGATCCGGGGTCACCCTGGCGTCCCGCTCGACCGCGCAGCTGGTTATCGATGCGCCTGGCTTCGTGGCGTTCAGACCCGATCACATGCAGTCCGCCCAGCTCGCGCACTTTTGCCATGTCTTCCATGTACGTGACAAAGGTGTCCAGTGCCTGTTGTTCTTCGTCGTCCTCGAACTCAGAGTCCAGTTCTCTCACCGCCTCCAGCCGTTCAGGCATAGTCATATCGTAAGGATCCTGCTGGCTGTATTTCGCCAGCACCTGGTTGACCTTAGAAAGCAGGCTTTCATTCAGCTCACCTCCCAGCTTGATGTCAACACCGCGTCCTGCCATGTTGGTCGCGATCGTTACCGCCCCAAAAGCGCCGGCACCAGCAATGATCAACGATTCTTCCGTGTGTTTGCGCGCATTAAGCACTTCGTGGGGCAGCCCACCGTCAAACAATACCTGTAAACGATGCCAGTCGTTGTGATTAAGGTTCAAAATCTCAAGCAATGGGGCACGATTAGTCTCGTCATTAAGGTCCATGCTTGCCATGCCAAAATCGCGGCTCAATCGGCGAAGCTCTGTCATTCGCAGCTGTTCCAGGGGTTCGTTCAGCGGTTTCAGCTCGGGGGCGTCGATAAAGTCTTCTTCGTTGATGTTCTTTTTGCGGAAGAAGGCTTTGCGCATCAGACTGACCTGCAGCAACCTCCGGATCATTTCCGGCGCCAATCGTTCTGAAAGCCGTTCTGAGCTTTCCACCGAAGTGGTGCCGACCAATTGCGGTCTGCCGTTGACATGGTAGCGGATAATTTCCAACACAATTGCCCGCACCTTGCCTTCGCCGGTGCGATAAATCACATCCGGGTAGTCTTTCCGCTTGTAGAAGCGCGGGGATTGATTGGGGTCATCCTCATTGAAGTAAAAGGTATATTTGTAGCCTTCGTCATCCTTGGTTTCTTCTGCTTTCAGACCGCTATCAGCACGCTGGGACCGATATTCCAGGTGAGAGGGGATCGGCAGCACGTCCAGCCCATAGATCCGGTAAAATTCTTCTTTTTCAGTCAGAGCTGTACCAGTCATTCCGGAGAGCTTATCGTACATACGGAAGTAATTTTGGATTGTTATGGTGGCATGCGTAATATTTTCTGCCTGGACTTTGACGCCTTCTTTTGCTTCAACTGCCTGGTGTAAGCCGTCAGACCAGCGCCGACCGGGCATCATGCGTCCGGTGAACTCGTCTACGATGACAACCTCACCACTCTGCACGATATATTCCTTATTACGGTGGAAAAGGTGCTCTGCCCGCAGCGCCTGTTCCAAAAAACCCATCCAGCGAGCTTGTTCAGGGGTGACATCCTCCGGACGTTCCGGGTCGGAGAGCAAAATCCCCAGCATATCTTCCACGTGCGCCAGCCCCACTTCGGTCAGGGAGACATTACGGTCTTTTTCGTTGACTTCAAAATCTTCCGGGTTGAGCGCTTTCACGATTTGCGCCATACGCATATAGTTTTCAGAGTCTTCGTGAGCCGGACCCGAAATAATCAACGGGGTTCGGGCTTCGTCGATCAGAATATTGTCAACTTCATCGATTATGGCAAAGTGATGACCGCGCTGCACGCGCTGGTTCCACTGCATGGCGATATTGTCGCGCAGGTAATCAAAACCGAATTCACTGTTGGTTCCATAAGTAATATCAGCCAGGTAGGCATGCTTTCGGGAGGTTTGGCGTAAAAAGTTTTGGTCTTCATTTAAAGATCGTTCTTCGGGGTCGTACAGGTATGCCCTTGGGCTGCCTTCGACAGCTGTGATTGCCTGCAGCACACCCACGCTCAAGCCCAAAAAATGGTAGATCGCGCCCATCCAGCGTCCGTCACGCCGTGCCAGGTAATCGTTCACCGTGATCAGATGGGTGCCTTTGCCTTCAAGCGCGTTCAGGTAGAGCGGCAGGGTTGCGGAAAGAGTCTTTCCTTCACCGGTTCGCAGCTCTGAAATCGCGCCTTGGTGCAGATTGATACCGCAAATAAGCTGAACATCATAGTGCCTCTGCCCCAATACCCGTTTGCTCGCCTCGCGCACTGCAGCATAAGCTTCTGGCAAAAGTTCGTCCAACGACTCACCGCTGCTCAATCGTGAGCGAAATTCGCTGGTTTTCGCTTTCAGCTGCTCATCCGTCAGAGCTTCAAAACTGGGTTCCAGAGCGTTGATCTGATCAACAACTTCCACCAGTTCTTCGATCCTTTTTCGGTGAGGATCTCCCTTAAATATTTTGCCAATTTTCTTAAACATAAGCCCTGTTCCTTTTAACACGACCTGGATTCTCAAGTCACGAGGAAAAATTATAGCATAGTGAAATCCTTTTACTTTTACTGGTATCATTGAGGGAAGAGCGTACAATTCTATTATCACATGGAGGTGATCGCGATGGATGATAAGGGATGTTTTGGCTGCGGATGTGGTTGTTTTAGCGTTTTGATAATTCTGGGCATTCTTCTGGTAATCGGTCTTTGCGCATTGCTGGGATTGGTTTTTTCAGATTATTCAACGGAATTCGGCAGCCTGATTCAGGGAGTATCCCAAGCCCTCAGCTACATTGCGTAACTGTTGTAAACAGAATTAGTAGGAAGAAGTAAGATGTCTGACTTTGCGTCGAAGACTCAGTTTTTGGTCGTTGGTGCCGGCATTGCCGGGGTGAGCGCTGCGGAAGCTATTCACAAAACCCAACCAGATGCCAGCATTACCATGGTATCCGATGAACACAACCTGCCCTATTTTCGAATGAATCTTACCCGTTATCTCGCCGGTGAACTCGAGCGCGACCGGCTTGATTTGCATAACCGCGAATGGTATCACGAAAACCATGTCGAAATCATCCTGGATACTCATATTGATGATATTGATGCGGCTTCCAAACAAATTCGCCTGGAAAATGGTCGCCTGATTGAATATGACAAGCTGATTTTAGCCAACGGCGCCAGCCCCTTCGTCCCCCCGATTCCCGGTCGTGAATTGGACGGAGTGATGACCCTGCGCTCACTTGAAGATGCTGATAAGATTTTGAATATCACCGCAGAACCTGCCAACGTGGTCTGCATTGGCGGCGGTTTGCTGGGGCTTGAAATTGCCGGAGGCATTGCTCAGAAGGGAACAAATGTAACCGTTCTTGAAGCGCTGGACTGGCTGCTTCCCCGTCAACTGGGAAAAGAAGCGGCTGAAATGCTGCGGGGTCAAATTGAAGCAATGGGTATCAAGGTCATTGTCCCTGCCAGGATTAAGCAAATTAGTGGAGAAGGCAAGGTCAGCGCGGTCGAACTTGATGACGGAACCATTATCCCAGCCAACCTGGTGTTAATTAGCGCTGGCATCCGCCCCAATCTCGACCTGGCAAAGAGAATCGGACTGGAAGTCAACCGCGGTGTCATTGTTAATGAACACATGCAAACCTCCGACCCGGATATCTATGCCGCAGGCGATGTCTGTGAATACCACGGCATCCTGTACGGGCTTTGGGTTCCCGCGAGAAAACAAGGTGAAGTGGCGGGTCGCTCCGCGGCAGGTCAGCCCACTGAATATCCCGGAGACCCGCCTTCCGCGAAACTGAAAGTTTTAGGGCTCGATTTGTTCAGCATCGGTCAGTTCTCGCCTGCAGAAGCAAGTGACCGCCTGGTCACATGGCAGGAAGGCGACAGATTTATCAGTTTCCTATTTCGAGATGCCAAAATGATCGGCTCGAACCTTTTGGGCGAAACCGGACTGGACATGAAAGTAAAAAAAGCCATCGACAGCGGTAAAGACTTTAGTGAAAGTATGCAGGGAGAGATGAACCTTCAGGATCTGATCGCACTGTTGTAGTCAGCCGTGCATGTGGTACTAAATCCGTTCCGCTGAAACTGTCTTTTCGTATTCAATGTGCACCGCGCGTTCCGACGAAGCCATCATTACCGACTTCGCTGGTACAGGTGTCTCGCCCTACGGCTACTCGCGGAACGGCATGGCAGCCGTCCCCTACTCTGATAGTAACGCAAATAATTTGTTGGGAAGGTGCACCGCGCGTTCCGACGAAGCCATCATTTCGTAGGGCGAGATTGAGGGGATTGTGACATTAGTGTTTCGGCGATGTTGCTCCCCCTCAATCCGCCGTATACAATGACCGCCCACAATTGCGGTTGGAGGTGCAATACGATCGTGCCAATGGATATAACCGGCACCTCCAATACCGACTTCGCCGGTACACACATCTCGCCCTACAGCTACTCGCGGAACGGCATGGCAGCCGTCCCCTACTCTGATAGTAACGCAAATATTTTGTAGGGAACGTGCACCGCGAGTTCCAGCAAAGCGATGCTGTTGTAGCGAACGTGACACCGCCCGTAAGTTGTTCCATCCGTGCTGCCTCCTGAACAGCTATATTGGTTGGCATAACGCATGGTGTGGTTTGGAATAAAAAAGAACACCTGCTTTTTTTTATACTGGTGCCCTTTCTGGCTTTATCCGTGCTGTTCGGAGCTGCTTATCCTTGCTATCCGAAGGTAATTTTTATTAAAATCTCCTCGTTGAAAAGCGTTTGTGGGCGCTAGAGGACTCGAACCTCCGAACCTCACGGATGTGAACCGTGCGCTCTAACCAACTGAGCTAAGCGCCCCAGAGTGTCAGGATTATAGCAAAACAAGCTTTTTTTGTCCACTTTTTACAGGCAAAATTACCAATTTCACTTTCTTGTATAATTTAGATTAAATACGCTCTGGGCGTCAGACTCTCAGATCGTCAAAGCTAAGGAAGTACCCATGAAACACATCACGATCCTGCTCATGCTCATCCTGCTTATTTTCAGCGCTTGTGAGCCACTGCAAACACCTCCCCCGGAAGTAACCCCTCAGGTGACTGAAAGCGAATCTGCACAGAATCAACCCCCTGAGCCATATCCGCTCCAAAGCGAACCTCCCGCCGGCGAACCTGAATTGCCATCAGAAACGCAAGTCCGTGTCCCCACCAACCCACCTGTACCAGATTTGCCCACGGATGTCACTCCTGGTGAAATGGTGGAAATTGCGGGCGGCACTTTTTTGATGGGCTGCGCTCCGGATAACAACGCGGGTTCAATCTGTCCCGGACCAGAAACTCCAGCTCACGAGGTCACGCCCCCATCCTATTTCATTGACCGCTATGAAGTCACCAACGGGCAATACAAGCAATGTGTTGATGCTGGTGCTTGCAGAGCTCCCCTTACAAAAGCGTCCCGAACACGTACGGACTACTACGGCAACCCTGACTTTGATGCCTACCCGGTCGTCAATGTGTCGTTTGCGGATGCCAAAACGTATTGTGAATGGTCGGACCTGCGCTTGCCAACCGAGGCTGAGTGGGAATTTGCTGCCCGCTCAAGCGAAGCCAACCTCTATCCCTGGGGCAGCCGTGAGCCGGATTGCACATTGGCGAACAGCGTGAACAACCTGAACGCCATGCCGTGTGTGGGCGACACTACCATGGTAGGTTCATATCCGGAGGGCGCCAGCGCTTTTGGCGTGATGGACATGGCTGGTAATGTTTGGGAATGGGTGGCAGATTACTACTCACCTGAATATTACTCGGTGAGTCCAACGGAAGCCCCATTCGGTCCTGTAAACGGCTCAGAGCGCGTTGTGCGCGGAGGCGGTTGGTCGAATAACTGGGTCTTCTTGCGTTCTTCGGCGCGAGCATATGACCTGCCGTTCTTCAGCGGCTTCGACCTCGGTTTCCGCTGCGCTGCGGATATGGATTAAGACCTTCCACATCGCTTAGCTGCCTTCTTCCCGGCAGGGTCGTGACTGTGCCGGTGATTAAGAGCGCCAGGAGGACCAAAAATTTCAGACTGAGCCGATCTGCCTGCATCCAGCCACAGGCTGAATCCGAGAGGGTCAGGGGGAAAAATCAGGCAACACTGCGAGATTAACCTAAGATTATCTATAGCTATTACTGCAAAACTCTGGTTTAATTACCGCAGAAAGAGGTGAAACATGTTCGATGGAAATTTTACAAGTACATCTGGAAAGACTCAGTTTAAAGGATTCAAAGTTGGCGGAAAGGTCTTACTCGCGATAATCATCGTCCTGGCTGTGTTGGTTTTAATCACATCCGCTTTTTACGAAGTCCCCGCCGGCAACATTGGTGTCGTCACTCGCTTTGGTGCGGTGGACCGGGTTGCCTACCCTGGCATCAATATCAAAATCCCATTCATAGAAAAGGTAGTTAAGCTCAATGTTCGCACCCAAAAAGATGAAGTCCCGGCTACTTCCATGTCGGAAAATCTCCAGGTTGTGACAGCCCTGATTGCAGTAAACTACCACCTGGACGGCAGTCATGCGAAAGAAGTCTACCAGAACATCGGCGCCAACTACGCCGACATAATCGTGGCGCCGGCGATCCAAAACACTTTCAAGGCTGTAACCGCCCGTTTTTCAGCTGAAGAGCTGATTACCAAGCGAGATGATGTGCGCATTCAAGCTGAAGATGAATTGGCAAAGCAGCTGGAGCCATACTTCATTGTGGTCGAAAACTTCAATATCGTCAATTTCGATTTCTCGGCAGAATATCAAAACGCGATCGAAGCCAAACAGGTCGCCCAGCAGCAGGTTGAGACCTCCAAACAAAAACTCGCCCAGGCTGAGATTGATGCCCAAACCGTGATCGCACAAGCACAGGGTCAGGCAGACGCCCAAAAAGCTCTCAACCAGACCGGAGCGCTGACGGATGAGTATTTGCAATATCTCTTCCTGACCCGCTGGAATGGAATTTTGCCCCAGGTAATGACCAGCGGAGCTGATTCGATGATCGACGTCTCCCGATTTATGAACTTCCCGCAGCAGGAACCTTAAGTTTCGACAAAAAATGGAAAATGGTGAGATACTTGTATAATATCGGCGATAATACAAACATACTTCGTTCTTTTTAAGAAAAATATCGCATGGAAAAGGAGTTAATATGGCAAAGTTTGAAAGAGAAGTAGAAATTGATGCCCCGCTCGAAAATGCCTGGCTCGTCCTGATAGATGCCAGCCGCTGGCCCAGATGGCTGCCCTTTATGGATTATGTAGCCCTGGTTGGACCGATAAGCGAAGGGTCAGTTCTCGAATGGAAAAACAAAGACAAAGTCGGAACGGCAACTGTGACAATTTTCAAACCTGAGAAAGAGCTTGAAATTGTTACCGACATGGAAGGGGATAAAGACCGCCATAATTTCACCCTGCGCAGCAGCGGTGGCTTTTTTGGTTTGAATGCCGATGAGGTCAAAGTCGAATATAAACTGGACACCTTGTCCGGGGGTGGTGTTATTGGTCGTTTTATTTCCAGTGGCAATCCCCGCGACATGCTTCGTGTCAAAAACACAACCAATGCTCTGCGAAAACTTATCGAAGAGCAATTTTCGCATGAATAATTGAAAAGGAGTATTAATCATGGGTTTAATTACCTCAATTCTTGTTGGTCTTTTAGCCGGTATGGCAGCCTCATGGCTGATGAAAAAAGATCATAAATGGTATGTTGATATTCTCATTGGAATCCTGGGTAGTGTTTTGGGCGGTTGGATCACCAGCCTCTTAACTGGCAGCAATCTGGTTACTGGTTTCAATCTCACTACACTCTTGGTTTCGATTGGTGGTGCAGTTTTAGTGCTGCTAATCTACAACTGGTTTACAAACCGGAAAAGATAAGGATTATTACCAGGAAAGGTCGGCTATACACCGACCTTTTTTTTGTTCCGAATAGTTTTTCCAGAAAGATTCATTCGCCACTCACTGCTGAATTGTGTGTTCCTTGAAAGGTTTTTACCTCTAAAAAGCATTTAATTAGCTATAATTCCTTAAAACAATATAGACTATGTTACAGTAAGTTTCGTTTCCTTAACTACAGCTGTTCAAAGAATGGAAGGTTATTATGTCCGATGATATTCCCGAAGTAAACGCCCAACGGAGGCGACGCGGCAGCACACCAACCGGGCAAGCCGGGCGCCCTGTTCGCAAACAAGAAACCCGCCCTTCATCAGGAAGTGGTGGAATCGGTATGACCCCGTCGCCAACTTCCGCCGGAAGTGGCTCAAGTGGAAGCAGCAGCAGCGGCTTGGGGGGGCTTGGAAGTGGACTGGGCAGTCTTTTAGGCGGCTTGGGTTCAGGTTCCGGTACAACCGGACGGCGTGGAGGCTGTGGCAGCATCATCGGTGTCATCCTCGTGGTGGCGGTAATCATCTTCCTCTTCCGCAACTGTTCGGGTGATGGTCTCTCGCTTCTGCCACAGGTCGATCAACAGGAGCCTGGGATCACACAACCGACTCAGGATACCAGCTTCGTGCAGCCCGTTTCACCCACCGCCACACGCGGGGTGCTGCCCACTTCATCTGGTCGCAGTGGTGATAAGTGGTTGGTCATGCTTTACCATAACGCGGATGATCAAGCTCTTGAACGCGATATCTTTATCGACTTCAACGAGGCAGAATTGATCGGTTCCAGCCCCGACGTAACCATCGTCAGCCAGTTAGACCGCTTCAGAGGCGGTTTTAACGGGGATGGCGACTGGAGCTCGACCCGGCGGTACCTGGTGCAATATGACGACGATCTCAACCGGATTGGTTCCGAACTGATCGCTGACATTGGTGAAGCCAATATGGGCGATGCGGCAACCCTGGTCGACTTCGTCAGCTGGGCTTCAAACACTTACCCGGCAGACAATTATGTCTTAATCATGTCGGATCACGGCATGGGTTGGCCTGGAGGCTGGTCTGATCCGGCGCCTGCTCAACGGGACAGGAGCTCCAGTGCCCCGCTCACCGCAGCTTTACAAGACGATATCCTCTACCTGAATGAAATGGAAGACGCGCTTCGGCAGATCCAGGCAACCACCAATATCGATCAATTCGAACTTATTGGGCTGGATGTCTGTTTGATGAGCATGATGGAAGTCTATTCCGCCCTGGCTCCGTACACTAAATACGCGGTCGCCTCCGAAGAAACAGAACCAGGCGTTGGCTGGGCTTACTCAGCTTTCCTGAGCCTGCTGGTCTATGACCCAACAATCTCAACAGCAGACCTGGCAACAAACATCGTTGAAAGTTACATCGTCCAGGACGAACGCGTGACAGACGACCAGGCACGGGCAGAATTTTTGGCTCAAAACTCAAGCGGAGGCGGATGGTATGTCAACCGTATGAGCGCAGCCCAACTTGCGAACCAACTTCAGCAGAATATCACCTTGACCGCCGTCAACCTTGAAAACTTCCAGGGATTGGTCGACAGCGTGAACGAATTTTCCTACCAGCTGCAACGCCTCGACCAGCGGGTTGTCGCAGAGGCACGCGGCTACACGCAGTCGTACACCTCGATTTTCGGCAGCAACGTTCCCCCGTCCTTCATCGATCTGGGTCATTTTGTGCAGCTGATTTACAAAAACACTAACGATGCCAACGTGCGTAGCGCTGCCGAAAATGTAATTAATTCCCTTAACCAGGTGATTGTCGCTGAAAAACATGGACCCGGCAAACCCGGTTCGACCGGCATCGCCATTTACTTCCCCAATTCGCAGCTTTATTCGACTCCCACCACGGGGATGTCTTCCTACACTGTGATTGCCGATAGCTTCAGCCGCTATTCGCTATGGGACGATTTTTTGGCTTATCACTATTCCGGACGTCAGTTCCAGGCAACCGCGGCTGAACCCGTGCTGGTTGAACGTGCCAGCCAGATTCCAGGCTTGGGCTATGTCCAGGTTAGTGAGATTGAAGCCTCCTCGAATGTGGTCAGCCCAGGCGAATCCGTTGAACTGAGCACAGTCATCACCGGGGAGAATATCGGTTACATCTATTTCTTCACCGGTCTGTTGGATGAAACTTCAAACAGCATCTACGTCGCTGATACCGATTACCTTGAAAGCCCCCAAACCGGTCAGGAAGCCGGTGTTTACTACCCTGTTTGGCCCAACGCTGAACAATTCCGTCTCAATTTTGAGTTTGAACCGCTTATTTTCACCATCGTCGCCGGAGACCAGGAAGTATTGGCGCTCTTCAACCCGCAAAGTTACGGTCGTGACTATACCGAAACAGTCTATTATGTCGACGGTACCTATACCTTCGCTGAAACAGGTGAAAGCCGCACTGCTCAGCTGCTCTTCAGGGACGAAAAACTGTTCCAGGTTCTGACTTTCACAGGCGGCACAAGCGCCGGTGCGCCCTGGGAGACAATCCCCAATATCGGGGATACTTTTACAATCAGTCGGCGCTGGTTGGACATGGACACCAGTGGTAATGTGACCGGGGTCTCCTTTGATGAGGGCGATACGATCACCTTCACCGGGGATACAATCGAGTGGGGCACGCAATATTTGCCTGACGGCACCTACCTGGTCGGTTTTCTCATCGCGGATATGGATGGCAACATTACCCCAGCCTACACCCAAATTACGGTGAGATAAGTACTGGCACCATTGCGCCAGCGTGCCCGACCAAGCCAATACGGAATGTTATGCCTGTGAGGGACGGTTGCCATGCCGTCCCCTAAACTTGCGCTTTCATTCACACGAAATTAACAGATTTTTCCATATAGAGAATTGCATTTTTTGTTACTCTATCGCTCAAGTTACCGATTTTGCTTTACAATCAAACTTTGCTCAAACCAAGGACCAGATTGATAGCCATGGAAAAACGCCCACTTTCACTTAAAGACATTGTCATCCTGTTATGCTGTGTGTTGCTCATGGCTACCACCATGGGGATTGTGAACATGGTCTTGAGCATCTTTTACCCCATCGTCTCACTTGACCTGGAGGTCAGTCGGGCGTCCTTCTCTCTGACCGGTACGATTACAGCCATTTCCGCCATGATCGCCTCTCTGTTTTGGGGCTTGCACTACTCAAAAAAGCCGCTCCAGGCAGGAATGGTTATCTGCATCATGATTTTAGGCTTGTCCTTGATGGGAATGCAAGCTGCAACAAACTTGTATCACTTTTATGCTCTTGCCCTGGTGATCGGAATCGCTTACGCGGGCAGCTCGATCATCCCCGTCTCGATTATTATCACCCGGCACTTCACTTCGAAAACCGGCCTAACCCTCAGCGCAGCACTGGCGGGTAGTGGGCTGGGTGCCATGGTTCTCAACCCGATTATCAACACCCTGATCAACAACTCCGGTTGGAGGGACGGCTACCTGCTTTTGGCTATGGTCACCCTCGCCATCACCCTTCCCTGCGGAATCCTGGTCACGCAATTGACAAAAGGTGAGACCCAGGTCAGACAAACACCTGCCGAAACCGCCACCGCCAACCAGGCTGCCCCTCTGTTTAAACGAGCCTGGGTATGGGCTTTTTTGTCAGGTGCCTTCCTGGCTGGATTTACCGGTGGGGCTGTTCTGGCGAACCTTCCCACTTATCTGAAGGACCTCAATTTCCCCGTAAGCCGGGTTTCTTTTGTAACTTCTGCTTACGCCGCTTCCCTGGTGATTGGCAAGTTCATCCTGGGCTTCCTTTACGACCGATTGGGGGCGAAAGCTTCTACGGTTGTCGCTGGATTAACAATGGCTCTCAGCCTTGCATTGATGGTGGTCATCGATGCGCCGATCATGCTGGCTCTCATGCTGATTAACATCGGGATTGGTTTAGCCATCGGCACGGTGTCCATCACCTGGTTGGCAAATTATTTCTTCAGCAAGGAAGATTACAGCAAATATTACGGAACCGTCCAATTTGCCAATAGTTTGGGAATTGCTGCCGGTGTGCCAATAATCGCCTCCGCACTTGAAAATCTCGCCAATACCGACCTGCTCTGGATCAGCTTGTCGCTCCTGGGTGTCCTGATGGGTTTCCTGTTTATCAAAAGCATAAACGGGAATCAAAAAGAAAAGGCAGCCGCCATCAGCTCAACCATCGAAGCAACAAAAAGAGGTTGAATCATCTGCCTGGCTTTAAATTGTTGCAGCTCCTGCAGCCAACGTTCAACTGAAACTGCCCGCTTTTACGCAATTTCTAACATAATTAAGCAGTGTTATAATCCCAGGTCATCATCGATAGGTTAGGTTTAATGCGGCGCGGTTTTTTCATATTTGTTGGCTTTCTGGCATTAGGGCTTGGAATTCTGGGCATGGCTTTGCCTGTTTTGCCGACCACGCCTTTCTTGATCCTCGCGGGAGCGATGTTTCTTCGCAGTTCTGAACGCATGGCAACCTGGCTCTTTAATCACAAATTGTTTGGACCTCCGGTTCACAACTACCTGGAACACAAAACAGTAGACAGGCGCAGCAAAATCCTCGCGATGGCTCTTTTGTGGCCTACGATCCTTTTCTCTGCTTTCATTGTGGAGAAAATCTGGTTAAAAGCACTCCTGATTCTGATTGCCCTTGCCGTGAGCATTCACGTTCTGAGTTTGAAAAACGCGGACCGCTAAATTACAAGCGCAACCATCAAAATCCAGAAGATAAACGCGAAATAGATCGACCATTCCGAAACAGCAAACTTCCACACGCGGGGGCGGTCAAACTCGGTTGTATCGAGTGCGTGGCGTTCCTCATTGCGTACCGACCACATCAATCCCAAGAATATGCCAAAAGCCAAGACAGGAATCATCCCAACCATCCCCAGCGCTCTGGGCACAACCGGGTTTTCTCCCCCTTGCAGCACCATTGCGAGAGAGAAAAACAAAACCATCAACAGCCCGCCTCTGAAGAAAGCCGTTGCCGCATTAATATGACCTTTCATTTTATTCATTGGGAATACTCCGACCAGGCTCAAGGCGATACCAGTCGCCACGCCCAATACCATGCCTGCTTTCGCCCAAAACCCGGGCAAGAGCAGCCCCAAAGAGAGGCTGGCGATCACGATGCAAACACCCGCCAGGATCATCCCAAGGTTGAACACCCAGGCAAATCGCGATACCCCCTGTTCGCCCAGCTCAGAAATGAAATGATTTAAAAATGAATATTTTTGTCCTTTGGTTCCCTTGTAGAACAGACTGGGCGTGATCACACCAATCAATCCAAAGATTACCCCGGCTATTCCGGCGATTTTAAACATTTCAGGTCTTGCGAGATGGTTCATTATGCTCCTTTTCTTAAAACACAACTAATTTAATTATAAACTAGGACCCGACAGTTACTTCGCAATCTCTATAGCCTGTTTTTATCATCAGGCAATGCGGCAGCAGTCCTGTAGAGCGGGACGGCGTGGCAGCCGTCCCCTACGCTGCGCTTTCATTCACACAAAATAAACAAATTTTTCCATATTGAGAATTGCTGCGATGCCAGACCTCGCTTCAACATTCACTACGGTATGATTTATAATCAGAGGTCACGAAACACAGGAGTTAGCATCATGAAAATTTCATTGACTGGTATCAAGCCGACCGGGAGCATCCACATCGGCAATTATTTCGGAGCGATCAAGCCCGCGTTGGCGTTGACAGAAAAATACTTTGGTGTCTATTTTGTTGCCGATCTGCACGCCCTCAACAGCAATCCGCAGCCCAAAGAATTGCAGCAGCTTATCTATGAAGTGGCTGCCTCCTGGATCGCCTTTGGACTCGACACCGAAAAAGCGATTTTCTTCCGTCAATCCGACATCCATGAAATCCCCGAGCTGACCACTATTCTCTCCGCTGTCACCCCCAAGGGCTTGATGAACCGTGCTCATGCCTACAAAGCCATGCTGGATAAAAATGCCGAAACCGGACGCGATCCGGATGATGGCGTGAATATGGGGCTTTACACCTATCCCATCCTGATGGCAGCCGATATTCTGCTTTATGATTCGGATGTCGTTCCTGTGGGGATGGATCAAAGACAACACGTCGAGATTGCCCGCGATATCGCTGAAAACCTAAACCGAATCTACGGCAAGACGCTCAAACTCCCCGAAGGTCTCATTGCTGAAGAGGTCCAGTCTATCCCCGGCACAGATGGTCGCAAGATGAGCAAAAGTTACAATAACACGCTGCCGATATTCATCGCTGAGAAAGACCTGCGCAAACAGGTGATGCGCATCGTCACCGACAGCACACTGCCGGAAGAGCCCAAAAATCCGGATGTGGACAATTTGTTCCAGATTTTCAGGTTTTTTGGAACCCCAGAACGGGTCGAAGAGGTTCGCCAGCTTTATCTGCATGGCGGTTTGGGTTATGGGAGGCTTAAGGAAGAGCTCTACGAAAACATACTGAGCACTTTTGCACCTGCAAGACAGCGTTACATCGAATTAATGGAAAATAAATCAGAAATTGACACGATTTTGAAAAACGGAGCTGAACGAGCCCGTGAGTTAGGTCGCCCCGTATTGGCAAAAGTTCGAAAATCAGTTGGATTAGACCTCTAAATGTCAATGGAAACGACCACTTCAGAAGGGGTTGTAAAAGACTCTGCAGCAAGGTCAAAGCTGAGCAGCAGGGCGATTAATATCGCGCTGATTGCCAATATTCTCCTGGCACTTTTAAAAACAATTGTCGGGGTTTTTACTCATTCCGCGGCTTTGCTCGCCGATGGAATTAACTCCGCCTCCGACGTCGTCTATAACGTAACAATTGCAATACTTATTCGGGCGTCTGTTAAACCAGCTGATGATGAGCACCCTTATGGGCACAGCCAGTTTGAGAGCATCGGCGCTCTCGTGATCGGCGCCTTCATTGCCACTGCTGCCTTTACAATTTTTTGGAATTCGGTTCAGACCCTGGTTGATTACTTCCAAAACCCCGCCGATTTCACCGCTATCAGCCCGATCGCGCTCTATGTGGCATTGTTTACCATGTTATTGAAGACCGTCCTGTTTTTATACACCCGCGCTTCAGGCAGGAAAACGGACAATTCGACCATTATCGCCCTGGCTTTAGACCATCGCAATGACATTTTATCTGCTGGCGCGGTTGTTACCGGCACTCTGGCAAGCCAGTTCGGCTATTATTGGGCAGACCCTTTGGCAGGCGCGCTAGTCGCAATTTTCTTCCTCATGTCAGGAATCGAGATCCTGCGTGATTCCACGAATATCCTCATGGATACCGTCCCGGGCAAAGCGCTGGAAAAACAAATCCACACATTACTGCATGAAACCCCCGGATTAGAGGGAATCGAGACCATCCAGGCGCATCGTTTCGGGCAATATTTGGTGATCAACATGAATATTTTTGTCTCGGGTGATCTAAGCGTTCACGAAGGACATCAGGTTGCCGAAGAAGTTGAAAAACGTTTGCTTCAAGGGGTTGATTTTCTCAAAGCTGTCCATGTTCACTATCATCCGAAACCCGGCACATAAAGATCTGTGCGGAATTATTCCCGATAATTTGATATCATTGATTCTGACTGATGATATTCCCGTAAAAGGAGCTTAAAAATGAACAATTTCGAATTCTATAACCCAACCAGGATTATTTTTGGCGAGGGCAGCATCGCGAAACTAAAAAAACTGATTCCCCGGAAGGCTCGTGTTCTTTTGCTCTATGGCGGCGGCTCCATCAAGAAAAACGGGGTTTACCTGCAGGTCGCCGATGCCCTGCGCAAACACGAATTATTCGAATTTGGTGGCATCGAGCCCAATCCCGACTATGCCACGCTTATGAAAGCGGTTAAATTGGTAAAAAAGAATCAGATCGACTTCCTCCTTGCTGTTGGAGGTGGTTCGGTGATTGATGGCACCAAGTTTATCGCAGCCGCGGCACATTACCAAGGAGAAGACCCGTGGGATATCATCGCCCAAGGTCTGGGCAGTGGGCTCAAAAAAGCAATCCCTTTTGCCGCCGTGCTTACCTTGCCGGCAACTGGCAGTGAAATGAACCGAAACAGTGTTATTTCTCACCGTGAAAAAGGACAGAAAATGTCCTTCGGCAGTGAGAAGGTTTTTCCAAAATTTTCCATCCTTGATCCCAAGGTCACCTACTCGCTGCCCCAAAAACAAATTCGCAACGGCTTGGTGGATGCTTATGTCCACATCCTGGAACAATACATGACCTACCCGGTTGGAGCGATTGTACAAGACCGCCAGGCAGAAGGACTGCTGATGGCGATTCATGACATGGCTCCGACAGCTTTGCAGATGGATCCGCCGGACTACGTCGCCAGGGCAAATTACATGTGGGTTTGTACAAACGCGTTAAACCATCTGATCGGGGTCGGCGTCCCCCAGGACTGGTCTACTCACGGTATCGGACACTCACTCACGGCTTTATATGGGTTGGACCACGCCGAGTCGCTGGCTGTGGTTTTGCCCTGGCTGCTCTGGTATAAACGGGACCAAAAGCAGGAAAAACTGTACCAATATGGTTATCGTGTCCTCAACCAGAAAATGCAAAAATATTCAGAGCGAATTGACCGAACAATCGAAGCTTTGAGCGCGTTCTTCCACAGCGTGGGCATGCCCACTACGCTGACCGCCTATGGTCTCGACCCGGATAAAGTTGCCAAAGAAGTCAAAGCCCATCTGGAGGCTGAAAACTTTACCAGGGGAGAACATCGCGACATCACCGCAACTGAAGCTGCTGAGATTTTGCGCTTGAGCAGATAAAGCCATGTCCCTATCCCCCTCCGCAAAGGGGTACAGTGGTTCTCACCCCCTATTAGAGGGTGACAGTGGGTTTTTACCTCCTTTTTAGTGGGGGGCAGGGTTTTCTACCCCCTCTTTAGAGGGGGGCAGGTGCTTTAACCCCCTTTTTAGAGGGTGACAGGGACTTTTTACCTCCTTTTTAGAAGGGGGCAGGGTTTTTTACCCCCTCTTTAGAGGGGGGCAGGGGTTTTTTACCCCCTCTTTAGAGGGGGGCAGGGGGGTGAGAGAACCTGAAATTCAATCGTCCTTTTTGTCAACCCTCCAGGGCTTTTTTCATCAATTGTTTTATTTCAGCCGCAACCTGGTCATTCCATTCAACAAGCGCATACGAAGTGGGCCAAAAGACACCATCATCCAGTTTCGCATCCTCGCTGAATCCGAGGCTTGAGTAGCGCTCGTCAAAACGCCCCGATGGCTGGAAAAATGTAATTACTTTACCGTCCCTGGTGTAAGCCGGGAAGCCATACCAGGTCCTGAAACCCAGCATGGGGAAATTTTGCTTGATCAACTCATGCAAGCCAATCGCGATTGTTTTATCGGCTGGTTTCATCTCATTGATTTTCTCAAGCACCGCCGCTTCTTCATCGGTCTTACTCCCCTTCTTTTTTTGACGCTTGATCTCTTCGGAGCGTTCTTTCATCGCCTTTTTCTCGGCATCAGAGAAACCTCCGCTTGAATCATCAGATTTATTCTTTCCATTGGTCTCTTTTTTCGCCATCATTAATCCTTCCGCTCCATGAATGCTGGAGTGATTTGATTCTGAACCTTAACAAGTCTCTTTTCAAATATTTGTAAAATCAGTTTCAATCATTAAGAGGGAAATGTGCGAAATTAGTGTCGTTGAAACATATTTTTCAGCAATGCCAGCGCGAATTTGCCAATCATCAACAGGTAATAGAACCAATTAAACAAGAAGAAATAATCCTTCGCGAAGTGTTTGCGGTAATAAAGATAATAGGAACGATGCCATTGATAGATACTATGGACGGGCTGGGCTTTTGAGCCTCCCTTTCCCCCATAATGAATGATGCGGCTCAAAGGCACATACATCACCTTCCAGCCTTTTTCACGTGCCCGCAGACAGTAGTCACTGTCTTCCTGGTAGGCAAAGAAATTCTCGTCAAAGCCGCCAACCTGCTCCCAGGTTTCCCGCCGGATGAACATGCAGGACCCCGAAACCGCCTTGACCTCAGCGATCTCATCCTCAGGCAGCCAGGACATCAGGTATCCATTCAACGCCCTGCTGTGCGAAAAGAGCTTGCCGAGTCCTGTAAAATACCCGATCACCTCAACCGGTCGCGCCTCTCCCCGCCGCGACTGCCTCTGGAAACTCCCGTCCGCGTTTAATACTTTGGGGATGCTTATGCCCACATCGGTGTTCCCCCTCAGATACTTAAGCTGTGGATTGAAGCAGTCTTCAATCAGCTTCGTATCAGGGTTGAGCGCCAGAAGAAATTCTCCTTTTGCCTGGTGGAGCATCTGGTTATTGGGTATTGAAAAACCGAGGTTTCGCTCAAAGCGGAACAACCTCACCTGTGGGTATTCCTGCTCCAACATTTCGACCGTTCCGTCATCTGAGCCGTTATCAGCTACCAGGACTTCGTATTCACCTTCCGGGGGGAATTCTTCGATGGAATCCAGGCAATTACGCAAGTAGTCCCGGGAATTGAGAGCCAGGATACAAATCGATAAGTCAGTCATTCCTTGCTGTTCCCAGTTTTCTTTCAGCTTTTCCCTTCTTCCCTGGCGCCTTCATTGATTGGGTCGTCGCCAGGTGATAGTTGACCGCGTAGGTCAGATGGGCGCCCCAAAAGAGAATGTAACCGCTCAGATACATCCAGGTCATCAACGCGATAATTGAGGAGAGCGAGCCATAAATTAATTCGAAGTTGGTAAAGCCTTGCGATAGCGCCCAGGTCAATGCCCGGGTAGCCAGCTCCCACAAACCTGCCGCGACCGCAGCCCCGATCAGCCTCGCTCTGAACCTGATTTCCCTGGTGCGGGGAATCCATGTATAAACTGCCAGGAAGAGAAAAAATTTGATCAGCAAAGGGAGCAGCCAGCGCAGCCACTCGTACAAAGGAGTCTCAATGAAGCGCACCTCGCCAACGTAAGCCTCTTCCAACCGAAAAAAACCCTGGATGGTATCAATCATCAATGACCCAAGGAACAATACGATCAAAACCAATATGATAATCAGGGCTATTCCCCTGCTGCGGAAAAAACCGGGGGTTCGCCCACGGGAGAATGCCCGGTTGACATTGACAATGATCTTGTCGAATACATTACTGCCAGACCACAAGAGAGACAAGATCGCGACAATTGTGAATGCGCCTCGCTTGTCCAGCACACCGGATATCAGCTCGTTAATTAAGGTTGCCGAAACCGGTAAGAATTGGGTTACAGCATCAAGCAGCTTGCTCCTGACCACTGCTTGCTCCAAAAACAATGATCCAATCGAAACAACGGCTAATAATGCCGGGAAAATTGAGAAAAGTGCGTAGTAGGATAGGCTCGCAGCGGCTTCCGGACCGCGCATGATCGAGAAATTCGTGAAAGCATGCCGCATAATCCCCAGTGACCCACCTGTCAGTTTGTTCAGCCTCAGATAAACATTCTTTAAAGCTTCCCGAACGCTTTTATAGCTGCTGGCGAACCAACCGGAAATCTCCCGCCACCTCTTCTGCAGACTTTTCATAGGTTGATTATAAGCTAATCGAGCCCATGAAAATCAAATTCTTCGAGCCAGATCTCTCCGCCTTTGCCCAAAGCCGGAATTTTGACCTCACCAGGGGTCAGGATCAGGTGTTGCCCACTAAATATCCCTCTCAGCCTGGTTTGTCCGGGAGGATTGATCAATGGGGTTTTTAAAGAATAGCTGTTATCTGCAGCTTTACGGTTGGCTGTGACGATCATTCTCTTCCTGGCAAAAGTACGTTGAAAAATAAAACTGTCATCGTCCCAGCTTAATACCTGGAAAGACCCTTTTGCCAGCACTTCACTGGTCTTGCGCAGATGGATCAAGCATTTATAGAAGTTGAGCAGGTCTTGGTTCCATTGATCCCGGTTCCAAGGGAAACAATTGCGTTGGGCAAAGCCTTCTTCATCCGCCAATCCAATCTCATCCCCATAGTAGATGCAGGGCACACCCGGGAAGGTGAACTGGACCATGATCGCCAGACGGATCAGGGATTCATCCTCTTCCAGAATACTGCGGATCCGCGGTGTGTCGTGGCTGTCAAGCAAGTTGAATTGTTGCAGCGCGATTGAATAGGGAATTGCTGCCAGGTTGGTCTGCCAGCTGGCTACCATTGCCTGGGTGCTCAGTGGTTGCTCTGCCTTTAGGATGGCATCACAGCACAACGCCTCAACTTTGTATGCTTTTAACCAGCCCAGGAAAGGCTCGGTGAAGCCAGCATAATTCATCACTCCGTCCCAGGCATCCCCCTGCAATTGCCCAATCGCTTCGTAAAAGTTTTCCCCAATCAGGTAACTATCCGGCGATGCGCGTTTGACGGTTTTGCGAATAGCAGGCAAGATCTCCCCGTCCAATTGATGCTCATTATAGCGCCCTAGCATATTGCCCACATCAACCCTCCACCCGTCAGCCTTGTATGGCGGTTTGAGCCAATGGGCGAACACGCTGTTATCGCTTTCATACATTTCGCCTCTCAGCCCGGGGTCAGCGTAATTGAGCTTGGGCAGGCTGCCAAAACCCATCCAGGAAGCATAAGCATCGTCTTCTCTGAAAAAATATGCCGAGCGCCGGGGGCTTTGAGGATCTCTGGATGCCTCACGGAACCAGGCATGCCCGGCGCCACTGTGGTTCGGGACAATATCAAGAATATAGCGCATCCCTGCTGCTTTTAGATGCCCGGATAGCGAAACCAGGGCGTCATTCCCACCGAGGGTCGGGTCGACATTGCGAAAATCTGATACATCATAGCGGTGGTTACTGTCAGCTGTGAAAATCGGGTTGAGGTAAAGTGCATTAATTCCCAGATCCTGCAGATACCCGAGCTTATCCTCGATGCCCTTAAGGTCTCCTCCATAAAAAGGAAAATGATCTTGGCTGGCCGGGGCTTTTTCACCCCACTGATAAGTCTTCCTGGTGACTCCTGGATAAATCTCAAGCTCACCTTCAGCGGGATCGTTGGTTGGGTCGCCATTGGCAAAACGGTCCGGGAAAATCTGGTAAAAAACTGAATGGCTCAACCATGAAATTTCAGGAATGTTTGCCAACAGTTTGAAATCGAACAGCCCAAGCGGAGCCTGCTGGCTTACCCCTAAAGCGTTGATCCACCAAATTCTCTCTTCTGCCTGAATAGCAAAGCGATAGGGTACCCGCGGCTCATTGACCAGCAATTCTCCCGCCCAGATCTGCATCTCACCGCGTGTTTCCGTTACTCTCATTTTGCTGAGCTGCTGTTCGCCATTCGGAATGCTGCGCAGCACAACTTGTTCTGGTTCGGCTTCGATCGGTATTTCCAACGTGATCCTGACTGTCTCACCCAGCTTTGGATAAGGGTTTGAAACATGGTCTTTTGTCCCGCTGTGCAGAATGGATTGAAGCCATTCAGGCACCTGTTTTTGGGAGGTGTGGCGTTTTCTTGTTTCCATACTTTTCTTTTTTTTGGTTTCGGGATGCTGGCAACTGTGTAAAGCTGAATCCAGCCATCCCGTCATCCTTGTTATGCTATTCTTCCGTATTGGAGTGAATTTTATAGGCTTCTGGAACTGGCATGCTGCCCTCCCAAACCACGCTGCGAAATTCATCGGGAGAGGTGTTGCCTTCAGTATTGATCAGCAGGATCTGTGAGTCTTCATTCAAACCCATCGCATCGCGTAATTCGCGTGCCCCTTCGTATTCCATCGTATACATCAGCGCGCCCAGCGTTACCGCACCCGACTCGCCAGAGATAATAAACGGGTCGTCCGTCAGCGGAGTGGAATAAACGCGCATACCTTTCGCCGCCACATAATCAGGGCAGATGGCAAAGTAATCCGCGCAGTTGTAGAGCGTCTCCCACGCCAATGGATTTGGCTCTCCACAAGCCAGCCCCGCCATGATTGTATCCAGCTCCCCGGTTACACTGTGCGGTTTTCCGTCACCTATGCGCAAAGACTCGTACAGACATGCCGCTTTAGTCGGCTCAACCACCATCGAAAGCGGCACATTATCTTCAAACAACATCGAATAGAAGCCGATTGCAGCTGCTGCCAGCGAACCAACCCCCGCCTGGACCAGCAGATGGGTCGGACGGCTCAAGCCCTGCCCCGAAAATTGTTCCTGTGCTTCGACGAACATGGTGGCATAGCCTTGCATAATCCATTTGGGCACTTCTTCATACCCTTGCCAGGAAGTGTCTGAGATGATCTCCCAGCCATTCTTTTTCGCGTCTGTTGATGCCTGGCGCACGGCATCATCGTAATTTCCATCGACCACGACCACCTTGCCACCCTGTCTTTCAATACCACGGATGCGGTCTTTTGTGGTCAGCGAATGAACATAAATCACCGCCGGGAAGCCCATTTTGTTGGCTGCCCAGGCGACACCGGTACCATGATTTCCATCTGTCGCGGTTGTGAAGACCGGGTGTCCAAGCTTCTCGCGATGCGCGCCATCAAGCTGCAGCAGGTCTTTCAACGAGAGCTCTTGTTCGCTAAACCCACCTCTTTCGAGTAATTTTTTATAAATTGCATAGGCTCCGCCCAGCACCTTAAAAGAGTTGAGTGATAACCGTTCTGATTCGTCTTTGACCCATATCCCGCCAACACCAATTCGCCGTGCCAGGTGCGGCAGGCTCTTCAGCGGGCTCATACGATAACCAGGGATCGCGCTGTGTAGCTGGCGCACCTTCCGGGGCAATCCTGGCGGAAACAACTCAGCCGCAAGTTCAGATTTAGGGTTCATTAAGGCATGGTCGTTCGCCAGCCATTGAATAGGGACTTCTGCCATGAATACCTCTGTGGTGATTTGAATTACCAGTCAATCTTATCACATGGGATGAAAGATTAATAACTTGCACCTTACCATGCCAGCAATTCTCAATATGGAAATATTTGTTTATTTTGTGGTGTAGGGGACGGTTGCCACGCCTTCCCGCGAACAGCCGTAGGGCGTGACGTCTGTACCAGCGAAGTCGGTAAGATTCTTGTTGGCAAAGGTTCAGATTCTTACGAAGTACACTGTGTGTCACTTCGTTCAGAATGACAAAACCCAATTCCTGTTCCCTGTTTCCTGTTCGCGGTTGCCACGCCTTCCCGCGAACAGCCGTTGGGCGAGATTGAGGGGGTTGTGACATTGGTGTGACGGCGAAGTTGCCTCCCCCTCAATCCGCCGTTGTGAGTGATCAATGTGTACGGCGAATTGAAAACACACAAAGTGCGAGTAGACGAAAGTACGAGGCGTTTTCAATACACGGCTTCGCCGGTACAAACGTCTCGCCTTGCGAAAAGATGCCTTCGCAGGAACGGGACGAGCCACGTTCCCTACGAAAAGACGGCTTCGCTGGAACGAGCGGTGCACGTTCCCTACAAAAATTTTGCGTTATCGACTTTCAGAGCAGGGGACGGTTGCCACGCCTTCCCGCGAACAGCCGTAGGGCATGACGTCTGTACCAGCGAAGTCGGTAAGGTACTTTTTGGCAAAGGTTCAGATTCTTACGAAGTGACACACAGTGTACTTCGTTCAGAATGACAAAACCCAGTCCCATTTCCCTGTTCCCTGCTCGCATCCTGAACCCACCCCTGCCGTTTCGGAATCTGATTACTCTGCATAATGGAAAATTGTTTTATCTGCATTGATGTTCAGCTCGAATTAACAATTGGCATCCGTCAGGCTGGCATGTTCTGCTGTTTGAAAGAGTGATTTCAACTGCTATAATCAACAAAACCTTATCAAGCAGAGAAAAAAATGAAAACAGAAATCATCCGGGATTATTATCAAAAACGCGGTCTAAGCTGGCCCGATCAGAAGAGTGCTTTGCTTTTTTTCCTTTCAGAAGTCGGAGAGCTCGCCGAAGCTTACCTGGAAATAAAGCCCGTTTCTCTCACGCTTGAAGAGCAGGAGCTGCTTCACTCCTTCGCCAAATTGGGTCTGCAGGCAGACGAAATCGTTTCGCGTAAACCTGGCTGGATACGCAATAACGACCGTCTTCGCAAAGAAAACGTCGCTCACGAAGCCGCCGATTGCAACATGATGCTCTCAGTGTTCCTTGAAACTTACAACAATCAGTCCCCCGACGACGCTTTGTTGGAAAAAATGGCGCTCAAGCTCGGCAGCCAACCCAACGCTGAAGTGTAAGCAGTCACCAACCGGTCGTGCCATGCATGCAGGGTTGTTCTTTTTTAGGGGCGCCCTGTTTGTACATTCTTTGTAGAGGTGATCTGCCCCGGTCTCCCACCTTCATGGTGTCCGGAGCGAAGCACGGCAACGGATTTTAAGCTCCGCAGGTTCAACTTCCCCATCAGAACATCACGTCTGCGCGTCAAGCGGCTTAAAACCTTCACCCAGCGCCTCATTGACATGACCGACCACCATGAACGCATCCGGGTCGGTATCCTGTACAATTGTTTTCAGGCGAATCACTTCGCCGGCTGTCACCACGCAAAATATCATCGGGCGATCTTGCTGAGAATAACCCCCTTTCGCCTGGATGATGGTTGTGCCGCGTCCGAGAACATCGCTGATCGCATCAACCACCTTTTCTGTTTCGTTGGTAATAATCAGTGCCTCACGAATGACGCTGGTGCCCTGGGTGACCATATCGGCAGCCACACCACTGACGTAAATCATAATCAACCCATACAGCGCCCGATCCCAGCCAAAAAAGAAACCAGCCAGGATAACAGCAAACGAGTCGGTGAGCATATACGCGAGAGAAATCGACATCCCAAAACGACGATTGAGGATGCGACCGAGGATATCGGTACCGCCGCTGGTGCCCCTGCCCATGTAAACCAGCCCCAATCCTATTCCCATGACTACCCCGCCATAAAGCGAATTTAGCAGCAGATCATCTGTAATCGGAGCGCTGCCGGTCAGTTCGACGAGAATGTCAGTGATTATCGTATAGGCAAACACGGCAAGAATTGTCCGAATCGCGAAACGCGGTCCCCCCAGGTAGCGCCAGCCAATAATAAAAAGCGGAATATTGCCGAGCAATGTGACAATTCCGATTGGAAAATTCCACAGGTAATGGGATAACTGGGCAAGACCGCTTATCCCACCACTTACCAACAGTGAAGGCACGAGGAAGGTGCGCAATGCCAATGCCTGGAGCAGTCCACCCAGGACGATCAGCACAAAATCTTTTATTGCACGCCAACCGAAATCCAGTTCGCTAAAAAAGGCTTTGACCTTACCCATTTCCATTACGCTCCTCGATAATTGTGTGGCAGAATAAGCAAACCAGATTATAAACCAGGACGCCTCTTTCGGGATTGCCTGGACAGCTACCCAGCAATTCTCAATATGAAATTGTTTAGATCTAAAGGGGGAACAGGGAGCAGGATCTGGGTTTTGTCATTCTGAACGAAGTGACACACAGTGTACTTCGTAAGAATCTGAACCTTTGCCCAAAAAGACCTTATCGGCGAAGCCATCATTCGTAGGGAACGCGGCTTGTCCCGTTCCGGCGAAGCCGTGTATTGAAAACACCTCGTACTTTCCTCTACTCGCACTTTGTGTGTTTTCAATCCGCCGTACACAATAATCACACACAACGGCGGATTGAGGGGGAGCAACATCCTAGTCACACCAATGTCACAACCCCCTCAATCACGCCCTACGGCTGTTCGCCGGGACGGCGTGGCAGCCGTCTCCTACGCCACATTCGATAAACAGATTTTTCCACATTGAGGATTGCTGATTGACTCACAATTAAAGAAACCTGGCAAGGGTCCTTTCAACGATCATGAACTACATTGGCACCAGGTTGCCCCAGAAACAAAACCTACGGTCCGGCGACTACAAGGTTTCCCTGGTTTATCCAATCGTTCATCCCGCCTGCCATGCTGGTGACGGCTTTGAAGCCAGCTTTCAACAAGATATCCCGTCCCTCGGCACTTCGATTGCCAGAACGGCAGACGACAACGATTTTCTGATCTTCAGGCAGTTCGTCAAGCCTGTCGTTCAACTGCCCCAATGGAATCAGGGTCGCCCATTCGATGTGCTCTTGATTCCATTCGTCTTGTTCGCGTACATCCAGGAAGAACCATTCTTGCGGGTCGAGTTTTGCCGCTTCCGCCACGCTAATCTCCGCAGGAAGGGTATTGGCAACTTCCTGGCGCTGGTTGGTTATCCGGATTAGCCAGTAACCTCCAGCCGCGACTACAATCACGACCAGGGTCCAAACCCAAACAGGGATTGATCCTGTCGATTTCGCTGTCTTCACAACCTGAGGTTTGGGTTTGTTTGCCGAGGCTGTTTGCCGGGGCTTTTTATCTGAAGTGGTCTTCTTTTTCTGCTTAGATTTCTTTGATTGCGCCATCTCGGTCCATCCTGGTAGTTTAATGCTCATTATTATACAATCACTGCAGTCAACGTGACATTCTAATACATACCTTCCTACCTAAATTATAATGTCTTAGTCATGAAAAATACTGCGACCAAACCTTTTTTCTCCGTCCTCATCCTGTACTGGAATAGCGCTGAATATCTTCCGGAAAACCTGCATGCGTTGAATGAACAAACTTTCAAAGACTTCGAGGTAATCCTCCTTGACAACGGGGCAGATGAACCGCCTGATCCTGCCGTATTGAGCCAACACACCCACCTGGATATCCATTTATCACGGTCTGAGACAAACCTCGGATTCGCGGGTGGCAACAACCTGGCTGCCCAAGAAGCGCGGGGGGATTACATCGTCCTTCTCAACGGGGATGCGTTCCCTGAACCCAATTGGCTAACCGTTCTTCACCAGGCTGCGCAGCATTATCCGGATCATTGTTTTGCCTCCCGCCTTCTGAAAGCAAATCATCCCGAAATTTTGGATGGGGAATGGAATGTCTATCATGCCAGCGGCTTAGCATGGCGAAAAAACCACAATCGCCCCACTTCGCTGAGTTCAACCAGAGCTCGACACGTGGTCAGCGCTTGTGCCGCTGCCGCTGCTTACCCCCGTGACGCCTTCGAACAAGCGGGCGGATTTGATGAAGACTTTTTCGCCTACATGGAAGATGTCGATCTCGACCTGCGGTTGCGATTGGCTGGCTACCCTTGTGTTTATCTGCCTGGCGCGGTGGTTCGACATGTAGGCTCCGGCAGCACGGGCAGCCAAAGCGATTTTTCAACTTTTCATGGTCAAAGGAACCTGGTCTGGGCTTTTGTTAAAAATATGCCCGGTCTGCTTTTCTGGCTTTTACTGCCGGCTCAACTGCTTGTGAATTTACTTTATCTGTTGGTTGGGTTGGTAATGTCAAACCGGAAAGCAATCTGGAGTGCAAAAAAAGCTGCGTTCAATGGGCTGCCCGGAATGTGGAGTAAACGCCGCAAGGTGCAGGCTACACGAAAGATATCAGTCTGGAGCTTTTCAAGGCTGCTGAATTGGAACCCATTATCCCCTCTGACCAAACTGTTCGCGCGTAAGCTATCGGCTCAACAGGAAAACTAACATTACGACAACATCACCGCAAAGGGTTTTATGCGACCTTTCTATCTTTCCGGAGCTGTCGTCAGATCCCGGTCATCTTCTGCAGGGTCTTGCATCTTCTGCCGCAGCTTGATTGCTTCGCCAATATCCAGGGGAGCGTTGATCAGCTTGTCAAGTTTTTCCCACACACCATCAGACAGGGTCTTGTCCCATAGGCTGATAAAATTTTGGTAATCTTCATTACGGCTTGCCTTCCGGTCTGCAATAAATACTTTAAGCCCGGGTAAGAGCCTGCGCAGGGGACGGTTGTGTCCAAAATAGGTGGTGATGCGCTGCTCTTCTTCCTCGATAAACGTTGGAATCATTTCCATCCACACATCCGAGTCATGGATGGAACCCAGAATGTCCTGCAGTTTTTTGGTCTGGTTAATAAAAGGTTTGATTTGCTCGCCGTAGAGACTTTCAAAAATCTCCATTGTATAACGCAAGTGTTTGGCGCTGATGCGCATAGCATGAAGTTCAGCAACATTCGTTTCGTCCCGAACGATCTGATCAAAACTGATCGTGTCTTGCAGCCGTGTTTTGATGTTTGAAAACGCCAGTTCAAACAACGCCGGAGAATACAGGTAAATCGAATCACTTTTTTCCAGCCAGGGCGCTGCCCAGCGGGCAATCCTACACAGAGTTTCATCGTCTTCCAACGTTTTCATTGCCGCGATCACCGGGGTTTGAACGACCTGCCGCTGCTGTTTCAGACGAAGGATTAAGCGATTGATCCCCGGGCGGAGCTGTGGGTCTGCATACTTCGGCAGGCAATCTTCCAGCATCCCGATCTGTACATCCAGATCGCGTGCCTGACCGAGTGCTTTGGTCACCTGGCGGATGTCTTTGGTAAATCGCTTGTAATCTTTTTTGGGGAAGCTTTCACTGAAGATTGCTAATGAGCTGCGCAGCCGTCGTGATGCCACGCGCATTCGATGGATATATTCAATATCATCGCCGGTCATCACCCCTTCCACTTCCGCCTGCATCGCCGAGACGTGCGCGTAGATTATCGTCGCTCCGTAAACATCAACTGCTTCAACGGTCACTTTTGCCTTTTCTCCTCCGTTACCCCTGCACAACTACCCATGCGGCAGGTTTGATCTCTATAAAGCTCCGCTAAAAAGGGCGCTCAGACTTCGTCAGCCGGTTGTGAAGCAATAAGCGGATCGGTCGTTGAAGATCCTCAAAAATCTCCAGGGGTGTCCGATCGGCATCAACTGTCACAAAGTTGTACTCCCGCGCCAATTCTTCCAGTTCTTTGAGGATTGCGGTCTGATAAGTCACGAAGCTGTCATAGAAATTATCTGCCATGTGCAGGTCCATGCCCGATTCCCAATAGTTTAGCCCGCGTCCATGGATTAAGCGCTGAACCAGAGAGGGCACTGATGCCTGCAGATACATGATCAAATGTGGACGCAAGGCGATGCCATACAAAGCCCGGGACCAGTTTTTTTCAATACCGCGGATGCTGTCGCGTGCGATCATGGAGTAGAAGTAACGATCGGACAAGACTATAAAGCCAGCCTGAAGCGCTGGGATAATTTTGTTTTCGAGCCGGTCAGCGAAATCGGCAGCGTAAAAAAGGCTCATGGTGATCGGTCCAAGCGTGTGCCCACTCTTTGCCGCATCCAGCCCCGCTCCCGTCAGCTCAGAACGAGTCAGCCCGGTATCGGCGACCGCATACCCTTCTTCTTCGAGCCAATGTCGCAGCATGTTAATTTGCGTTGAACGACCAACCCCATCCGTGCCTTCCAAAACGATCAATTTGCCCGTAAGATTACCGAAATCACGATAGGGAAAACCAGCGCCATAAAAATCTGCTTTAGCCATTACTTCCCTCCTTTTTTACCTTTCTTGCGTGCTTGGGGGTTGTCCACTGCGATCCCTTGTTTATCCGGATTCGGCAAACCTTCAAAACCCACCAGGATGCGCCTGATCAATGATCTAACCTTCTTTTGTTGATCTTTTACCGGCAAGGTGCCATCAATCATGGTCAGACCAAATTCGTCCACCATTTTGTCGTATTCATTCAAAATCTTACCCTGAAAGAGTTTGAAACTCTCTTCATAATTATCTGAGAGCGCCAGGTCCATGCCGGCTTCATAATACTTCAACTGGGCACGTGACCCCGTGATGCGTTCAACGGCGATATCCAACGGTACCCTAAAATATAAGGCTGCGTCCGGCATGATGGCGAAAGAATACATTTCCCGCACCCATAGTGGATCGTTTGCGCGGGCAACGTCCCGTGCGAAAGCGGTGAAAGCATAGCGATCCGCCAAGACAATCACACCCGCCTTGAGCAGTGGATAGATGCTGTTTTCCCAGCGGTCTGCAAAATCAGTACAGTGAAGAATGCTGAAGGTTGCCGGGGTAAATGCATGCGTCTTTTTTGCGACCTTTGTGGTGCTTTTCACCAGCGCAGAGCTATTCCATTCGCTGAAATAGACGGAATAGCCTTTTGAAAGCAGCCATTTATAGAGCAAATCGATTTGGGTCGACTTGCCCGACCCATCGATACCTTCCACGACGATTAATTTTCCTTTCGTATCATTGGGTCTTAACACTTTTGCCACCTCCAGCAAAGACAACACTCAGCATCTTAATAATTGTTTTTTTGATTGTAATTGTCATTATAATGTAATCTTCTGAGAATTTCGTTTGAGGTATTTTCAGAGCAGCAATTCTCGATATGGAAAAATATGATTTTTTCCACCTATAAAATCCAAAACTGTTTATTTTCTCTGCATACAAGCGTAGGGGACGGTTGCCGCGCTGTTCCAATTGTGGTGTAGGGCGTGACGTCTGTACCAACGAAGTAGGTATTGGAGGTGCCGGATATTTCCATT